>OFQY01000371.1_pt1 | contig 18532 bp, 27 predicted proteins | sample 1542991 | NCBI WGS metagenome assembly OFQY01 (sample SAMN07774224, study PRJEB24372) | wastewater metagenome | isolation source: Exp Tend VB 10WW | collected 2016-02 | reverse complement strand
GTAGCCGGAGCCGTCCAGCGTTACCACTCGCTCGTGCATGCGAGGATCGAGATGACGGCCCGCATCGGGACCACCAACAATCCCATGGGGTCGAGGGTTGTGTCGGGTGTGGGACCGCTCGCAGCCAGTTGCCCGAGGCCCTTGGTTGTACCCCAGCGTCGGATACAACGGGCGTTCTCGACCACCAGTCGATCCCCGTCCGTCCGCGTCTTCCCCACATACACCCAGCCCCGATCGGCAATCACGATCTGTTGGGGACCCATATTCACGGCCTCGGGCGCGCCACGCTCAGCCGTTTGTTGTCTGTTCGGTGTGTTCATTGTTTTGGTTTCAGCACCCCGCTTCATGCGGGAGAATGGTCATGCGGCGATCTGATGCTTCGAGATCCAGGCTTCGAGATCCCCGATCCGGGCGCGCAGCTCGCCTCCTGGGATCCGCACGGAGCCCGGGAGATCTGTGATGATCTCCCGGGCCCTGGGGAGCCCGCACCCGACCAGGTCGGCAACCTGCCGAGGGGTGAGCAACTGAAGGCGGTCGGCGGCGGGTGGTTGGATCTGCCAGCCACTGGCCAGGAGAGTCTCCACTGCCGCGGAAACCTGGGTCCGGGAGGGTGCGCTCATGGTAGGATCTTTCGCTTTCCCCGAACACCAGCCTTCCGGGCGGCCTGGGCTTCGGGTTCCTCGGTCACCCGGCTCGCCAACCGCAGCGCCGTGTACCGAGCTTGAATTCCTTCTGCCACCCGCGCGGCAACGCGTCGGGGCCCGAGGAGTGGGTGAGCAGGCGAGCTCTCACGGGACGGGAGAGAAAAAAAATGGGGGCGCCGGGTTGTCATGATCCGACGGCGGGCAGACAATCCCGCCAACCTCTGTTCCCGTTGCTGCGAGCGCCCAGCGCCCCCAAAAATCGATTGCAACTCGACCACCAGGTGCACCGCGACGGGCCGATGCAGATGGACCCACAACACGGCCGCGCACCATTGAGCGTCGCGACTCACGAGAGCCTCCGCAGTTGGCGCGAGGCTACCAGACGTTGCCCCAGCCGGTGCCGCCGGCGATTGCGCGGGCGAGGCCTCAGGAGGCACAGGATGGCGCCGGCCGTGCAAAGCGCCGCACATCCCAGCACCCACCAGAGTTGGGAGTAGAAATCCTCGACGAGCGAGTGGGCGATCGGGTCCATCAGTTGTCCCCTCCCGCTCTCCCCATTCCCACCAACCACGCCATTCCCGCCACGGCACCGAGGGCGATCAGCGCCCCGAGGCCTGGCTCCCACCAGGCCACAATTGCGGCGCCGACCAAGTAGGGCGACGACAGGAGAAGGAACCCCAAGATGTAATAGGACCCGGGCATGTCAGTTGGTCTCCAGTGGAGTGAAGTCCCAGGTGTAGCCCTTGACCTCGAGGTCGGAGGCATCGCTCCCATGCGCCGCCCGAATCCGGCGATCCACCTCTAGGAGGCGTTCGTGAGATCGCTTGGCTTCCTCCTTGTTCCGGCCCCATGCCGTACCATGGTAGGTCGCCAGGGCTCCGCCGGGGAGCGTTTTGGCACCACGCACGATCCAAGTACGAACACGCGGGAGGGGTTGGGCAATCGGGTCGAGAGTGATCATAGGCTGTGTTGGGTCCAGGTGTGGGATTGCTCGCGGAAATGGACGGCCAGGGAGATCGACAAGCGCCGGAGAGTGTGTGCACAGGGACCATCATCCCATCGCACCGCGCGCCAGGTCAGCGCCCAGCCTCTGATCTGGGTGCGCATGCGCTCGCGATAAGTGATCCAACGCATGAGGGGATCAGTCGCTGAGGCCGGGAGACTGGGTGAGCAGGGCGTGGGCCTGCTGGTCGGCGTCGTCGAGGGCCGCCTGGTATTTCTGCATGATCGCCTCGACCAGGTCCGGATACTCATCGAGAGCGGCGCACACGGCGGTCGCCACCGACTGCTGGCCGACCGGCAGATGCCGGGCCTCCAGCCACCTCTCCACATCCAACACCGCGGCCAGCCGGCGATTGTCCTCGATGCGCCCGCATTCGGCTTGGTAGTAGATGCCGAGGATAGCCTTCACGCCGACACCTCGGCTTTCTGTTGGGGGGTCGTGGCGGCGGAAACATCCGACTGGCGCACGTCCGTGGAACCAACACACCCTGGCGCTCTATGCCCAAAGACAACGTCTTGCGGACCCTCGTGAACGGAACCCTGGACGGGAAGCTGGCGCCGCGGATCGTCGACACCATTGCCAACGGGGACCATTACACCCTTGTCCTGGAGTGGGCCTTCCTGCCGGGCGTCGAAGGCGAATACCCGAAGCGCGCCATCATCCTCCCTAAGGCCTACTTCCAGGTTGAGACCGGCACCGACTTCGGGTTTGAACTGAAACTCCTTCGCGCCATCAACTTTGACGCGTTGGTCTGGAAGGACGTCCCGATCACCGAGGAAGAAGTCTGGGGCCATCCGGAGAACCTCTCGTACCCCCGACCGAATGAAGACGGCCCGCTCCCCTAGGTCCTTTCTGTCGATTGCGACGACTTCAGCCGGATCGATGTATCTCACTCCACCACCTCGGCTTCCTTGGGGGCTAGAGTGGGAGTCGGGACTTGTTTGGAGCGGAACTCTTCAAGGAGATCTTCCAGCGTAAGCGCCGCGCGCGCTTCGGCCGCGGAAGCCCGCCTACTGGTCCGACGGATCCGGACAAATGCCACAGTCTGGTCCAGTAGATCGGACATCTCTTGCGTCATGCGTTCATTAACTGACAAGGTTAAACGCAATGCAAGAGCTTTCTTGACGCTTGCTGTGTTTTTGTGCGTCATACGCACATGAGTGATTTTGCGGAAACCCTTAGGGACGCAATGAATGCTGAGGCTCAAACCTTGGCCGAGCTCGGGCAGGCGCTTGGCTTGTCCCACACGTCCATTGCTCGATGGCTTCGCGGATCGCTGCCAGATGATCCAACTCTGATCGGGCGTTGCGCTGCTTGTTTTGCCGGCCACTGGCCGGCGCTATTGGTGCGGGCCTACCTGATGGATCGATGCCCGGTGGAGTACCACCACTTACTAACCGAGCCGATGGTTTTGCGTGATGACGGTCCGCCGGCGCGGCAGACACCCCTTGAGCGGTCCTTGAGCTCGATTCGCCGCGCATGCACGACCAACGTGGATATGCGTGCCCTCGTTTTGGACTTGGGTCGATTGGCCGATGGGCTATGACCTCATGCATGGACCCATTGGATGCCACTACGATTATCCTCGGCCGGGATGCAATTGCCCGCATCGATCATGACCTCGTCTCAAGGCAGCAATACAGAGCCTCTTGGCATTGGTTTATCTATTTGGTATTCAGCAACTTCGGTGCCTTTTTTGTTGCATACGCTGATTGGAGATATCCCCCTAACAGTGCCCTTTGGTTTCTCCCCATCAAACCGTTTCCCTTCTTTCGCGCCCCTCTGGCCATTGCCGCAATCACGGTTCTTTTGCCGTTCTTTGAGCGACCGTTCCCAGGTGATGGCTACACCTTATCTTGGCGCACTGGTTTTGAGTACGGCCTCTTCGTCTACCCAGTTTTGTGCGCCCTCTTTGCGTTCCCCGACGTCTCATTTACCCGATACTCGACTTGGCGCCACGTGGTCTTCCTGGCGATTTCAGGCGGCCTCACAAGTGTCGCTGCATTCTGGTTAGCTGATCTCAAAATCCGAATTGCCCTCCATGAGCATCTACAATCGCAAACGCAACGGCGTGGAGTCTGACAGCTGGACAATCGTCATCACCCTCCCAGGGACAGGCGGCAAACGCCTGACCCGGACGTTCCGGGGCACCCGGCGGGATGCGGAACGGCGCGAGCGGGATTTGATTTCGGCGGTGGAGGCCGAGCGCTGGGCGGAGATCGACCGGACCCGGCTCCGGGCCGTTGTCACCCTCCAGGATCTTGGCGAGGAGTGGACGGGGGCCGGCATGCCCAAGCCCGGCGGACGCCCCAGGTCCCCGGAGCAACAGACACGACTCGCCCCATTTGTGCGGACTGCCATCGCGTGGTGGGGCGCCCGGAGCCCGGGAGGGATTGGCCCTCGGGACTTCGAAGCCTTTGGCCAGTACAAACGTTTGCACGCTAGGTCCGGTACCGGAGAGCGCGCCGCAGATTTGGAGATCAACGCACTTGCCCAACTGTGCGCCTGGGCCGTGGCATCGGGCCGGCTCCAGACCAATCCATTCCTGGACCGCCCCGCTTACCGGGATCCCGACGCAGTGCAACACTGTCCCAACGCGATGCCAGTCGACGACGAGGAATTACATCTTCTGGTCGGCACCATGTTTGAGGCTGGCGGGGTCGCCCGGGTTGCCGGGGCGCATCTGATGTTCCAAGCGCTCACTGGCCTCCGACCAGGTGAGCCCGGCGCCCTCCGCTGGGATGCGCGGGGTGAGCAGCCCGGGACCAGGCTCACCGTCACCCGGGAGGGGCACCCCGTGCAACTGATGCGCGTCGCCCGCCTCAAAGGCGGCATCAATCCTGCCGTCCGCATCCATCCCGTGCTCGAGCAATTCCTGGGCGCCTGGCGCGCCCACACGCTCGCAGAATGGCCTGATTCGCCCTGGCTGTTTCCGCACCCAGACCACCCGCAGCGGCCCCTTGTACCGTTGGGCGACACCGCCGATTCGGGACTGGGTCGCCTCCTATCGGATGCCGCCAAGGCGATCGGCGCCGGGCCGCGAAAGCCTCACTCCATGCGCGCCTATTACGTGCGGGTGCGCCGCTCGCAGGGCATCGAGGATGCCACGATTGCGGTGGAGCTCGGCCAGGGGAGCGGACCCGGACTCGTGGTCCGCACGTACGGAGAACGTCTTGCGATCCTGGGCGGGGACGGACTCTACGACTGGATGCCGGAGGGTTCAGAGCCCTGCTGGTCCCGCCTGGTTCGGCCGGCGAATATCATCTCCATGGAGCGTGCCGCATGAAATACATCCTCACATTGGTGGCCAGTGGCGACTCAACCCAGGCTGTTGCAACGGAGGCCCAGATTGCCCTCGCGCGAGCGGTCGTAGACGGGCAACCACGCAACGCAGCGGCGGGGCACCGCGGAGCAACGGCCGGTGTGACCTGGCAGATTCTGACCAATACGGACGACGGTGACGACACGACGGATTTGCGCCCCATCGGATAACACGCCTGCGGCTTTGGCTGCACGCAGCCTGCACGCGTTGCGACGTTTTGCGACGTGGTCGGCGAGTCGCAATGGAGTGCTCAGTTGTTTGGAATGGCTGAACAACCCGTCTGCTGGGAAGAGGTTGCCAATGTAACCGCTTGGGAGAGAATGGTGCCCCGGTCAGGACTTGAACCTGAAACCAATTGATTAAGAGGCTATCTATGGAGTTCGCAAGTCGTTGGCATGCAATATGTATAGCATTGAAACCACCTAGTTGCAGCTGCCTAGGATGAGGCCAAAATCCACTATTTCACCGCATTCACCTTAGCCATCTTGACCAATTGTTCCGCCCGGCGGGACGCGGTCTGGTACAAACGCTGGCGCCGATCGGTCTCCTTGGCTCTCACGGCCACGTCCCGCACAAAATCGATGTCCTCCTTGGCGTCCTTGAACGCTTCCCAGACAGCTTGCTCCTTGGCGTTCATCGGGTGCTCTTTCGATCGCGCCCGAGTCGCGAGGAAATGGTAGGTGTCCGAGAACTCCTCGAGGAATCGGTTGGCCGCCGTGAACTGCCCACCCCGCCGAAAGAGGGCGCCGGCGACCGGCATGTCTGCGAATTCCCAATCCCGATTGTGCACTTTCTCCTTGAGGCCGATCGCGTCGATGAAGTCCGCCGCCGCCCCACCTCCGAATTGCCGGATGGCCGCGTCCACCCGTCGGGGTGAAACGGTTTCAGGGAAGGCGTTCCCGAGGGCGGAGGCCACCCAGGAAGAACGTTCAGAGCGCTGCTCTCCCGGTGGCAGATCCAGCTGGCCCCGCGGCACGATGGGGCGGTCCCAGAAGAAATCCCGGTTGGCCGCCTGCTCGATCGCGGCTTTGAGGGGCACAGGTAATAGACTCTCCACGGCTCCTCCTAGGCTGGACATGTCGATGGGCCCCGTGGTCGCCAGGAAATGCTCGACCGCTGCCTTGGCCGTCTCCGGATCTTCCCGGTACCAGGTATCGGCGATCGCCTCGGGCAGTACCATGAAGAGGTTTCCCCACTCCGGAGGCCGGGGGATGCGGGACACGATTCCATCGCCCGGGTCGATGTTGGTGTAGAGAAATCGCTCCCGCCACGGGAGGCCCCGGTACCACTCCTTGTCCTTGTTCCGGTACCAATTCGCCAGCGCCGCCGCCGTGAGCACGAGCCCGCCCATCGCAATCCGGGCTTGGGCCTGCCGCTGGTTGATCAAATTCCGCTCTGCGTACTCGCGGTCGACCGTTGCCCGCAGTTGGCGGCCCGCGGTGCGCACGCCTTGGATGGCGGTGTTGTAAAACGGGATGTAAAGGTTGGCCTCCCTCGAAAGTTTCCCGCCGGCGGTGAAGTCGGTGGTGACCCGCTTGGCGGCCACCGACATGGCGACGGCCTGATCCCGAGTCAGGGGTTGGCCCGGGCGCCAGCCAACCTCGTTGGCGACGAGGCGCAGCTGGGCGACACGTGGGACGGATTCGAATCCTCCAATGAAATCCCGAAATGTGTTCACAGGCTCGGTGATCGCCTGCAAAACCCGCCCATGAAACAACCCACGCTTGGCCGACCGGGTCGACGCAACATCGTGGGCCAGGCTGTTGGACATGGGCACTCCGAGGTCGTGAAGCAACTGCCAGTACTCCGAGCCACCTCCAAACGCTCCCCGGACCATGTCTCCCAGGCCGGCCATGTAGGCTCCGAACCCGCGGGCAGGGTTTGCGGTGTTCGCCTGCATCATGAACGTTTGCGAGTCGCGGAGTGGATTGGTGACCATCTGAAACCGCGGACGCAGTGCCGTGGTGCCCATCTTGAAGGTCCGGGTCGACCACGCCATGGCTTTCGCCAACAGGCTGGCTGCCACTCGAGGACTGTCGACGCCTCCAATCACCTCGGCCACCTCGGGATTCAAGACGTACCAGTGCATCCGCCCTTGTCCATCTCGCCGAGGAAAGACGGCATCCACGCCCCCGGGCCTGGAGGCCTCGGTGAAGTACTCGATCAGGGCATCATCAGGCACCATCTGGGTGTTGACTCCCATGGCCCGCAATTCCGCCCGGATGCGAGCCATGGACACCGACTGGCGCACCTGTTGAATGGGGACCTCCTCCACTAGGAACGCCATTCCAGGCATGTCCGACAACCGAATGACCGTATCCGCCACGAGGTCGCGGTGAGCTCGCTCGATCAATCCCTCGGCCACTTGAAATGTCGATTCAAAGACGTCGTAGACCGGGCGACCACTGCCACGCATCCGGTGGAGGCCGCCGCCGGCACCGGATCGGGCGGACGCGCGCGTGGTGGCTGGATCTAACACCCTCGGGAGCGGGACGTAGTCCCTCGACCCCTGGCGGATTGCGGACGCGATCGCTGCGTTTCCGGGGGAGGACTGTCCGAAGTAGTCCAGGATCGAGTCGAACCAGCGGTAGTAACCGGAGGCGGCCGTCTGGAATTCCGGGGTCTCCACCTGGGCAATGATGCTGCGGGCGTCGTCGACCGATAGGCCAGTCTCCTGGTTGTGCCCCGAACGTTCCAGGGTCCGGCGGGCGTGCAGGTAGGCGGCAAAGTTCTGTAGCCGTTCGTTTACCCGAGGTGCTATGGCCGCTTGAAGATGGCTTTGGACGCGTCGAGACACACCCGGAACTGCGGTATGCAGGAATTGCTCCCATTTCGGCAAATCCCGTAAGACCGGCGCCAAGACATCCGCCAAAGGTCGGCCTCCAGTAGGATTGCCATCAATGTCGAGGGTGCCGCGGTGGACAAATCGCTGCATCACGGTCGGGGCAATGCCGCGGAGGCGGGTGGCTACCAGGTACGGGTCTTGCCCGGGCCGGAGCGGTCGCCCGGCGCGCCTCTGCCAGAACCGGGAAGCGGCCTCGAGGGGCGAGAACTCCTCGACCTGGGCGCGCATGGACAGAGTTTGCCGGACTCGGTCCAGGGTTTGCCGGAAGGCTCCCGGCCGGGATTGCATCATGGCCGCCTGGCGACCCAGGGCACCCTGCCCTCGCCAGATGTCGATCAAATCGCGCGCCCGCGCCAACGCCTGCCCGACCACGGGCTCCTGGGGCAACAACCGATCCCGGAACCACCGGGACGTGTGCGGCGCTTGGGTAGTGGCGTTGTCCGTGGTCAGGTGCAAACGCATGAACTCCGCCCACCCCTCCTCGACGTAGCCCGCGGCCGGCCGCCGCGCCCCATACAGGTTCCTCCCCAATCCATACAGTTCGGTGGCCACGTCGCGGGGGACATTGGCCCGGAACCACCGCCCCGGGGCCGTCCGGTGGGCGGCCGTGCCCGGCGTGGCGCCCGAGGTACGGCGCCACCAACTGTCGGCGAGAGCGTGCGCCACCTCGTGCGTCGCCGTGGGCAAATCCATGGCCGATCTCAGTCGAATGACTTCCTGCGGATGGCGGTAGAATCCCATGGCCCACCGACGCATGGGCCCCATTCGGCCGGTCCGCAGGGGCGTTTGGGTGCCGGTGGCCTGCATGACCGTTTCCAATTGCTGGAAGACCTCGGGCATGGAAACACGGCCCGGCGTCACCCGGTTGACCGCTACCGGCATGACGTTCCCGGTGACCGGGGTGGTACCCGCCGGCAAACCGGCCGGAGGCTGGGCGGGAGACCCGAGCGCACCGGACGGCCCGGAAGTTTCGGGTGGCAATTCGGCCGGTGCAGGCACGTCACCCGATTCCAACGCCTGCCGGGCCTCGATCGGGTCAACGGGGGCGGGAGGGGTTTCCGGCACCGGCTCAAGAGGTTCACCTCGCATCGCTGGGGGCACGTCGGGTTGCGCCACGCGGAGGGGTTGGTATTCGTAGGGCTCACCCAAAGAGCCCTTGGTTCCTGGCACAGGAATCTCGGTCAGATCGAGCACCTTGGGAACGGGCTCGGCGGCGCCGGCGGTGGATTCTGCCAGGGGAGCCCGGTCCAATTCACCGGCGAGGCCTCGCGCGGCCGCGATCCTGGTCGGGGTCACGGCATGCTTGGCCGTCAACCCGGTCATGATCGCCGTGGCGAGGACGTTGCCGATCGATTCGACTCGTTGCTGCAACGAACCGTCGACCGAGGCCTCCCCAACCTGGGCCGACAACTCCGGGAGGTGGCGAGCCATATCGGCGGCAAACGCCCCGGCCACTGCGCGCTGGGCGGCGACAGGCAAGGCACCCATGCCCAGGGTCGCCAATCCCAGGGGCGTGGTGGCGCCCTCGACCACGCCGGCGCCGACGTTCGCCAGCCCGGCCGCCACCTGGGCCGGAGCGGAACGGTCGGGATTGTCGGCGATCCGAGGCAGCGGAATCGGCGGGGTCAGGGGGCGCGTCAGGGTGCCCAGATCGGCGGCTCCGATGGATTGAGCACCCCTGGACATGAGATTGGCCCCCGACTGAAAGGCCTCGAGGGCGGCCCCTCCCACGTCCCGGATCGCCTGCCCGGCGGCTTCGTTCGCGGCGGGATCCGACGCCAGCGCTTCCCCGTACGCTTGAAGCCCAGGGGCGGCCCAGTCTTTAACCCGCTGCAAAAGCCCGGGCTTGGGCGCTGGGTTGGCCTGGTCGTACAACTCGCCAGCCGCGGTCTCGATGGCCGCAGCGTCCATGCTGTCCGGAAACTCGACCGGCCCGACGGTGGGGATTTCAACCCGGGTGGGCATGCGTTACTCCAATTTCCGAGTCGCTGGGTTGAACTTCTTGGCTGGGGCCATGGCGGGGGCCTGTGTGGCCTCGGGCGGCAGGCTGTCCGCCATGAGGGCATCGAGTTGATCGATGTCCGCTTGGATCTTGGGCTTGTCCGCATCCGAGGCGACAAGTTGGGACTGTCGCAGTTTCGCTTTGGCCTGTTGAAAGGCCGCCATCGCGGACGGGGTCAGAGTCTTGCGGTCGACCCGGCGCCCCTCGTTGTCCACTTGAGCTCGTCGGTTCGCCACCTGGTCTCGCGCGACGTCGAGGTTTCCCTGGTCAATGGCAAGGCGTGCCTTCGCCGCCGGCGTGAAGTCCTTAAGCAGACCATCGATCACACGCGCGTCGGCGTTCGGGTATTGGTCCTGGAGGTAGGCCCCAGGCGCCTCGGGATTCACTGGAGACGGCAAGGTCGATTGTCCAGACAACCCCAGCAACATGCCGAGGGTGTCTCGAGCCCTGGCGCTTTCGGCGTCCGCCTGGCGTTGCTGGCGCACTTCCCCGGCCATGAGTTGGCCCCGTTGAATTTCCAGACCCGCCCGGCGGGCCCCCATCTCATCGTTGTGCCGGGACTGAACTGCGGCGGCCTCCTGTTGCTTCTGGTTTTGGTCCACCAGGAATTGAAGCCCCGCCAGCTTTCCCCGTTTCTGGGACAGGGAGAGGCTGGGGAAATTGGCCAGGTCGTCGACGATCTTAGGATCGTACCCACCACCGCCCTGGGCCACCTGGGGTGCGATCAAGCGCCCCATCGTCTCGGCCTGCTGGTCCAGGAACTGGCTCTCCTGCTTGTTGGCCCGCCACTGCTTCACCCCTTGAGCGAGTGCTTGGCCAGCGCCTGCCACGCCTTCGAAGAGGTAACGGTCGCCACGGTATTCAATCCCGGGATTGTAGGGCATTTGCGGTCCTTTCTTGTTCGTTCTCCAACCAGGTTTGCGCGTGCTGTAGGGCTTGGTGCGCCTGCTGAATCTTGGCTGCCAGGGCGGCTTGGGTCTCGGGCACAATGGGAACCGGTTGCCCGTTCGAATCCCGCCACCCCTCCGCCAGGGGCACCAGGATCGCGTTGAGATCACGGATCGGCACGGTGAGCTCCCGCGCCAGACCGATGTAGGGGTGAAGAGTCACGGTGTCGCCTTTAACTGCGTGGCTTCCACGATGGGCCACAAGGCCTCACTCACCCGGCGCACCGCGGGGCGCCCCCCGGTGATGTACGCCACGCCCAGGATCACGTCATTGCCGGCGATGCGCAGCGCATCGGCGAGTTGTGGCCACGCGGTGAGACTTGTTCGATATTTCTCCGCCACGGCGGCGATCATCGGTGCCAAGGCCTCGGCGTGGGCCCGGTAGAAGGCACTCGAGAACAGGACGACGGCATCGCCACAAAGATCGATTACGTCGCTCCGAGGTCGGTCGGGTTCGTCGACCTGGTCGTCAATGGCGTGGCACCAGCCATGCCAGGATAGGAGCCACAGGTAAGCGTCCTCCCGTCCGCCGGATGCGATGGCGTAGACGGCCATGAGTTGGTCGCGAGTTGAAGTCATAGGGCGGCGGCGCCTGCGGAGCCCGCCATGGAGCCTGCGGCGCTTTCCGTGAGGGCCGCCTTACCCGCCTCGCCCGCGACGCCCTGCATGAGCTGGTTCTGGATGGCGGACTTGGCGCCGTTCTTCCAGTCCATGAGCTTCATAGCTGAATCGTTCAACCGGTCGAGCCCGGTGCCATCGAGCCCGAAAGCCTCGAGGCGCTTCTTGCGTTCCTCAAGCTGGTCCCGGGTCAAGGGTTGGCTGGGACCCTGAAGAGGGCGCGCCTGGATCAATCCGGCGAAGGGATCGGTTTGGTAGGCCATGGGAATTGATTCACATGGACGAGCCCATGGAGCCCGCGGCACTGATGCCGGCGGCGGTCAGGGCCGTCTTGTTGTTGGCTTCGGCGATGTTGGCGGCTGCCTGGGCGTTGAAGTTGGTGTTGAAGATGTCGGCGGCGTATCCGCTCTCCGGATTGAATTGGGATCCGGCGTTCATTCCTGCCCCCTGCCCCACCACGTTCTGACCCATGCCCAGGGTCTGGCTGGGGCGCCCCAAGATGGTCAAGAAGGGATCGCCGCCGGTGGCCTGGTTCACTCCCACCACGTTTCCAGCGAATTGTCGCCGCTGATTGCGCAGATCCACGCCCCGCTGGCCCCGGGCAAAAGCCTCGGCGACCGCATCCGGAGCCCCGAACCCAAAGCCCCGGGCCGCCTGGGCCGCGCGTACGCCCTGTTGCACTTCGCTTGCCAGCGACGGGTCCAGTCCGGCGCCGGCCTGGAGATCGCTCAAGGCCTGCCGGTTCAATTCGTCCACCAAGGGCGCATTGCCGGAGGCCTCCCGAAGCGTTTTGGTGACGTCGCCGGCGTATTGTTTGACCGCTCCGAGTTCGCCGGCGATGCGCTGGTCGCGGTCAGCGTTCTGCACCCTCGAGAGGGTGGGCTGGACATCGTTCTCGTAGAGACTCAAAAGTCCCGGGCTCGAGCCCGTCCCCCGGAGAGAAGTGGCAAGGTTGTCGAGATTAAGGGATGTAAAGAGGGGTTGGTACTTCGCCTCGGCTGCGTACTGCTGGGGCTTCAGGTCGATCTGGGCCTGGAGAGTGTCCTTGGTTTCGGCGGCGTAATCGCGAGGGGGAGGAGTTTCGACGGAGGTTCCCATAATGATGTGCGTGGAGGGTTGGCGGCGATATGTTCCATCACCCGTTCCCAGGAGTGACGATGCAGGCGATGGGCGGGATGGCGGTGCCAGGCGACCCACGGCAAAGGGCGGGGCGCTAGGCGAACGAAGGCTTGGAGAATGGCGGAGAGGGTCGGCGCCGGTCCGGCGAGGGCCGCTAGGTGAATGAACCACGTGTCCCCCAGTTCGGGGTCGTGGGTCATCTCGGTGTCGGAGTGGACCACCACCGGGCAGGCCAGCATGAATTGATCGGGGCTCGACCAGACGATGCCGCCCTGGGCCAGGTACCGGCTCAGGAGTGCATCAAAAGACCCACCCGGATTCTGGGTTTCCCAGTACTTCTTGGCTTTGACCCAGGCGAGGCTCATGGCTCGGAATTCCGGACGACCTGTTCCAAGCGAATCAAGGCACGGGCACACACCCGGACCGCATCGGACAGTTGTGCCGCCGAAAGGTTGCCGGCGGATCCAGCGATTAGCTTGAGCGCCCCCACCAGCGTTTCTCCCTGGGCGACGGCCGTGGTCTTGGCGCTGGAATCGGCGGTCATGCGGTCCCGTCGCCATTGCTCGAAGGCCGCCAGATTCTCCTCCCGAAGCTTCCTCCACGCGTCTTCTGCAATCAGAGCCATTCCGGCATCGATTTCGACGGGACTGAGTTGCCAGTCATCGGGCACTTGTTCCTCGACGCGCGGCCAGGCCGCAGGAATTCCGGCGACGAATTCCGGGGAGTTCGCCACCTGGTGGGACTGGTATTTGATGGCCATGCTCAGAGTTTTACGAGAATCCACCCCGTCACCGCGACGCCCGTGGGGTTTGTGGCCCAGGTGGGGCACACGATTTTAAGCACGATCGTGTCCCCGGCGGTCACCGACTGTGAAAGTGTGCCCGACGTCACGTCGGTGTACTGGGTGTCCCACAAATCCGTGATGTTTCCGAAGTCGGTCGTGTCGTTGTGGCGCAGGTAGAAGTTGACGGTCTCCGTCGTCCCGGGGGAGTTGACGAAGCTTTTGACCCAGTACCCCACAACGGTTCCAGACACTGGAATGGCAATGGCCGGTTGAGTGGCAACACTTCGGCCGCCCGTTCCGAACAAGCTCCCCACGTAGACCGAAGCGGCATCCGCCGGGGAGGTGGAGACGCAGGCGAAGGGCAACGAGTAATACCGCGCCACCGTGGGATTGGGATAGGTCCCTCCCAGATCCCCCCCAGCGCTTCCGTTTGGAGCCCGTGAATCACTCAAGCGCGAGTCGTTTCCCACGCAGACCGTCGACCCACTGGTACCGTACGCCACGCCCAGGGTGGTCCTTTGGGCGGAGGCGTCGGCGTCATCCAGGATTGCCCGGCCGGCCGCGGTACAAGTGATCTCCTCGATGTCCCCGGCCCCGGCCGTCGAACGACCCAGAAGTCGGTCTGTAGTGGAGACGTTCTGGATTTTGGCGTAGGTGACGGCGTCATTGTCGATTGTCCAGGTGGCTCCTGACCCACTGACCGTGATGTCGCCCTTGTCGCCGTCGGACACTCCGCTTCCGGAACCATTGGCAGCGGCGGTCAATCGCCCGTCGGCACCCACGGTGATGTTGGCATTGGTATAACTGCCCGCTGCCACGGCGGTGGCCGCAAGGGTTGGGTTGGGAAAGGTGCCCGTGAGGGAACCGCCAGCGCTTCCATTGGGAGCGCGTGAATCACTGAGGCGCGAGTCGTTGCCCACGCACACGGTCGAGCCGCTGGTGCCGTACGCCACGCCCAAGGTGGTGCGAGCAGCCGAAGCGGTGGTGTCGTCCAGGACCGTCAGGGCAAAGGCCGAAACCTCGTCGGCCTTGTTGAGCGCGCTATCGACGACGTCGGCGAGAACGCCCCGAAGCTTGGTGCCCGTGATGTCACCCGCGGTCGGACTGCTGGCGGTCAGTTCCGTTGTGATGTCCGCTTGCAGCGTGGCTTGAGATTTCTCGGCCATAATCAGGCAAATTCCGCACTGAACTCGTCACTAAACTCTCCGGTGGTGCTGGACCCGCCACCGCCGGTGTTGGTCAAGGTATCGCCCACCAAGTCCAACCCGGTGCCAATCCTCACGAATTCCACCGGACCAACCCCGGCCGAATAGCGACCCAGCAACCGCTCGGTGGGCACGCTCAGGATCAGGGCCTCCAGGATCGCTAGGCGGCTAAGGACCGTCCTATCGGCCGCTTCCAAGGCGCTCACGCGCGACGCCAGCGATGTCGCCACGCTCTCCGCAGATTCCATCCGCTGGCGCAACTTGACGATCCATCGCTCGACGTCGGCAGGGCTCACGGCACGGTGATCAGGTTGGTGGCGGTGGTGATGGTGGAAATCCGGGTGACCACCGCGGAGAGGATCTTGAGTCCCTTGGCGGCCAACGGACCCGTTGGGGTTGTGTAGCTGACCAGGTTGCTGGGCAGGGACGAGAGTCCCGCCTGGTTGGTGGCGGTGACCATAAAGAACCACGTGCCCGGTGTGGGCAAATCCACCGTGGCCTGGGTGACGCTGACCGGCACGTTCTTCACGTGGGTCCAGACGTTTGAACTTTGGCCGAAGTACAGCTGGTATCCTGCCACGTCCGACTCGGGGCTTGGGTCCCATCCCAGGGTCACCGTGTCGACATTGTTGGTGGCGGCTCCGGCGGGTGTGATCCCCGCGACGAGGGCCAGAGTGAGGTGTAGGGTGAGGAGAATGTATTTCATGTTGGGGCGGTTAGCTCATGGCTTGCACCACGGCTTTCCATTTGGTCGGGTCGAAGGTGGCGTCGGTGCCGTCCGTCTTCTTGGGAATCGTGACAGCACTGGCAGCCGGGCGGAGAAGGGAGACGTTGGTGGAGGTGACGCGGACCACGTAAGGCGTATTGACGTCACTGGCCCCGGTGTCAAAGAGAACCGATCGATAATCGATCTGATCGTTTTGGGCCCAGGTCCCATCCCCGCCGGCATCGGTGCACTTGAGCCACACTTGGACAAAGGCCGGGATGGACCCGAGCCCGTGGGCAATGTCCACCTGGTTGGCGGAACCCGAGCCCGCGGGCAGGGCGGTTTCGGAGCTGGTGAACCGGTTGCTGCCTTCGGTGCCGCTGATCGCCGTGATGCGCCCCTTGGCGTCCACCACGATCTGAGTGGGATTGTTGACGGTCTGGGCTGTAACCAGGTCCGGCAGGAAGTTGCGTAGCGAAACCTGGGCGGCCTGCACTCCGTCGGCCTCGGTGGCCCGGCGCACCATCAGGGTCCAGTCTTGGTCGGTGGCGGTAACAATTGGGGCCTGCTCGATGAGCTGCTCCGCGAATCGCCCGACTCCCATCGTGATGGGGAGGTCATCGGCCCCACGCCAAAACACCATCCGATCTTCGTAAAAGTCGGCGAAGTTTAGGACCTCGGTGCATTCCCGCACGATTGAGCGCAGGAAATACTGGAACGTGATGACCCGGTTGTCGCCGGTGGAATCCTGTCCCACCATGAGCATGTCGGGCGAATTCAGGTCTTCGATCGCAACCCCACCCAAGATGAAGTTGGGATTGAGATGGTCGCTCGTGATCGAGTCGTCCGCCAATTCCGAGGCCCCAACCAGGCCGCCGAACTCCACTACCGGGAGGAGCGCCTCGTTCCAGTCGTCGACGCTCCACTTGACGCCGGCGACCATCGTCTTGCCGCGAGAGACCGAAATATTAAGTGCCATACAGAGCCTCCAGTTCCTTCCAGACCTGTGATTTCCGGGACCCGGCGCCGTCGACCGCCTCCCAGCTGAGATGAATCATGGGCGCTTCCACCTCCGGGACGTACGGCAGGCAGATGTCCAGGTAGCGCGCGAATCCCAGGGAGCGCTTCTTGTCGGCCTCCCAAAAACTCATGTCATTCCAGTCCTGTTGCTCCGGCCGTTCCTGGTTCAACGCCTGAGTCAGCTCCATCAGCACGGCGGGTAGGGCTTGGGCCTGGCGGTAGTCCAGGATCACCGGTTGGCTGCACTGACCGTAATGGAGGTTGGTCACCTGGTCCGGGGATGCCAATTGGCGGGCATCCGCTGGAGTGAAGGAAACGTTGAAGACATCGTAATCGACGAAGACGGCACTTTCCCCGGGTCGGAGGATTTCGGCCAGGGCCAGCCATCGGACGAAGCAAGCCCGCTGGTAGTCCCGGTGATTGATGCTCGCCAACCGTGGAACAGCCGAGGACCATCGCCGGTAGGCGGCGTGGCTCCTGGCTTGGACCTCGGTCAAAACCATCGGGACCCAGCCGAGACGGCTCCAGTTTCGGCGCCAGCTTTGCACCATGGGGCCGTGTTCATCGAACTGCTCCCCGGCGATCGGTTCGTAGTAGCAAAAGGCTTTCATGGCTGGCTCCATCCCAGGCTCCGCCACGTGGCGAGCTTGCTTCGCCCGTCTGGACCGGCGACGGAGGAGGCGACGTGCACGAGAGGAAAGCCCCCAGGCTGCCCCCACAACTGGCAGGGCGCCGGTTCCGGGAATTGCACCAACCCGACCCCTTCTCCGGCCATCGAGTTCATCCAAGGGTCGTCGTGCATTTCAGGGTGAGATCCGCCCTGGCGGCGCACCTGGTGAGAGTGCGCCCAGATGAGGCTCGGAATCGCGTTAGCCAGGTCCCAGTAGCACAGGATCGGCATGGCACATTGGCCCTGGCTAAGGTTCACGATGACATCTTGCCGGGCCAGGTCCTCGGCTCGGTTGGGATGAAACCCTCGGTTGAACACGTCGTAATCCACAAGGAGGCCACACTCATACCGTTGAAGCGCTCTCGCAAAAGCGAGCCATCGGACCCACGTGGCGACCCGATAAGGGGCGCAAGTACCGCCTTCAAAAGATTCGGCGCGCTCCTTGAAACGTTTGAAAGCGGGATGAGCCCGCGCATCGTCCTCGCCTAGGAGCACCACGTCCCAACCTTGGCTTTCCCACTGGGATTTCCATGCACGGGCAAGTTCGAATTCCCCGCGAAACCGGTCCCCGGGAATCTCCTGGTAGTAGGCGAAAGCTCTCACAGCAGAGTTTCCTTCAGGCGCTGGATCAGCGTGCCGTCCTTGTTGCGATGGAAGAGGAGTGCATCCGGCCGGATGCGCTCAAGATCCGTGGTCCGTGAGAAGGTCGGCGGCTCATTCCACTTGCCCCAATCCTGTTGGATCGTCTTGGACTGGTGCGCCTCGGCTACCAGCGTGGGTCCCAGGGCAACGTCCCAAGCCCGGTGCAACTCATGCACGTGTGTGCGTTGGTAGGTCTCCCACTGGTACACCGCCACCCCGGCGAGGTGCATTTGATGATCGGGTCCGGGGGGCTCGTAGTGGCCCATGAAGGCACGGCCACAGCCTCGATACTCGCGCTCGACGCCTTCCAACCACCCCGGCCGCAGCGGCACGCAGTCGGGTTCGAGTAACAGGAAATCCCATTTCTCAGCGTGGCACCACTGCGAGGCGCACGCGAAACTCCAGTTGGGCCCCTGGGGCCAATGCTCGGCGGGAAACGGGAAAGGTCGTCGGACCATGAACACGGAACGCCAGGCCTCCGAGGCACGGTATCGCAACGCCTCCACGAGGTCCTCGGGGAGATCGTGCGGCAGGCTGATCATGAAGTTATATGACTTGGCGCCACCCAAGGATCGCATCCAGGTCAGAAGACGCACCGCCGCAGCGTAATCCGCCCACGAGACCATGAGCACCACGCCAAAACAACGACCCGGCACCCACGGCTTTCGCTGGTCTTTGAAGATGTCGAAGGCCTTTTGAATGTTCTCGGCCCGCTGGGTTTGGGCAGTAACCTGGGCCATAAGCGCCTGCTCGCGTGGCGACAAAGGTGGTGGGAGTTTCACCTCCGGACCCTTGACGAGTACTGGGGCGGAATGCGCCCGACCGTTGGTGGCGATGGGAGCTTTCATGCGTGGGTCTTGCTTTGCGTCGCTCCCCGGATCGACTCGATTTTGATGCCGCCCACCTCGATGCGGCCGCGGGAGCTTTCGATCTCGAGCTGCGTCGCCTGACCCTGGAATCTTGGAACCTGCCATACTTCTTCGACCTCCTGTAAAACATCGAACG
>OFQY01000370.1_pt1 | contig 18545 bp, 18 predicted proteins | sample 1542991 | NCBI WGS metagenome assembly OFQY01 (sample SAMN07774224, study PRJEB24372) | wastewater metagenome | isolation source: Exp Tend VB 10WW | collected 2016-02 | reverse complement strand
AACGGAGGCATGGTCGGTCATATTGTCTGATTTGGTGTTTTGAATAAGTTGCTCGACTGTGATTGTCGTTACCTCGACGTCTTCTTCCAGCTCAAGTTGCTGTTTGCCTGTGGGCGTACAACCCTCCGCGATGCATACGTGCCACACAGAATTCATATACGTATCCTTGTGAAATTTGCCCAGATACTCAATGGTTCCGACCTTGTACCCGGCCTCTTCCAGCAGCTCGCGCTCAGCTGCTTGCACTGGCGTTTCGCCGTCGTCGATGAAGCCACCCGGAAGTTCGTCCATCACCAGCTCAGGCCCTGGCCTAAACTGGCGAGCAATGACGACGTGGTTATCCGGTGTAAGTGCAATCACCCCGACGAATTCTTGGCCATCAGGATGTAGCAAATCAAAGCTCGTTTTATGGCCATCTGAGCGCCGGAATGTCTTTGTCACTATTGTCCGCCAGCCCACTTTTGTTACTGTGGTTGGTTCAATTCGTTTCCAAGCCTTCATGGATACTATATCCCCAGTTGTTTACGCAAGATTTGCTGAGCAACGCTTGGGTTCGCTTGACCTTTGGAAGCTTTCATAACTTGGCCCACCAGAAATCCGATGGCTTTCATCTCACCCGCTCTGACGTCTTCGGCTGGTTTTGGATTCGCCACAATAACAGCCGCCACGATTGCCTCAAGCTCTGATGCATCAGACAGTTGCACAAGACCCCGCTCTTTGGCAAGTTGCTCTGGGTCTTGGCCACCAATTGCATCAACGAGCAAAAGCTTGGCATTGGTTGAGCTAAGCTTGTCTGACTGTACCATTTCTGCAAGCCTAGTCAGCTGACCACCAGCTGCAACCACTTGCGACCAAGATGTTACATTGTCACCGACGAGTCGCAGTACTTCTCCAGTGAGCCAATTGGCAATTGTTTTGGCTGTTTTGGTGTCATCAGCGGCTAGTTCGGCTACAAAAAGGGCCACAGATGGCTCCTCAATCAGCGTATCAATTTGTGATGTCTCAATACCGAGCGTTGCAAGTTGACTGCGGAGCTCATCTGGCATTTTGGGCATTTCAGCACGTAACTTCTCGAGTAGCGATGGCTCAAGAACAATTGGTGGCACATCTGGCTCTGGCATGTAACGATAGTCGTGAGCGTCTTCTTTGCTGCGTTGCGAGGCGGTGCGCTGCTTGGCATCATCCCAACCCCGCGTTTCTTGCACAATTGTTTGGCCCTTTTCCAGCAATTCAATCTGGCGCGTGATTTCGTATTCTGCGGCTTTTTCTACTGAGCGAAAGCTGTTGAGGTTTTTGGTTTCCGTGCGCGTGCCGAGCTCATTTGTTTTGCTAACAGAAACGTTGACGTCAAACCGCATGTTGCCGTGGAATAAATCAACGTCACTGATACCGGTATATTTCATCAAAAGATACAGTTCATGAGCGTAAAGTCGTGCCTCTGCAGCAGAATGGATATCCGGCTCGCTAACGATTTCTAGAAGTGGTGTACCGACACGGTTAAGGTCGACAAGGCTATAATCTTTGCCGGCCGGATGGGTGCTCTTGCCAGCATCGGCCTCAAGGTGCGCTTCGTGGATTCTGATACTTTTGGGCTTGCCATCAATAACGATATCAACATGTCCAGATGTGATAATCGGGTGATAGAACTGCGTAATCTGATACCCCATCGGAAGGTCGGGATAGAAGTAGTGTTTGCGATCAAACGCACTAGAAAGCTGCGGGTCTGTCTGAAGCGCGAACGCTGCACGAATGCCATACTCGACTGCCTTTTCGTTCAGAACAGGCAGTGCACCAGGCATGCCAAAGTCAATATGGTTCACAAGTGTATTTGGCGCAGCCTTGCGAGCATCGTTGCCAGCGCCTGAAAATAGCTTGGTCTTAGTGTTGAACTGCACATGGCATTCTATGCCGATGGACACAGTGTACTGTTTGATGACATCTTGGGAAATCATTCTTGTGGCTCCGGTGCACTCAAATCTTTGACATATGTTGCGTCTGGCGAGAATGCGCCAAGGTCTTTGAGCGCCTGTCTGAAACCAATCAATGCAAGCTTGACATCACGCTCACGCAGTTTAAGATTCGGCACTTCCGAGACACGCTTTGCCATATTGTGCGCTGTCCATACCATATCGTTGTCCGACAAGTTGTTCTGAGCGGCCACAAGTCGTTCTCCCATAGTCTTTCCCTTAAATCGTTTTTTCTTGAGCGCAGCGTCAAGTAACTTGTCGGCGCTAGTGATTGCGCTTGGCCAGGTAGCCTTGTCTTTGCAATAGCCCTGGAGCTCTTGCCAGCTTGCGATAAATCTGCTGACTTTGAGTTGTGGTTTGCGCCGGAGTTTGCTGGGAAGCTTCATGAAATAGCCTCCTCAAATGCCTTAGCCGCACCAAACAATTGCCTGTCTGCGCATTGTGGAGCCAACATCTGTAAACCAACCGGGAGCCCACGCACCAAACCTGCAGGAACGCTTACGGCCGGGATACCAACAAGGCTTGGCGCAACAGTCATCATATCTTCTAGGTACATTTGTAGCGGGTCTGATGTGTTGTCGCCGATATTAAAGGCCACGTTTGGCGCAACAGGACCGACCAAAAAATCAACTCGTTTGAATGCATCATTAAACTCGTTGATTAGTTTGGTTCGCACGGTCTGTGCTCTGTTGTAATAGGCGTCGTAATAGCCGCTCGTGAGCACATAGGTGCCGACCATAATCCGACGTTTGGCCTCCGTGCCAAAACCTTTGCCGCGAGCGGAAGAATAACTTGTGAGTAAATCCTTGGCGGCTACATCATGGTGGCCGTAGCGCTGACCATCGTAGCGGCTCAAGTTGCTGCTGATTTCTGCTGGGACCACAATGTAGTAAACGGCAAGTGCCAATGGCAATGAGGGGAGGCTAATTTCTTGGACCTCAGCACCAGCTTTTGCAAGAGCATCAACTGATGCCTGAATCTGGACTTTAACTTCAGGGTCAATTCCTTCGGCGAGCCACTCTTTGATTACGCCGAACTTTTTGCCCTTCAATGACGTATCAAGTTCTGTATACGGACGTGCATCACGATTGATTGACGTGCTATCTAGTGGGTCCTTGCCCGCCATGACATCTACAAGTACAGCGAGGTCATCAACGTCACGCGTCAGAAGCCCAATCGTGTCAGTGCTGCTCGCCATGGCAATAACGCCCGAACGCGAAATAAGGCCATAGGTGGGTTTGTAGCCAACGCAGCCAGACAAACTTGCAGGATGGCGACTTGAGCCACCGGTGTCTGTACCAGTAGCAAAGGGCACCATGTCTAGCACAACGGCTGCGCTACTCCCACCACTACTTCCACCGGGAACTTTGCTAGGGTCAACTGGATTTTTGGTTGTCATAAAGTCGCTGTTCTCAGTTGAAGTGCCATGTCCAAATGCATCCATATTAGCTTTTGCTACACAAATAGCTCCCTCAGCCTCGAGTTTTTCTATCGCAGTTGACTGGTATGGGGCATCAAAGCCTTTGAGAATGTTACTAGCTGCAGTTGTATCAGCACCATATACCAAGAAATTGTCCTTCGCGATAAACGGCACTCCGGCGAGTCGCCCTTGCCGCTCACCAGCAGCGACTAATTTGTCAATCTCTGCCGCCCTAGCCCTTGCCCGCTCATCAGTCAGAGCGATAACGGCATTGTACTCTCTATGCATCTCTATACTTTTGAGTGCTTGCTCGACAAGCTGAGTTGCCGTGGCTGATCCATTCGCAACTGACGCAGCAATCTGTGTAATCGGCTGCCATTGGCTCATGCGACCATCCTCTTGACTTTAAGATGGTCATTGAGCGTGTCGGGAGCAATGTTGAGGAGCTTTTGTTTGCCTGCAGTGTAGTCGATTAGCTCATCGGGCCTGGTTGCGTTCTTCAGGCCTGTCACCTGAGTGGTGGGCTCAAGCCCGGATATATCTACATCCTTGAGTTGCTCAACATAGCCAAGGATAGAGCCAAGTTCGTCTTGAAATCGAGCAATCTCATCCTCGTTTAATTCAAGCCGAGCGAGTCGGGCCATACGTAATACATCGTCACGTGTTAGCTTTGCCATTCACGATAGTATAGCAGAATAACGGGGAAGGTATCTAGTAGTCGTATACGTCGTTATCGAGATTATTGTCATCTTGATAGTCGTCATACTTACTGGTTGGGCTTTTGTATGTGCTCGGGTAGAGATCATCCAGGTATTTTTGGTAATCATCATAGGTGCACTTGCCTTTATCGTAGTTTTCGTACGTGCATTTTTCGCCTGACTTTAAAGTTGGCTTCTGGTCCTTTTTGGCTATCGCAACAGACATCGTCACGATAGCAAGGATAGCACCTACCAAGAGCGCGATGGATGCGAACCTTGCGACATACCGTGTGCCGGCTTTTTTCATAATACTAACGAGCGCAAGCCCCACAGCCGTTGCAGCAAACAATGCGGGCAGGAATACGTTCACAAAATTATCACCGTACGATGCATCTTTAGTAATCAGCGGGCTCATCAAGAAGTAAATGCTCGTAATCACAAAGCCCGTAAACCAACCGAATGCTGACACACCAGCCAACACAGTGAACACTGTACGTGCCTTATGGGAAGCAACTGTTGAATCTTTGAGCTCCTCGGAACGGACACGCTTGGACAACGCATAATACAAAGGGCCGAACACGATAAACGCTACGACAGCGCTTAAACCGCTGGCCGTCGATAGCCCAGCGACATCACCAGCAGTTAGTAGGTTGCATATCGAAAAAATCATCAATATAACTGATGTCACCAGGCCAGAGAGACTGGCAATCATGAGCAAATATTCGGTGATGTAGTGCGTTGTACCGCCCAATACATCTGTTAGTTTTGATTTTGTCGATTTAGAAACGGGTTGATCATCCATGATTTCGACTCCTTATTTATCCTCATCCTAAGCCGCGGTAGTTTTAATGTCAACTGAGTTGTCCACAGTAACAAAATCCTCGCTTTACAAACCGTAATGGTGGTTATACGATATGCATAACCGTTCTGACGCAAGGAAGCAACCATGAGTAGAGCCCCGATTAAACAATTAAGCCCAGAGATAATCGATGCGGCTTTTTTCGACACTAGTCATTTTGCACAATCCGAGAGCGGACTTTTTTTGGCGGAAGCTATTCTGGCCCACGACGAAGCTTACCAAGCACTTGGCGAATACCCCGTAAAAGTCGTAAGCCGAACCACCCACAAAGACCCAGAAACCGTCCCTTACGGAGAGATTCGACAAGAAACTGTTCGCTACAGTGATGGCGCTGTCCGACTTGCAACAATCACTACACCAAACCAGGATTACCGAGGAGAGCGTGGCGTTAGTCCCTACGTGATGTCGTCTGGTGACCCCTGGATAACTGGCCCTGATGGGTTGAATCGTATCAAGATTGAGCAATACACCGAAGCAGGGTTCGGCGTTGTATGGCAACACCACCAGGGTCGGCATGCGGTATGGCCTACTTCCCGGGCACGGGTCCAGACAATGGCGCGTTTCTTGTCAAATAAAAGTGTGGGTCGCTCCGCCTACCATGACCATGCCTTGCTCGACGATCTGGATGGCACTGTAGACTTCCGAGTTGACCACACAATTCGTGAAGGTTTTTCGCGTAGCGCCATGGCCGGCAAAGCCTACATAGCATTATGTAAAAAGTTTGGACGTGTAAACGTATGGGCAGATTTAGACGCCGATTGTTTTGAGCATTCACTAAACCCAGCAGAACTGTTACACACCGGTGCCAGACAGCTTGTTGGAGAAGCGACTGGGCTGGCTAGACTCATTTATAGACTGACGAACGAAGCCCTTGAAACCGGGGACAACTCGATGCTCGAAAAACTAGCAGGTACGTTCGACGCCCACCCTTTGAACATGATTCATGAGGCAGCATGGATACCGCTCCTTATTAACGGGGACTCTGGCGCGTTGGGCGCGGCGATGCCACTGGATGCGGCCGGGGTTAACACACTATTCAGCCGTGATTGGATGTCTCAGTCTGCGTCAGTGCTTGACCAACAATCTGTGCGTCCATTTTTTGAAGTCTTACACGAGGATGGCCCGCATATCTACGGTGCATACCCAGAGTATCTGGACAAAAAGTTACTCCGATTTGATAAAGTCATGACCTACATGATATTGAACGATATGAGCCTGACCGGTATTCGCCCTAGTGACGTTGTCCCTGAACTGGCCGCGTGCAATGGGCAATCCCTTGAAGTGGCTGCATAGCTAGAGTTTGGATTGTATGTCTGTGATGATGTCCCGAAGTTCGGCTGCTTGCTCAAACTGAAGATTGGCAGCGGCTAGATTCATCTGGGAGGTCAGGTCTTCGATAAGACGTGCGTATTCATCCTTTGGTATTTTCTTGAGGTCTAGCTTGGCCTTTTTGGCTTCCTCTGGAAGGTCTGGACGCATGCCCTTCTCTATAGCTTTGGCTATGCCGGTGGCGGTGATATTGTTATCTTTGTTGTGCTTTTCTTGAATCGCACGTCGCCGATTAGTTTCGTCAATTGTGCGTTTCATGCTCCCCGTAATCTTGTCCGCATACATGATTACCCTACCCTCAACATGCCGAGCGGCACGTCCTACAGTTTGAATAAGCGCTGCTTCGCTGCGTAGGAAACCTTCTTTGTCAGCGTCCAAGATTGCTACTAACGATACCTCTGGCAGGTCAAGCCCTTCTCGCAGTAGGTTGATACCCACCACAACATCATAGACACCCAACCGGAGGTCACGCAGTATGTCGGTGCGGTCAAGCGTATCAACATCGCTGTGCAGATATGTTACTTTGATGTTCAGCTCTTGCAAGTACTCCGTAAGATTCTCAGACATACGCTTGGTGAGTGTGGTAACCAATACTCGTTGGTGTTTTTTGATACGGTCGCGAATTTCAGCGATAAGGTCATCCACCTGACCATCAACGGGTCTAATCTCAATTGTTGGGTCGATGAGACCCGTTGGACGAATAACCTGCTGGGCAGGAGCTGGGCTGCGCGATAGCTCGTATTCGCTGGGTGTAGCACTAACGTAAATCACCTGATTGACGTGCTTCTCAAACTCAACGAAGGTTAGGGGGCGGTTATCGAGTGCACTCGGCAGCCGAAATCCATAATCTACCAATGTTTCTTTCCGAGCACGATCGCCATTGTACATACCCCGTACCTGCGGAATCGTCATATGAGACTCATCAATTAGCATCAGATAATCATCCGGGAAATAATCGAGCAACGTTGCAGGTTGATCACCGGGCTCACGGTTGGTCAGATACCGAGAGTAGTTCTCGATACCTTTCACGAAACCCGTCTCTTCCATCATTTCCAGGTCAAACCGAGTTCGCTGAGCCAAACGCTGCGCCTCAAGCAGTTTTCCTTCTTTCTTAAACGTACCGAGGCGTTCATCCAGCTCTTTTTCTATCTCAACGAGCGCGAGCTTGAGCTTTTCCTGCGGCGTGACATAGTGACTAGATGGAAAAATCTTGATAGAGTCCGGTTTTTTAAGTATCTCACCTGTCAAAGGCTCAATCTGGGTAATCCGCTCGATTTCATCACCAAAGAATTCCAGTCGATAGGCAACTTCTTCACCGGCTGGGAACACGTCCACGACATCGCCACGCACACGGAACGTACCACGATGAAAGTCGACATCATTACGCTGATATTGGATATCCATAAGTTGACGGAGCAGTTTATCCCGTACCCTTCGCTCGCCGACGGATACCTCAACAGCCATCCCCCCATAGTCATCCACAGAACCAATGCCATAGATACAGCTGACGCTTGCAATAATAATTACATCTTTGCGACTCAAGAGTGAATCAGTTGCTGCGTGACGCAAACGGTCGATTTCTTCGTTGATTTGGCTATCTTTCTCTATATACGTATCGGAGCGAGCGATGTAGGCCTCGGGCTGGTAGTAGTCAAAGTAGCTGACAAAATAGTGTACTGCGTTTTCAGGGAAAAAGCTCCTAAACTCACTATATAGCTGTGCCGCCAATGTCTTGTTATGACACAGCACAAGGGTAGGCCGCTGAACTTCTTGAATGATGTTCGCCATAGTAAACGTCTTGCCGCTCCCTGTTACGCCAAGGAGTGTTTGCTCGTGCTCTCCGTTGTTCAGGCCCGTGACAAGCTGTTTAATAGCAGCAGGCTGGTCGCCTGTAGGTTTGTAGTCGGAGGTGAGATTGAACAATTGAGTCATCCTACCATCGTAGCAAACATACTACTCCAATGATAGATTAACCAGCACGGTGAGGTGGCTTGACATCTATAAACCAGTGCTCCTCTTTGTCTAGTTGGTCTTGGACATCTTTGAACTCCGCATCGAGTATATCCGTAATCCTTTGCACGAGGTTCTCGGGGTTTTCGTCAAATATCACTTGGTAGCCCTTGGGGGGACTAAGTACGCGCATGAGCTCAGGGATAACATCAGCCGTGCCACCGCTATCGATAAGTACACCGCATGGTTTATGCGCTTCGAGTGCAGTTACAAACTCATGAAGACTCCCAAATCTCCCGCCGATTGTTATGACCGCGTCAGAGGATTGCGTCAGATAGCTATCGCGTCCTACGTAATCCATGCCTGTATAGCTAATAAAGTCAAAATAACTATATGGCAATCTGTACTTGCGTAGATGTTCACGAACACCCCCTGCTGGCGAGAAACCGATACTCATACCGCCCGCCTCTTTGGCGCCCTTCGCTGCATAGAATGGAAGCCCCACTGTTGCGCCCGTTGTAGTTACATGCCCACGCTTGGCAATAGCGGCGCCAACACGCTCAGCTAACCGCTTGCCTGACTCGACAGTATCGCCAGATGCTGCGCCTGACACGCAAATAGAATATTGAAGCTTCTGTTGTTGAGATATGGGTTTCATGAAACAAATTCCAAATCAGCGCTAAACGACGGCTCGGCGATTGTTTGCTCATCCAGATGCTGGAGCAACTGACGCTCCAGGGACCGTTGCCCTACATACCGTACCAAAAGTTCGTTCCACAATGAGTCACGTAAGTGATAGTTGAGCCGCTGTTCGTACGGTACATTGTTAAGCAAATTGAGTACTACATCCATGAGGTTGAAGCTAATAGCACCGCTCGGATGGCTTACCCCAATGTAGTCCAGGTCGTGCCAGAAATGAAGCGCTGGCTCAAATCGATACAAGACATGCTCTGCCTTGCGGTAGGCCATGTCTTCTGGTTGGATATGCGGCTCAAACACTTCGGGGTGTAATATCCGGGTGGTGGTTCCGTAGTAACGATGCACGATACGCCAATGCACAGGTTGTCCAGCCATGTGGACATGCGCAGATTGTTGTGATGTCGTAATGTCACGTATTTTCTGGCCAAAACCGGGCATTAACTGGTGGAACTTCAGGTATGTACTGTGTGTGCGGATTTCGTTGATGTTGTGCAACACCATCATGAATGTTGCCAACGTCAGACCGTGCGCACCCCTGCTTGGAAGCGGGGTAATAACGACATTACCAGCTTCAGGTGAATAGAAAATGTTGGTGTGGCGCTTTGCGGCTATATCTTGCACAATGGCTGACCATTTGAGTGCATCTAGGTACTGCACCTCGATGTCGCGTTGTTCAAAATCTGTCGGAGAAAGTTTTGCGCATTGTGCATCAAACTTCTCGTGCCACTTCTCACTCTCTATGTGTCTCGCGATATTGAGGAGCAGTCGTGCTGGCTCACGCTTGAGCATTGACTCGAGCGAGCGATAACGCAGATCATGCATCAGCTGCTTGGGCGGGGTTGCCTTAAGGAGTTTTTTGATTGTGCTGCCTTTTATGACCCATGCGTGACGGGGCATATGAAGTTTGTTGATTATCCCCACTACGGTCGATATGACTTCGTCAGCATTCGTGCAATCTTGTATGCCAAATCGCTTGGCTAGAAACTGATCATGCAAATCGGCAAGACTCAACAGGCTGCGGTAAAGCTCATTTGCCGTCGTATCGTTTGGGTCAAGGCCGAGCTCTCGCACCTTCATGTGCAGCCGACCATAAATCTCCCCTGTTAGACGTATATCTATGCCCGGCGCACCACTCGCTCGCTCAAGACGATGTACGACTTCACTGACAATTTGCTTGTCAGCTCCCACCAGTTCTGCGATTAATTTACACACGGTTCTTTGTTCACCCTCTGTTATATCTAGTCCAAGCATACCACCGATGTATCACCAAAGTAAATACGCTAACGCTTGCGTATGCGACGAGGGCAACGTAAAGTGTATTGAAATGAGCGTCACAGAACATCCATGCCTTGCAATGCATCGAGCACAAGGGCTCCAACGAGAAGCAGATTTGAATACAGCAGCCCGCTATCATCTGTCGATACCTACGGGGGCGCTAATTGCTGCGACCGAGCCCAACTGGCCTGTTGCCATTACTGAAGCTGTACTATGGAGAACGGACGCACAGGACGGAGCAAAGGCTACCGAAGCACGCGATATCTATCCAGAACTGCCTCGTACCCGCTGGTCGCATCTTGACCCTGCGGCAGATAAACGAAAATATTACTCAACCATGGCCGGATGCATCATCCGAGCAGTTCGAGACGGTGACGCCGAAACAGCTGTCGTGTTGGGGGTAAACACCGGTGTGTCTATTGCTCGCGATATAGCGATGGCAAGTGACCGTAAAAAAGCCAGGAGCCTCGAGATTGATACCGATGCAATCAAAATTAACAAACGGAAAACACAACTACACGCCATGGGTCAGATTGCACTTGTGTCACCACTATCCCGGAATCGGCTCTTTAGGCGCGCCGCCTTAGCAACAATCTCAACGGGTACCGTGCTAGGAGTAGCGGGTCGGCAACAGTACAGCGCAGTCGTGAAACAATCTATGGCCGATAAAGTCTAAATCTGCTGTGCTATGTAGTTTTTGGGGGCTTTTTTGAGGAATGCTTCAACTTTATCTTCACTTAGAAGCCCAGCTTGAGCACCCATCTGCTGAACCACGCTCATGGAGTTAATCGGTGCCCACTGAAGCGCCCCTTCGAGCGTATTGCCTTTGATTAGCGCGGCAACAAGCGTAGAAGCAAATGCGTCGCCCGCACCAGTTCGCTCTACCGGTGGTGCTGGGTCTGGGTATGGTGGCATACTAAATTTGGTGGCGCCGTCAGACGCATACGCTCCTGCTGGCCCATCAGTCAGAATAACCACCTTGGGACCTAACTTGTGCAAGGCATCAATTAGCCCGGAGACGTCCTTGTAGTCCCCGCCCGTTACTAGCACTGCTTCTTCGCGGTTTAAAATCAGCACTTCAGTACGTGCGTACAGTGCCTTGAGTTTTTCGGCACCCGCCTCAAGCTGAAATGTACCTGGCTGGAATGCTAGTTTAACCTCAGGGTTATCCTTGAGCCAATCCACAACCATATCGTGGTATTTCTCCAGCGCATTTTTGCTGATGGAGCTAAAATAGAGCCATTTTGGTACATCGCCAACTGCGAATCTCGGCCACTGGTAATTGTACTCTTCGTGTTTGATTAATATAGTGCGCTCTTCTTTATACCAAAGCACGTAGTGGTAATTGCTGATTTTGCCCTTGTTGATACGCACAAATCGAGTATCAACGCGGTTTTTCTCGAGTGCGTTAATGATATCTCGTCCGTACATGTCACTCCCAACGTTACTGACAAGCCCACTGTGGATACCAAGGCGTGCAAAACAGACAGCTGCGTTGGCTGCATTGCCGACGCCTTCAATCACCTCTGCACTCTCAAAGGGCACCTTTGAACCAAACGGCATAGCAATCCATTTACCGAACTCGTTGCTATACGTGTGCGCACGGTTATCAAATAGCTTGATAAATGCATCAGTTACAACATCACCGACCGATAATACTTCTAGCGCCATACCCACCCTTGTTTATTACTTATGCTTATCATACCTAGACTACCGTGTTGGCGCAAGTCTATATGTGCGCCTTGCCAGCGGCATTGAACATGTCAATCTTGTCCTCAACGACCGACTGTACCGCTTCAATTACCTGCGACATAAGTTTCACAACCGCATACTCTGTCTTGTTCTCTGCCAGCACCTTCTCAAGTGTTTCTCGGTAGGCAATACGCATGTCGGTATTGATGTTGATTTTGCTCACTCCGACCTTGACCGCATCCACAAAGTAATGACCCGGTGTCCCGCTACCACCATGTAGTGAAATATTACAGCTAATGGCTGCTCGAACTTTGGTAAGTAATTCTATATCAAGCTTCTTTGGTACGGGGTACTTGCCGTGAAGGTTGCCGATTGCCGCCGCAAATGTATCAATGCCTGTGGCTTCGACAAATGCTTTGGCGCTTTCGGGAGTGCTAAATGTCTTTTTTATAACTTCGTAATCCATGGCTTCTGCAAACACGTTGCTGCCGCCACCAAAGTAGTGCGGCTCGCTCTCAACCAACGCGCCAGTCAGTTTGGCATATTCCACAATTTGTTTTGTTTCGGTGACAATCTCTTCAACAGTAGCGTTTTTACGCGCCTGGCTTATATCTATGTGAATGAACTCAAAGCCTGCCTCGATGCCAGCAATTGCAGCAGCGACTGTCGGACTGTGGTCAAGATTTATATACATCTCAACGCCGTATTCTTGTTTGTAGTTGTCGACCATGTCCCGAACATTTTCGAGGCCGAGTGCATCAACCTCGCCCTGACTAATCTCAATCATGACCGGGGCATTTTTTGCTTTAGCAGCGCGAGCAATGGCAATTAAGGTGTCTTGGTTGTCGATATTGAATGCGCCAATCGCAAAGTGCTCTGCTCGGGCTCGCTGCATAGCTGCACGTGCTTTTTGGCAGTTTTCTCGCATTTGATCTAGTGATAATGCCACGTCTAGGCTCCTTGCTTATGTTTCATAATGTCATGCGCTGCAAGTACGATGTGTTTGTCAGTCAAGCCATGGTGCTGGAGAAGCTCAGCTGGGTCACCAGATTCGCCAAATCGATCACGCACACCCATGCGTTTTAGCCGAGTAGGGAGTTCTTCGCCAAGTAATTCCGCTACCGCGCCACCAAGCCCACCGTTTATCTGAGCCTCTTCGACCGTAATTACCAGCCCTGTTTTTTGAACACTTCCGAGTATCGTCGCCGCGTCAAGTGGCTTTATGGTTGGGCAATGGATTACCTCGGCCTCTATGCCGTCCTTAAATAGTTTCTCTGCAGCGATAAGTGCAGGATATGTCATGGCTCCCGTGGCAATGATTGTCACGTCAGTGCCAGGACTCAATACGTATGCTTTGCCGATTTCAAAGGGTGTATCTGGCGTCGTGAAAACAGGGAGAGGCTCCCTCGCAAGCCGAATATAGTTAGGTCGTTTATCCACGGCCATGGCTATTGTCATTTTCTCGGCCTCTACGGCATCGGCCGGGGCCATCACGACCATATTTGGCATCGATCTCATGAGTGCAATATCCTCAAGAATCTGATGGGTCGCACCGTCTTTGCCTGTGAACAACCCGGCGTGTGCTCCGACGATTTTTACTGGCACATCGTTGAGGGCGATTGTCGTACGAATCTGTTCCCAGTTGCGACCAGGACTAAATGCAGCGTACGACGAGACAAACGGAATCTTTCCCATTGCAGCCAGGCCAGAGCCAACCGTTACGAGGTTCTGCTCAGCAATACCCATTTCTATAAACCTATCCGGAAAAGCATCACGGAACATGCTTATTTGGGTTGATTCCGTGAGGTCTGCACAAGCGGCAACGACATTTATGTCCCTCCGACCTGCCTCGACTAGACCGCGCCCAAATCCCTTGCGATTCGGCTCAAGTACTGGGTTGTGGATGTCTTCAATAAGCGTACGATGCGGCATAGAATTATTGCCCGTCCTTTAGTTTAAGATTGATTGATATCTGGTCTAGAATTTGAGTATTCAGGTCTGCTGAGAAAGCTGGGGTTGGACAATAGAATCGAAGTCCAAGAGTGTACCCATTAGCCTGTCGTACGCTCATAATGACTTTCTGCTCACTCAGCTGCGTGGAGACCGTATAGGCAGATGTTTTGAACTCCAGTTTTTTAGTGCTGCCCTTGACAGCCATCGGTTGTGTACCATCCACAACATCCGCAACGGTCGCTGTTTCCTGCAATCTTTTCAGTTCTGCAGCGATTACATCTGTGGTACCCTTTTCGTCCGTGCTGCCATCTGTTTTTTGCGTGGTTGATGCAGTGTAGTAGAGTTTGCAACCACCTGTGTGAACAATCACATTCGTACTCTGTGCACCGTTAACGACATCTGGCTTCCACCCGTCTGCCGCTGAGGGGATATTAAACGTTGGCGCTTCTGCTAGTAATACGTCATTCGTCAGCTTAATTACAGCATCGTCACTAGTAGAGTTTGGCTCTGGGCTATCAGCAATGGTGTTGGTTGGTGTTGGCGCAGGTGTAGGCTTTTTGCGGGTGAGCATATAGCCAGTTCCACCACCAGCACCAATTAAAACTAAGAGAATAACTAGGAAAAGGATTAATTTCTTGTGAGATTTCTTGGCTGGGACTGGCTGCGAACCACTTGGCTGTTCGTACATGAAGGCCGCCATATGTGGCTGATACTGTTGGGCCGATTCGGGTGCGGCTGGGGCTGGCGGCAAATTGGGCTGGGGTTGCGCGGTAGTTTGCTCAGGCGGAACTGGCTGTTGTGGGGTGATTGGCTGGGGTGGCTGTTGATTTGGGTCCATGCTTCGCTCCTGTCTTACTCGTGTTCAGACGTTATCTTACCCTTGAGTGTGCGTAGCTCATGCAGAGCCTTTATCGCTTGCTCGTGGTTCGGGACACCGACACCCGGGGCGCCACCATGCCAGTGGAAGTCGTACTCCATGAAGTCAACGCCTTTGCCTGGAATTGTGTGCGCAATAATCATAACGGGTTTTTCTACGACAGCGCGTGCCATAGCACACGCATCAATAAAGTTTTCTATATTGTTGCCGTCCACCTCGAGCACGTGCCAGCCAAAGCTCTCCCACTTGCCCTTAAGGTCTTCTAATGGCATGACTGATTCGGTAGGGCCATCTATCTGGATGTTGTTTCGATCGATAATTCCAATGACGTTATTGAGATTATATTTGCCGGCGAGCATTGCTGCTTCCCAGATGTTGCCTTCATTGAGCTCACCATCGCCCATCACCACATAAACCCACCGGTGCATATCTTTATTCATACGCATAGCGAGCGCCATACCAGCGGCTTGGCTTAGTCCGCAACCCAGGGGGCCGCTGGTATGCTCAAGCCCGGGCAGCTTCAGCCGTTCCGGGTGGCCTTGCAAACGCGAGCCGAATTGTCTCAGCGTCATGAGCTCCTTTTTATCAAAGTAGCCAGCCTCCGCCATGGCGGCATATCGGACAGGTACACAGTGGCCATTGCTCAGCAGCAAAATATCGCGTTTATCCCAGTCTGGCTTGGCAGGGTCATGTTTCAAAACATCAAAATAAAGTGCCGCAAAGATGTCCGCAAGCCCCAAAGGCCCAGCAGAGTGGCCTGACTTGGCATGCTCCAACATCCGTATGATGTCCTGACGTATATCATACGCCTTGCGTTCAAGGTCTTCGATGGTAAGTTTTTGTGTTGTAATCATAGTGTTTTTTCTTGTACTAACGTTTCCATTTTAGCATATGCGGCTTGCGGATCCGAAGCACTTTGTATATACCCGCCGACATTAAGCACGCTTACACCTGCGTCAATCAAAGCACTAGCATTCAAATCATTTATACCACCGTCCCAAGCAATGTCAGCGTGTGAGTTCCGTTCACGTATTCGACCGATTTTACTCAAAAGTATTGTATTGGCCTCGCCACCGTGGAACCCCAGATGGCCAGAGAAGATTAACACTTGATCTGCCGCCTCTAGAATGCCACCAACGGCATGTACTTGCGTCTCGGCAAGTAGCGCAACGCCCACATTTACTCCATGACTATGGAGTTCATGAGCCATACCAACCAAATCGCCCTCTGCCTCAGCATGAACAATAGCCAAGTGAGGTTTTAAATCGATAATCTCCTGCGTGTGTTCGGTTGGCGACCGATACATAAGGTGCAAGTCTGCCAACATCGTTTCTGGCCACCAAATCTCTGGTAACGTTGGTGATGTTGTTGGTGCGAAGACACCGTCCATCAAATCAATGTGCACTCTATGGGCAAATGGCGCAAGTCGTTCAATCTGCTGACGATACTCATGGCGATCTGTTGCAGTGACGGTGGGACAAATAGCAATCATGACTATAGTGGGCTATCTATCTTTTTGATACGTCGTATATGGCGCTCGTCACGAGAGAACGGAGTTTCGACCCAGATTCTCACGGCTCGCTCAATATCGCGCCAGGCCAAAAAACGCGTACCGAGACTCAAGACATTGGCGTCATTATGGCGGCGGCTCAGCCGTAATATTTCGTAGTTGTCTTGAGCCTCTGTGCCCATCGCATCAACCGGACCGGTCGCAATAGCAGGCCCATAATAGACCGCACAGCGTACTCCCTTGACCCTATTTGCGACAATCGCCTCGCCTTGACCACTCCCCCCATAAATAATCGCCAACTGGCAGTCACCCTTTGCAACCGCATGGGCCGCTGGATAGATGAAATCAGGATAGTCGTCGCCGGAGTCAAATAGTGTTGGACTGAAGCTAACACATTCGTGCCCCATCTCGGTAAGTAGCTTTTTAAGCTTATCGATGTTCTGAAACCCGGCATGGTCTGTACTTACGGCGATACGCACAATCTGCTCCTAATCTTTCGCTGGCTTGGCGTGAAGCATACGGCCTACATCAGCCACTTGCTCAACAAGCCGGTTGCTATAGCCCCACTCGTTGTCGTACCACACGACAACTTTGGCTAGATTACCAGCCACTACGTTTGTCAAAAGTGAGTCGACAATCCCAGAATGACTATTACCAATGTAGTCACTGCTAACAAGAGGCTCGTCGTTAATGTCCAGAATGCCCTGGTAGAATGGCTGCTTGGTTGCTTTGCGAAGCACGTCGTTGATTTCTTCTTTTGTTACGTTTCGTTTGAATAGAATAGTAACGTCACTGAGCGATACGACTGGAGTTGGAACACGTACACTCAGCCCATCGAACTTACCAGCCATGGCTGGTACAGTCTTTGCAACTGCGATAGCAGCACCCGTTGTTGTGGGAACAATGTTTTCTGCAGCATTTCGTGCTTCGCGCAAATCTTTGCCAGGAGCATCCTGGAGTTTTTGGCTCGCAGTATAGCTATGGACTGTGGTGAGCATGGCTTTTTCGATGCCAAATGCCTGGTCCAATATAGACATGACCGCCGCAATGCTGTTGGTTGTGCAACTTGCGTTGCTAATAACTGGTGTGCATGTGGCCAACTTGTCCTCGTTAGCACCTAGCACAATGGTATCGACGCCATCACTCTTGGTTGGCCCAGATATAACAACTCGCTTGGCACCCGCAGTGATGTGCTTTTCCGCACCTTCTTTGTCGGTAAAGAAGCCAGTAGACTCTATGACCACGTCGACTTTCATGTCCTTCCATGGCAAAAGTGCAGGGTCTTTTTCGGCCAGTACTTTGATCTTGTGGTCGTCCACAATAATGTCAGTATCATCAAATGTTACAGTATGCTCATAGGTTCCGTAGTTACTATCGTGCTTGAGTAGATGAGCCAATGTCTTGGTGTCGGTCAGGTCATTGACGGCAACGATTTCACAATCTGTCCGATCAAATGCGATCTTAAATGCGTTTCGTCCGATACGCCCAAATCCGTTTATTGCAATACGTGTTTTCATGTTTATGGCCACCCTCTTTTAGCGTTAGCTTTTCAACAGTTATTGTACGGAGTTGTTACCTGAAGCGCAATACTTATTGATTACGCTAAGACGGCGCGTGCGGCCTTGTTCAGACTGGCAAACACATCGGGTGCAGCCGCCAGGAAGTTGTGGTTTTTGTAGTCATAAGTTGAGCCGTCTAAGCCTGCACCGATATTTCCGACTACCGCGCCGGCTTCTTCCATCAGTAGTGCGCGTGGCGCGTAGTCCCAGTCGCCGCCTCCTGTATTGTAGGCCAGGAGTACGTCAATCTTGCCTTCTATGGTCTTGAGCCAGTCACCGCTTACTCTGTATCCACCAACCAATCCACGCACAGCTTGTAACAGCTTCGCGTTCTCTTGTTTGTCCAGTGGACAGCTGAGTTCTACAAATGAGTGACTGGCTGGACGGTCACTCACATGTACCGGCTGGCCATTTTTGAATGCACCGCCGCCACGACGCGCAGTAAAAAGATCGTCAGTCATAAACTGATAAACAACAGTCATGACAATCTGGCCGTCCGAAATTAAGGTCACCATGTTTCTCGTGCCTGTAAGGCCCCTTACAAAATTCTCGGTGCCGTCGATGGGGTCAACCAGCCAAAATGTCTCAGTATCACCTTCAGCACCTTGCTCCTCGCCCACGATACCGACTTCTGGAGCAAATGCAATCAGCGTTTTGCGAATCTCCGTCTCGACGAAATCATCAAGCATCGTCACAATTGTTTTGTCTGATTTAAAGGTGGCATCAATATTACCGAAGGCTTTAAGAAGCATGGGTC
>OFQY01000369.1_pt1 | contig 18557 bp, 13 predicted proteins | sample 1542991 | NCBI WGS metagenome assembly OFQY01 (sample SAMN07774224, study PRJEB24372) | wastewater metagenome | isolation source: Exp Tend VB 10WW | collected 2016-02 | reverse complement strand
TAGAAAAAAAGTGGCAGGCATCATGGAAAAAGAGCGGTATATATAAGACGAAAGAGGGCGGTGTTGGCGGCGCAAAAGGTAAAGAGCGCCCGAAAAGCTTTGTCTTAGACATGTTCCCGTATCCGTCAGGAACAGGTCTTCATGTAGGCCACCCTAAAGGCTACATTGCCACCGATATTTATTCGCGCTTCAAAACAATGCGCGGTTTTAATGTGCTGCACCCCATGGGATGGGACGCCTTCGGCCTTCCTGCTGAAGAATTCGCTATCAAAAATAAAATACACCCGTCTGTTGCCGTAAAGAAAAATATTAAACGATACAAAGAGCAGCTTTCTATTTTAGGTTTCAATTATGACTGGTCGCGAGAGCTCAGCACCACCGACCCCGAATATTATAAATGGACGCAATGGGCATTTTTGCAGATGCACAAGAAAGGCCTTACATATGAATCTCATGAGCCAATTAACTGGTGCCCATCCTGCAAAACTGGCCTCGCCAATGAAGACCTCGAAAACGGCAAATGCGAACGTTGCGGTTCTGTTGTAGAAAAAAAGCCTATTCGCCAGTGGGTTATTCGTATTACTAAATATGCCGACAGGCTTCTTAAAGACCTCGAGCTTTTAAACGAGTGGCCCGAATCTATTAAAGAATCACAAAAAAATTGGATTGGGAGGAGTGAGGGAATGCTTTTTACGGCTCCAGTAAAAGATACCGATTTTACAATCCAAACATTTTCGGCCCACTTCGAGGCTTTTGCCGCGGATACATTTGTGGTTATTGCGCCTGACCATCCATTTTTAAAGAAGCTTATCGAAGACACACCTGATGAGAAAAAAGTTCTTACATTTTCACAGGAACTAATTGCAAAGCGTGTTGCGGCGGGCCTTACTGAAATAAAAGAGCCTGAAGGTATTTTTACTGGAAGATATATTGTAGACCCAGTAGGCAATGGCGACCTACCAATATGGGTAGCAAATTATGCATTGGCCGATTATGGTACGGGCATTGTAAAATGCTCTGCTCACGACGAACGAGATTTCGCCTTCGCAAAAAAATACGACATAAAGCTAAAACCAGTTTTATTTTCAGGAGATGAAAAGTTAGACGCGTCTATTAGGGCGCTTGAAACCTGCTACGCTGATATGCACCAGGGTTTCCTTGTTGAACCAGTTGAGTTTAACGGAAAAAATGCCCGCGCTGCCAGGGGTGAAATTATTGAGTATCTTGAAAGAAAAAAGATCGCTGTGAGAAAGACAACATACAAACTCCGCGATTGGGTCTTTTCACGACAGCGATACTGGGGCGAACCTATTCCTCTTATACATTGTGGAAAGTGCGGCGTGGTTCCTGTTCCTGAAAAAGAATTGCCTCTTAAATTACCTAATGTTAAATCGTATTTACCAACAGGAACAGGCGAGTCGCCTTTGGCTGCCATTGAAAAGTGGGTAAATACGAAATGCCCTACATGTAAAGGTCCGGCTAAACGAGAAACTAACACTATGCCACAATGGGCGGGTTCATCGTGGTATTACTTGAGATTCGCCGACCCCAAGAACAACAAGGCGCTCATAGACCCGAAAAAAGAGAAATATTGGCAGCCAGTAGATATGTATGTTGGCGGCGCCGAGCACGCCACAAGGCATCTTATTTATGCCCGCTTTTGGCATAAGTTTTTGTACGATATTGGCGTAGTTTCAAGGCTCGAACCATTCATGAAGCTCAAGAACCAAGGCCTTATTGCCGGCCCAGATGGCCGTAAAATGAGCAAGCGCTTTGGTAACGTGGTAAACCCCGATGACATCGTAAAATTATATGGTGCCGATACCTTGCGAGTGTACGAAATGTTCATGGGCCCTTTCGACCAAGGTATTGCCTGGAGCACCGACAATATGATCGGCTCACGAAGGTTTATAGAAAAGGTGTGGCGGTTGGCCGAGAAGGTAGAGGCAACATCATCTGCGAAAAAAGGCGCGGGTAAAAGCATGGGCCAGAACACAAGCATTTCGCCAGAACTCGAAGCGCTTCTTCATAAAACCATCAAAAAAGTGGGGGAAGATATTGATTCATTTGCCTGCAATACAGCTATATCTACCCTTATGATATTTACAAATGCATTGGAAAAGGAAGTGCTGATTTCAACAGAAGTGTATGGCACATTATTAAAACTTATTGCACCTTTCGCGCCGCATGTTGCCGATGAGTTATGGGCGGGCTTGGGCAATAAGAAGAGTATTCATCTAGAAAAGTGGCCTGAATACGACCCTAAAAAGCTTGTTTCTACTATATTTAAAATTGTAGTGCAGATAAACAGCAAAACGCGGGCAATTTTTGAAACAGACACCGATGAGGAAGCGAAGGTCATAGAAAAGGCTCTCGCTTTGCCCGAAATTACAGCCAAGTTGGGCGGTAAAATACCAGAGAAAACGTTCTACGTCAAGGGTAAATTGGTGAACTTGGTCGTGTCTGAATAAGGGTGGCTGTATCCACAGAAAATGGGTCTTGACAGAACTTGACGTTTTTTGGGGTATGTGCTAAAAATAACATACACAAACAAAGACATTTATGGCCGTAACAAAAACTCTATCATCTAAACCAAAGAACATTACCAAGCGCCTTTTAGCGGCACTTCCTGAAAGGGCACGATTGGTTCTTACGAAGCGTTACGGTCTCGACAAAGAAGGCGAACGAATGACTCTCGAAGCTATTGGCGAAACATATAACATTACTCGAGAACGTGTTCGCCAAATTGAGCACGCTGCACTCCAAAATATTCGTAAGTCTGCATTTTATAAACAAGAAAAGCCTGCATTTGACGAGCTTGTTCAGGTGGTACACGAACTCGGCGGCATGGTAGCCGAAGAAGACCTTCTCAAGGCACTTTCAAAAGACGAATCTAACCGCAACCACGTGCATTTCCTACTTGTCGTCGGTGATGCTTTTAAGAAAGAGAAAGAAGATGACGAATTCAAGCACCGATGGCATGTCGACACGCAGCTCGCGAAAAAAATTCACGACGCGCTCCGAAAGCTTTATAAGAGCCTTTCTGACGACGACCTCATTCCTGAAGCTGAAATTATCAAAAGCTTCCTTGAACATTTGAAAGATGTAAACGAAAAATACCTCAACGAAGAGGTGGCAAAGCGATGGCTCAACATATCAAAACACATCGGCAAGAATCCGCTTGGCGAATGGGGTAAAGTAAGTTCACAGAATGTCCACACTAAAGGTATCCGTGACTACGCGTTTCTCGCAATGCGAAAGCACGGTTCACCAATTCATTTTCGCGATATTGCCAAGCTCATTGAGAAGCTTTTCGATAAAAAGGCGCATGTTGCCACAACTCATAACGAGCTCATAAAAGACAAGCGCTTCGTTCTCGTCGGTCGCGGCTTGTACGCACTAGCAGAGTGGGGTTATGTCAGTGGTGTTGTTAAAGATGTCATCAAAAAGATGCTCGAAAAGCATGGCCCAATGACCAAAGACGAAATCGTTCAGAAGGTTATGAAGGAACGCTATGTTAAGGAAAACACTATTTTGGTAAACCTACAGAATGCAAAGCACTTTAAAAAAGACAAAGAAGGGAAATACGTTTTAACAGAAGCTAAATAAACAAACGAAAAGACCTGCCGGAAGCATGCGTATCTGCGATATGCTACCAGCAGGTCTTTTCGTTTGTTTATTTACCGTCCGCTAAGCGTATTCCTTATATTCAAAAGATGAGGTAAAATAGTATCCATATCCTGTATGAACATTTACGCGCAATTCCTTGAAAGCGGCATGATGGCCTCGATATTGAAGATAGTCTATATCTTCATCGTTATTTTCGGGCCGATTGCCTTCGCTATGGAGTTCTGGAAGAGCTGGATCAAATACACCAGGGCAAAATTCATCGCCGCGCAGCCGGTTGTGGTACTTGAACTTCTTATTCCAAGGGGCGAGGCAAAATCGCCGTTGGCCATGGAACTTTTTATAACTGCTTTGCATCAGACGGGCGGCGAGAGCACGTGGTATGACCGCTACATTCTGGGCAAAAACCGGCCGTGGTTTTCGCTCGAGCTAGTTTCAATTGAAGGCACCATTCACTTTTTCATATGGACGCGCGACAGATGGAGAGGCTGGATAGAAAGCCAGCTGTACGCCCAATTTCCTGACATAGAAATACGCCGGGTCGACGATTACGCGGCTGAGCTTAATTTTAATTTGGATGAATACAATATGTGGGGAGCCGATTACATAAAGAAAGAGCCTTCCCATATTCCTATACGAACATACGTTGGTTACGGCCTAGACAAAGACCCTGAAGAAGAATTTAAGGTTGATCCATTAACTCCACTTCTTGAACTTCTCGGTTCTTTCGGCAAAGGCGAACAATATTGGCTTCAAATTGGCGTTCGTGCGCACAAAAAAGAAATAACGAAGCCGGGCACATGGTTCGAAAAGGTCGATTGGACGCATGCAGCCAAAGAAGACATAAAGAAACTCATGCAGCGCGATAAAAAGCCCAAAGAGGGTGAAATTGTCATACGCGACCTTTCTATGACAAAAGGTGAAAAGGAAAAAGTTGAAGCCATTGAAAAGAATCTTTCAAAGCTTGCCTTCGACTGCGTTATCCGCGGCATTTATGTGGCGAAGAAAGATGTATACAACGGCCCGATGGGCGGCGTTCTTGCCGGCCTTATGCGCCCGTTCAACGCGCCTAACTTAAACACCTTCGGCCCTTCGAATACGGTCGACTACGATTACCCGTGGTATGACTTTTGGGGCAGGCGTGAGCAGAAAAATAAATATAACCTAATGAAGGTGTACAAAGAGAGGTCGTTTTTCTTTAAAGAATATTTTCCGCGTAAGGCTAATTTTTGGATGGACCCTTTAGCTACTACTTTGTGGTCGGAAAAATATAAGATTGCCCCGCTTGTTATGACGACCGAAGAACTTGCTACCATTTATCACTTCCCAGGCGATGTCGCCCGAACACCTTCGCTTATGCGCGTTACGGCGAAGAAGGCCGAGCCGCCGGCGAATCTTCCTATTTAATAATGAGCACTTATTCAGAAATGCCCGTCATGCGAAAGATTGCGATTATCGCTGTAAGTATTGCGGTCATTGTTTTTATAGTCTTATACGCATTTCTTTTTTCGGCGCCGGCGTTTCCGGCTTCATCGTCGGGCGAGCTTTCAATAGTTATTGAATCGGGGCAGAGCGTGCGGAGCATTGCCAACGAGCTTCAGCAGAACGGGCTGGTGAAGTCGTCAACTGTAGCCCAAAGTTTCATTATTTTGTTCGGAGGTGAAAGGGGAATTAAGGCGGGTATGTATGTGTTTAAAGGACCTCAGAATGTTTTTAGAGTGGCAGGAAGGGTGGCAATTGGTGACTATGGCTATGTTCCTGTAAAGCTTACAATTCCTGAAGGAACAAATTCTAGAAAGATGGCGGAAATTGTGACGGGCAAATTCCCTCATATAGCAGCATCAACATTTGAAGCGGCGGCTAAGTCGCACGAAGGCTATCTCTTTCCTGAAACATATTTTTTTGCGCCGATAGAAACGCAGGAAATGATATTGCGACGTATGGCGGACACATTTGACGAGAAAATTAAGCCGTACGAAAATGACATACGAAATTCAGGAAGGAGTATGAAGGAAATAATTACCATGGCATCGATTCTTGAAAATGAAGTGCAAACAAAAGAAGACCGTAAGCTCGTTGCCGACCTTTTGTGGCGACGGCTCGGCGAAGGCATGGCGCTTCAGGTTGATGCGTCACTAGGCTATGCTCTCGATAAGGCATCTTCTGAACTTACGACAGCCGACCTTCGCGACGAAAGCAACCCCTACAATACATATACCCATAGAGGCCTGCCGCCTACGCCGATTTCTAACCCCGGCACCGAGAGCATCGAAGCCGCCCTTCACCCGACGCCGAACCACTATGTCTTCTATCTTTCAGATAAGAATGGTATAACTCATTTCGCAGAGACATATGCCGAACATCTCAACAACAAGAAAAAATATCTCAAGTAAAACCGCGCCGCAGAAACTTGGCAGTAATTCGCGCGGTAATTTGCGTGGAAAAAAAGTGTATGTCGGCATGTCCGGCGGCGTTGATTCGTCGTTAAGCGCTTATTTGCTGAAGGAGGCCGGCTACGATGTCACCGGCGTTTTTATACGTGTCTGGCAGCCCGAAGGCGGCAATTGCGGCTGGAAGGACGAACGGCGAGACGCTATGTGTGTGGCCGCAAAACTAGACATTCCGTTCCAGACGCTCGATTTCAGCGACAAATACAAGGAAGAGGTTGTCGACTACATGATTTCAGAATACAAGGCCGGTCGCACTCCTAACCCCGACGTCATGTGCAACCGCCACGTAAAGTTCGGTTCATTTTTGCAGGAAGCGCTGAAGCAGGGTGCCGACTACGTGGCGACGGGGCATTATGCAAAAAATATTTATAGTGAAAAAACGGGTGAAAAGGCGGGTAAAAAAGTAGGTAGCGGCATCAAAGGCAGGGGTGCATACGAACTTTATGAATCTGATGACAAGAACAAAGACCAGAGCTATTTCTTGTGGACGCTGACGCAGAAAGACCTTCAGAATGTTTTATTTCCAATAGGTCATCTGCAAAAAAGCGAAGTGCGCGCTATTGCCGAACGCGCCGGGCTTCCGGTATTTGATAAAAAAGACAGCCAGGGTGTGTGCTTTATCGGCCATCTTGATATGAAAGAATTTCTGCGTGAGCATATTAAAGTTAAAAAAGGCAAAGTTCTCGATAGTGAAGGAAAAGTGATAGGCGAGCACGACGGAGCGGCTTTATATACCGAAGGTGAGCGTCACGGCTTCACAATTTTTAATATTGGAAATGGGATAGATGGAGTAGGGAATAAGGAGAAAAATATAAAAAGTGCGAAAAATAAAGGTACGCACACCGAACCCCATTATATTATTTTAAAAAATATTCAAAAAAATACTATTACCGCCGTACCGGAATCGGCTATTAAGCAAAAGTTGAATGAGCAGACATCAGACACTATAGGCTTGGCGAATGTTAGCTGGGTAAGAGGCACCCCCGACCTTACGAAGAAGTACGAGGCGCGTATAAGATACAGACAAGAAAAACAGACATGCACTTTAGAAAAAATTCAGCGAAAAAGCGGCAGTTTGGCAAATTCCTTTAGGCTTGTATTTGACAAGCCGCAGAAAGGCATGGCCGAAGGGCAAAGTGCGGTTATATATGATGGCGAGGTGTGCGTTGGCGGTGGTATACTTTGGCACATATAGCTTTCGTATATTACCTATGACACCATCGACGCCTATTTACATAACAAAAGAAGATGGCAGCACCGAAGAGTTTGTTCCTGCTAAGCTCGAGAGCTCGCTCCTTAAGGCCGGAGCTCAGCCAACTATGGCCGATAAAATAGTGCGCGAAATTGTGGAAGACCTTGAACGAGGCGTATGCAACCCCGATGCAGGCACGGCGGCAAAAGACGGTGGCTCATGCACAGTAGAAGGCATATACGGCAAAGCATTCGAAATGCTGAAGCATATGTCTATGGCGGCAGCGGCGCGCTATTCGCTCAAGCGTTCAATTTTAGAATTCGGCCCAACGGGCTTTCCTTTTGAAGATTATATAGCAGAAATTTTTAAGGCGAAGGGTTACGAAACTCTTACCGACCAAGTAGTTTTAGGTGGCTGTGTTCCTCACGAAGTAGACGTGGTGGCCTGGAATGATGAAAAACTCATTATGTCTGAAGTGAAGTATCATCATGAAATGGGTTCGAAAACCGACCTTAAAGTTTCTTTGTATGTGAAAGCTCGATACGAAGATATTCAGGACAATATGTACGTATACGGCGGCCAGCCGAAACGCAAGGTAGATGAATTTTGGCTTATCACTAACACAAAGTTCACCGATACCGCAATTACATATGCAAATTGTAAAGGCCTGAAACTATTAAGCTGGTTGTATCCTGAAAAACATAACTTGTTAGATATGATAGAAGAAACAAAGCTTCACCCAATAACTTGCCTCGTGTCGCTTACTGCTAGCGATAAAAGCGAGTTGTTGCGTCGCGACGTTGTGCTCTGCAAAACCGTGTATGATGATAAAAGTATTTTGAAGCAGCTCGGGTATTCTGACGAGAAGATTTTTAGAGTTATTGAAGAAATTGGGCAAATTATTAACCTGACGCCGCAAGAATAAATTTTAAAATAAAATGGCCTGGAACCCATCATACAAAAAAAAGAATTACATGCCGGGGCAGAGCGAGCCTTTTAAGTTGAGCCGTTCTAAAATAGATATGTTCACTGAATGCGCTCGCTGTTTTTATTTAGACAGGCGCCTCGGCGTTTCGCGGCCGAGCATGCCTTCGTTTACATTAAATAATGCTGTTGACCATCTTCTTAAAAAAGAATTTGATGTGCACCGCGCTAACGGCACACCGCACCCCATGCTCAAAGCCTATGGGCTTAATTTGGTTCCGTTTAGTCATCCTAAAATAAATGAATGGCGAGAAAACTTCGTGGGCGTGCAGTATTTGCATACTGAAACGAATCTTTTAATATTCGGCGCAGTTGACGATTTGTGGATGGATGCGGATGGCGACAAGGGCGGTAAAGGCGGAACAGGTGCCGCTGGCGAAAAAAAAGCGAAACCTTTAATTCATGTCGTCGACTACAAAGCCACCAGCAAAGACGCTCCTGTAAAAAAACTTGAAGACACAAAGTGGCACGACCAATATAGACGCCAAATGGAAATTTATCAATGGCTTTTAAAGCATAATGACCTCAATGTTTCCGACACCGGCTATTTTGTTTATGTAAACGGTAAACGCGACGAGAAAGCATTCGACGGCAAGCTTGAGTTTGATATTAATGTTATCCCATATACAGGAAAGAGCGATTGGATAGACGCGGTGTTGTTGCGTATCAAAAAATGCCTCGATAGCGAGGAAATTCCTAAAGAGGGAAGCGACTGCGAGCATTGTGCGTATAGAACTAAGGCGGGGGAGGCGTTTAAAAAACAAGTGCTGAGTAAGAAGAGAAAGTAACATTTATTGAAATGGCTGACGAAAAGGAAAAACAGCGTCGGTCCGAGGCAATGAAAATAATTTATGATGAACTCGTGGCTCTTAAAGGGCCGCTTGCTGAAGAGCGTCGCACAAATAAAGTTTTTCCTGTCATAGGCGAGGGAAGCCTTGTGGCGAAGCTTATGTTTATCGGCGAAGCTCCGGGAAAGAAAGAAGCAGCGACGGGTAAGCCTTTTTGCGGTGCATCGGGAAAGTTTCTATCGGAACTTCTGGCATCTATTGGTGTGGCACGTGAAGATGTTTATATAACTAACATTGTTAAAGATAGACCAACCGACAACCGCGACCCTTCACCTGAAGAAATTGCAGAGTATGGCCCCTTTTTAGATAAGCAACTTGAAATTATTAGGCCAAAGGGCATTATTACCCTCGGCCGATTTTCGATGCAATATATTATGAACAAATTAGGGCTCGAACTTGAGCTCGGGGCAATTTCAAAACTTCATGGAAAAGTTTTTTATGCAAAGGTGGCGTGGGACGATAGAGGGGATAAGGTTGCCAGTGACAAAAAGGCCGCTTCATGTGATGAACACTTAGGCGAGGTTGCGGTCATTCCTCTCTATCACCCAGCCGCAGCGCTTTATAACGGCGGTATGCGAGGTACATTAGCTGAAGATTTTAAAGTAATTAAGGGCGTGATATAGTTGGCGGTATGAAAAACTTCAAAGTTAACTCAGCAGCAACGAATCCCGAAGCACTACTCAAGTATCTAAACGATACATACTATAAGCTGCATAAGACATACGAAGATGCTTTTTGGCTTTATTACATGGGCGACCACTCGGTTGAGAAGAAGATGAATGCGGCAGAAAAGGCACGCGATTCTTTCAAGGAAGACCCGAAGTTGAGCATGCAAGTCGGCGAAGCTCTAGCTGCCAAAACCACTACTAAATTGCAAAAAGAAAAGCTGACGTTGTGGAAAAACTTTTTTGACAGAAACCAAGTTCCTGCAGAAGTTGCTCCAATCAAAGAAAAAATAGTAAAGCTTGAGTCTCTAATTCACAAGCAAAGGGCACTAAGAAAAGAAGGTTATATTGACCCTAAGACAAATAAGTTTGTTGAAGCTTCAACACACAAAATGGGCGCTATGATGCGAGCTGAAGCTGATGAAAGCATCAGAAGGGCAATTTTTGTTGCGACAGAAAAATTGGCGGCATCAAATACTGAAAATTTTGTAAAACTTGTTGGCCTAAGAAATGAATATGCACGCACCTTAGGTTTTGAAGATTTTTACGCATACAAAATAGAAATTGAAGAGGGGATGACGAAGAAGGAACTTTTTACCATCTTCAATGATATATACGACAAAACGAAGTACGCATTTAAGGAAATTCGTGCACTAGAAAAAATGAGCAAACCTGGCCTCCGAAAGCCATGGAACTTCGCTTATATGATGGCGGGGAGTTTTACAAAAGAAGAAGATCTATATTTTCCTTTCGAAGACTCAATACTTCGTTGGGGTAGTTCTTTTGCCGCCATGGGAATAGATTACAAAGGAGGCGAGCTAACACTCGATCTTCTAGACAGAAAAGGCAAATACAATAATGGTTTCTGCCATTGGCCGAAACTAGTGAAATATGAAAATGGTAAACGCTTGCCGGGTAGCTCTAACTTTACTTGCAACGTCGTTATGGGCCAGGTGGGCACTGGGCTTGAAGGAATTAACACTCTCTTTCACGAAGGCGGTCACGCGGCGCATCTTTTGAATTCAGTACAAACGGAGGTATGCGTCAATCACGAGTATCCGCCGATGTCGACCGCTTGGGCAGAAACGCACAGCATGTTTTTAGACACTGTTCTTTCAAGTATTGAATGGAAGATGCGCTACGCTAAAAATTCCGGCGGTGTTGCGTACCCTATAGATTTATTCAAAAGAAAAGTAAAAGAGCTGCATATTTTGAATCCGCTCGACCTTATGGGTATTATTTCGATGTGCGAATTTGAAAAAAGAATTTATGAAGATAAGGCGTTAACTGCTGCAAAAGCCGTGAAGATAGCGCGTGAGGTATATACGAAGTATAGCGACAAGTCAGAGTCGGCCCTTCGCCTGCTCGATGTTCCACATTTATACGCATGGGGTTCGGCATGCTCATACCACGGCTACGGCTTGGCTGAAATTGCCCTGGCTCAATGGAGAGAATATTTCTACAAAAAGTATGGCTATATTGTAGATAATCCGAAGGTCGGCGAAGAGATGACGCGCGTATGGAAACTCGGCGCATCAAAAACCTTCGCAGAAATGATTAAAATGGCAACTGGCAAAAAGCTTACGGCAAAAGCATATATCGCGAATATAACAGCTTCGGTACCTTCAATTTTAAAACGTGCGAAGGTTAGAATTGAAAGGCTTGAGAAAGTGAAGCCATTTATGAAAAAAATAAACTTAAATGCAAAAATTTCAATGGTAGACGGTAAGAATAAGATTGCCGACAATTCGCGCGGGTTTGAGGAAATGACAGAGAAGTATAAGAACTGGGTTTTGAAGAAAAAACAGGAAGTGGCAAATCAAAAATAAACCATGCAAAAGCGCGTCATCATTACCGGCGGAGCAGGGTTTATTGGTTCGCATACTGCTGAAGAATTTCTGGCAAACGGATATGAAGTTATCATTATAGATAATTTGCGGACAGGTTCAAAAGAAAATCTAAAAGGCATTGCAGACAAAATTGAATTTGTGGAAGGGGATATACGCGATGAGGCGTTACTGGCTAAGACATTTAAGAAAGACGATGTGGTAGTGCACTTGGCGGCGTTTGTTTCTGTGCCTGAAAGCATCAAGAACCCGGGCGAGTCGCACGATATAAATGTGAACGGTACGAACGCAGTGTATATTACTGCAAACACTACAGGCGTGAAGAGAGTCATTACGGCATCATCGGCTGCCGTGTATGGGAATTCTGAAAATGTACCGATAAATGAAAGTCACCCGCTCAAACCTTTGTCGCCTTACGCGTTGCATAAATGCATTGATGAGGAATACGGAAAACTGTATTCGGAAACGCTTAGTTCAGGCCCATCCTATATATTCACCCGATTCTTCAATGTGTACGGCCCGCGGCAAAGTGCTAAGGGTGGTTACGCTGCAGCCATTCCAATATTTACAGAAAAAATTAAAGCGGGAGAATCCGCAACTATATTCGGCGACGGTAGCGCCGTGCGCGATTTCGTATATGTAAAAGATATCGCCCGCGCCTTGCGTCTTGCAGCAGAATACGAATTGAGTGATAACAAGAAGATTGAAATATTTAATATAGCGACAGGCAAGCCTGTAACCATGATGGAGGTCTGGGGTATTCTATGCAAAATTTTCGATAAAAATATTGAACCAATATTTGCCCCGGCTCGGGAAGGCGACATTCATACAAGCTTGGCTGATGCTTCGAAAGCTAAAGAAGTACTTGGTTTTGAGGCATCGATGCCGTTTGAAGAAGGGTTGAAGACATTGTTTGCGTAAATTCTCAATAAACCAGCTTTGTGATAAAGTGATTAAATATGCAATCTTCCGAAATTCGCAAGCGATTTTTAGCCTTTTTTGAGAAGCGCGGCCACGCGGTTCTTCCGTCTGCGCCGCTTGTTCCCGAAAACGACCCTTCCGTGCTCTTTAATACTGCCGGCATGCAGCCTTTGGTGCCGTTTCTTTTGGGCGAAAAGCACCCGCTTGGTACGCGGCTTGTAGACATTCAGAAATGCGTACGCACCGTCGATATCGATGAAATCGGCGACAATACCCACGTTACTTTTTTTGAAATGATGGGGAACTGGTCGCTCGGCGACTATTTCAAGCGAGAAGCTATTGAATGGAGTTATGAACTGCTAACTTCAAAAGAAGAAGGTTTCGGCCTCGACCCGAACAGGCTATACGTAACCTGTTTTGAAGGCGATGATAATGCGCCGCGCGATGAAGAGTCAGCGGATATTTGGCGGGAAATTTTTAAAAAGAACGGCATTGGCGGTGAGCGCATCTATTTCCTTCCGGCCGACAAAAACTGGTGGAGCCCCGGTGAAAGCGGCCCTTGCGGCCCTGATACAGAAATGTTTTACGACCTGACCGGTACCCTGACTTCCGGCATGACCAAAGAAGAGTATTTGAAAGCCGACGACAAGCAGCAAATTGTAGAAATTTGGAACAATGTTTTCATGGAATACCGAAAGAAAGACGGTAAAGTGGTCGGTAAACTCGATGCTAAAAACGTAGATACCGGTTCTGGTTTCGAGCGTGTTACAGCCGTCCTTCAAAATAAAGACAATATTTTTGATACAGATATTTTTGCGCCTGTCATGGGAAAGATAGACGAGTTCACTTCAAAGGAACATATTCAAATATTAGGAATCAGCGAAAATGCCGCGCTTCGCGCCAAGCGAATCATTGCCGACCACGTGCGCTCAGCTGCGCTTCTCATTTCTGATGGCGTTCTTCCTTCAAATACCGACCAAGGATATGTGCTCCGTCGCCTCATTCGTCGAGCAGTTCGTTACGCCGATATGCTCGGCATGAAGCACGGTTCGCTTTTCTGGCTCACAGATGCCGCTACTGCAATACATAAAGATGTATACGAAAATGTGGGTAAGCTCGCCGAAACTATTAAGGTTACGGTAGACAAAGAAGAGCAGAAGTTTCGAGGCACGCTTTCTGAAGGAATGAAGGAATATAAGAAAGGCGTAAAAAATTTGGAGGCAGAAAAAGGCGCAGCAGATGCAAGTGGCGTAACCCTTCCCGGCGAACTCATTTTCAAGCTTGTCACCACCTATGGCTTTCCGTTTGAAATGGTTAAAGAACTTGCAAAAGAAGACGGCTTCGCCGTAGACGATATCGATTTCAGCGCACGCTTTGCTGAACACAAAAATCTTTCACGCGCGGGTGCCGAACAAAAGTTTAAAGGAGGCCTCGGCGACACGAGCGAGCAGTCTTTGCGTTACCACACAGCCACTCATTTATTACATCAGGCCCTTCGGGATGTGCTCGGTGATCACGTACAGCAGAAGGGAAGTAACATTACCCCTGAACGCCTTCGTTTCGACTTCTCTCACACTGCAAAAATGACTGACGACGAAAAGACACAGGTTGAAAAAATAGTGAATGAAAAAATTGCCGCTGCATTGCCGGTGAACGTCGAACAATTGCCGTTCGCTGAAGCCGAAAAAACTGGCGCACATCACTTCTTCGGCGAAAAATACGGCGACATGGTCACCGTGTATTATATCGGCCCAGATCTCGCTCACGCTTACTCAAAAGAATTCTGCGGCGGCCCGCACGTGAAGAACACATCAGAGCTCGGAACATTTAAGATACAAAAAGAAGAAGCAGTGTCGCAGGGCGTGAGGAGAATAAAGGCGGTTTTGGTTTAGAAAAGTCCAAAGCGCACGCAAACCATTGTGCTATAATATTTCATGAAAAAACTTCTATTTTGGGTCATTCTCATGGTGGTGCTTGGGTTAATTTATGTGCTAATTTCACGAACGTCTGAAAATTCAATAGCAGGCGAAACGTATAAAATTGGCTTCATTGGTGCCCTTACAGGCGACGGCGCATCATATGGCGAGCCTCTAAGAAACGTGGCTCAAATTGCTGTAGATGAAATAAACGCCGCGGGCGGCATAAATGGCAAACAACTCGAACTTATTGCCGAAGACGGAAAATGCACAGGTGAAGCCGGTGTTTCTGCGGCATCAAAATTGGTGAATATCGACAAAGTGCAGGTCATCATTGGCGGTGTATGCAGCAACGAATCGCTGGCGGCAATTCCTGTCGTTGAAGCCGCAAAAGTCGCGCTGGTGTCGCCAAGCTCGAACACCATGAATCTTTCAGGAAAAAGCCCTTATTTTTTCAGGATATACCCGACCGTAACCGAAGAGGGCAAAGTGCTCGCGGAAGCAGTAAAAGATTCCGGAAAAAAGAAAGTGGCATTTATTCAAGAGCAGGATGACTTTACGTTAGGAGTATTTACAGCTTTTAAGGATGAATTTATGCGGTTAGATAGCAGCGCAACCGTGATTAATGAAAACTTTGCGCCTGGTACCACCGACTTCAGAACAATTCTTTTGAATCTTAAAAAAGAAAACCCAGACGTTCTGTTTATAAACCCGCTCAACCCAGGCACAGGCGATATTATAATCAACCAAATGAAAGCGCTTAACTGGAAGCCGCAGCTCATACTGAATGACCCTATTGTCGGAGATTCGAAGACGCTTTTGAAAAATAAAGAAATGTTTGAGGGTGCGTGGGCAACCGAATTCACTGTATATACAGACAACCCAAAAATGCAGCATCTTATAGAGGTATACAAGGCAAAATATGGTAGCGATTTGGCATATCAGAGCTTCGCTCAGACAACATACGATACTGTTTATCTTATAAGCGAAGCTATAGCCTCTGTAGGCTACGACGGCACAAAAATTGCCACTTGGGGGCGCATGGTTAAGAACTGGCAAGGAGCTTCAGGCTCAGTAACAATAGATGCAAAAGGCGACAGGGTCGGCGGACCAGTTATTCGAGTAGTTAAGGAAGGGAAGTTAGAGTCGGTTATATAAAATAAAATTTAAATTGCGTTCTATGTGTTGCTTCATAGAGTAAGTAGAATAAACAAAAACCTACGCCCTGCCACAGCATATCGCAGATACGCATGCTGTGGCAGGGCGTAGGTTTTTGTATGTTATAATTATTTCATGAAAGCAACCGGCTCATTGGTTTTTTTTGTGGGGAACGCCGAAGTGAAGGGTGCAATTGTTTTGCATGACGGCGGGCACGGCATTATTGGCGGGCACAAGGGCAATAACGCAAAACCTCCGCGAATTGTCACTACTCGCATCCGCGATTTGCCGTTTCATGCCGACCGCAGCCGCGAACAGCTCGAGCAGCGCATCCTTACTGAATTTGCAGAACTGGTGAAAGAAATGCGCACTAAAGATATGACTTTGCCTTTGACGGCGAATATACACATTAAGGATGCCCTCGTTATTCTCTCTTCGCCTTGGTACGTGTCTGAAACATCAATCATAAAAATGAAGGAGCAAAAGCCCTTCATTGTCACCGAGAAGCTTCTTGAATCTTCTAAAGAAAATGTGGTCAAGGCGTACCGCGACGCGCATAAGGTAGACGTATCTGTGCTCGAGCAGAAAATGCTTCAAATAACGCTGAACGGCTACCAGACATCGAACCCGCTTAAAAAGCAGGTAACTGAACTCGATATGTCGGTATTCACCAGCTTCGCCCGGCAGTCATCGCTCGATGAAATCAGGCGCACAATTGAAACGCATTTTAATGTTCAAGACATAAAAACACATTCGCATTCTTTGGCGGCATTTACATTGCTTCGCTATTCCTGGAAAGACCTTAACCACTATATTCTCGCTGACATCACTTCAGAGCTTACTGAACTTGTGGTTATAAAAAATGGCACGCTAGCAGAATCTGCCTCTTTTCCTAAAGGCAAAAAATATTTGCGAGACATTATTTCAGAAACGCTTGGGGTCAGTATGGAAGTGGCCACATCATTTCTTAATTCGTACGAAAAAGGCGTGCTCGAAGAGGGTCTATCTGCTAAAATTAGTACAGCCCTTGAAATTGCGCGCAAGGGTTGGATTGCAGACTTTTCTGAGGCGCTTTCGCAGCTGTCGTCGGGCGCATCATTACCGAAGCAATTCTTTCTTTTTGCTTCAAAAGATTCAGGCCGTACCTTTTCAGAATTCATATTGAGCGAGTCATATCAGCAATTTTCATTCGCCGAGGGCATGTTTACAGTAAAGGTTATCAGCGCCCTCGATTTCAAAGATATGTATGCCTGCGAGTACAGCGTCATTCCTGACCCGTCTATCGTAATTGGAGTGTTGTTCGAGCATTTAGAGCGTACAGGGTCGTAAGTAGAACGCTATTTAATCAAGGTCGATAGCCATAACTCTAATTTCAAAAATCTAAAATATATGAAAAGAAAATTTAAAGACATAATACCTCCGGATAAAAGATCTATACGCAATATCCCATTGCCAGCGCGTCAAAATGGCGATGAAAGCATTGGAGCAGGGCACCCTTCAATGGACGGCATTAAGCCTGTGCACACCACCACCCACACACGCTCTGCCCCTGTAGCTCATGCACGGCCTACGAAAGCTACCAGTGAGGTTCGTGATAAGCCTAAAGGCTTTACACCAAGCCCTGAAATAGAAGTGGTTGATGACGGCCACGGCTCATATGGCAAATTTAACCCAAATAAAAAACATGATTGGCGCATTTGGATAGGTATTGCTGCGGTGCTCTTGATTGGCGTTTACTTCCTTTCTTCTTACTTTGCCCGCGCCGACATTATAATAAGCCTTACTAAACACAATGTAAGTCTTAATGACACCACAGTACCTCTTAATAAGGTTATGTACGAAGCAGTAACAGGTGATATAACAAAAACTGTGACAGTTGCGGCTAACGGTTCTCAAAAAATTTCAAAATATGCGACAGGCACGGTTGTTATATACAATTCATCTAATACAGTTTCTCAACCGCTTGCCATAAATACGCGCCTCGAAACTCCTGACGGCCATCTCTTTAAGACTGATAAAGCTGTAACAGTTCCTGCAGTAAAAACAGTGAATGGAAAGAAAACAGCAGGCAGCGTTGAAGTAAACATTACTGCCGATAAACCAGGTGAAGCTTACAACCTTGGGCTTAAAGACTTCACTCTTGTAGGATTCAAAGGCACTGCTAACTATGAAAACTTTTATGCTCGCTCAAAAACAGCTCTTGCCGGAGGTTTTGTAGGTACAGTACCCGACATAGACCAAACAGAGCTCGCCAACACTATTCTTTCGCTTAAGCGCTCTATAGATGACGGCAAAAAGGCCCTTATAGCCGACAAAATAAAAGAAATTGTTTCAGCAGCGGCTGAAGCAGAAGCTGTTGCCGGAGTACCGGTTGTGAACGACTACATATACATACCAGAAACAAGTATTGTCGAGTATTCAAATGTCGACACCAAGCAGTCGAAAGACGGCAAATCTGCCGATGTAACTATCTCAGGAAAGGTCACAGCGCTTGTTCTCAGTAACGCGTCACTTTCACGGTATATAAAGGTGGCTGAAACAGCAGACAACGATGTAGATACACGAAGTGCTTCTAGTACTTTACCAGAACGCTATTCTGGCGACTTCTCTAATGTGACCATAAAGCTTCCTTCTGGCCTTACTGCAAAAACCCTTATTACTTCAGCAAATATGAGCAGTACAAACCTTACTGTTACAGCGAGCGGCACCGCTTCTGTATTTTCAACAGTCGACGATAAAGTTTTGTCCGCCGCTGTCAGCCATCTTTCTCGCGATTCAGCTCTTTCTATTATTAAAAGTTTAGTAGATGCGGATACAATAGAAGTAAAACTGAAACCATGGTGGTTCAGCACGTTACCGTCTTCCGATAATATTCGGGTAATAATTGAAAAATAACAATAATAGAAAAGAGGGGCGGTATGTTCGACCATCCAGGACGAACATACCGCC
>OFQY01000368.1_pt1 | contig 18564 bp, 27 predicted proteins | sample 1542991 | NCBI WGS metagenome assembly OFQY01 (sample SAMN07774224, study PRJEB24372) | wastewater metagenome | isolation source: Exp Tend VB 10WW | collected 2016-02 | reverse complement strand
GATCTACACCGAGACGCAGCGAGGCTGGTAACCATGGCTAACGAGACCACCGGAAGCAACATCCTCGACAACCTCGCCGCGGCCCGCAAGGTCGTCGCCGAGGTCAACGAGAAGCGCGACAAGGCGCTCCTCGAGGTGAACAAGCTGAACGTCGCGCTCGAGAAGGCCGAAGCCGATCTCACCGCGGCTCGCGCGGCCGTGTCCGCCACCCTCGCGTGAGCTTCCGCCTCACCGGCGGCGCCGGCCTCCGCTCCATGCTCGCGAAGGCCCAGGCGCTCGCCACGGGCGCCCTGAGCAAGCGACTGGCGCCGCGCATCGCCGGCGACACGATCGTCAAGCTCGGCGAGCGAGCTCGGTCCACGGCCACCGCGCCGTCCGGACGCAAGTGGCCCGCCACCAAGGACGGCCGCGCTCTCCGCTGGCCAGCGCAGGCGTCGATCCGCGCCGAGGTGCAGGACGGCAAGATCCGCCTCGTCGTGAGCGGGCCCTCCTACCTCGCTCCGCAGCACTCGGGGTGGCGCAAGGTGCGGTCCGCGTCGACGCACGAATTTCTCGCGAGCATGAGCAGCAACGCGAGCAAGGGGCAGACGCGCAAGCGATGGGGCAGCAAGCCGCGCCGCATCGCCCCCAAGGGCGCCGTCCCGAAGCCGTGGGTGGCTGTCATCGCCAAGGCGCTCAACGTCGGGTGGCGGTCCTTCATGACGTCGCGAGGCGTTCGTCGCGCGAGGTGATCCCATGGCCGACCCGCTCTACTACCTCGGCCCGAAGGTCGACATCTTCGATCCGGTCGTCGCGCTCCTCGAGACGAAGACCGGGATCCCGAGCTACTTCCTCGAGCAGTCCACCAACCGGCGGCCGGTCCACTACGAGTGGAGTCCGCAGGCTGGGACCTTCACCGGCGCGAAGCACACGGGCAAGGGTCCGCGCGTGCTCGCGCACGTCGAGTGGACGGTGCAGGTGCTCTGCCGCGGCAAGACGCACGACGAGGCGTGGAAGATGGCCGCGTGGTTCGCGTCGGCCGCACGCCGCGTGAAGCAAGCCGGGTTCCGCCTCGACTCGTGGTCCGTGCCGGAGTCGAGCTCGCAGCCAGCGACGCAGAAGACCGACGTGATCCTCACCTGCACGTTCCTCGCCCCGTTCGTCGAGATGCCGATCGACTCCGAAGGCGTCGAGCCGGTGACCGTGACCGCGGTCGGCTTCGACACCGCGTCACCGTACGGCACCGACGACGGCACGCTGCGCCCGCCCACGGGCTGACCTCGCACCCCTCCCTCTCGTCACCACCGGAGACACCCGATCATGGCCATTGGTAGCGCCACCGTCACCTTCCGCGAAGGGCAGCTCCCCGTTGCGGCGGAGACCACCGACAACGTGATCGTCGTGTACGGGTACTGCACCCTCGGCACGGCCGCGACGCTGTACACGTTCCAGGGCGCCGCGCCCTCCGACGTCATCACGCAGCTCGGGTACGGCCCGCTCGCGCAGCTCGTCGCCGAGCTCATGGCGACCCCGGGTCACGGCCCGGTCGTGGCTGTCCCCTGCGCTGCAACCGCGGGCGTTCTCTCCGCGGTCGTGGCCGCCGGCACCACGCCGCCGACCGTCACACTGACCGGCAACTCTGTCGACGAGATCGTCGGTCGCGTCGAGATTCTCACCGCCGGCGCACGCGGCACCGCGACCTTCCGCTACTGCCTCGACTACGACTCGGCGAACACGAGCGCGGCGACGTGGTCGAACCCGATCGTTACGGCCGCGACCTACCTGATGGACAACTCGGGGGTCACGCTGAACTTCGCGGTCGGCACCTACGCGACCGACAACGTCTACACCTTCTCCGGCGCGCAACCCGCGCACAGCGACGCCCAGATCACCGCCGGCATGGACGCGGTGTACGCGGCCGGGACCGACTTCGGGATCGGCTACGTCCTGGCGCGCCCTCGCGACACGACCGACGCGCTCGGCGTCACCGCGATGGCGACCACCTTCGCGGCGGTGTCGGCCAAGGTCGATACCCTCGAGGCGTCCGGCTACAAGTACACCCTCCACATCCTCGAGGCGCCGCGCCCCATCGCCTCCGACTCGTCGGGCCTCGCGACCTGGCGAACCGCCCTCACCGGCGCCACGGCGCAGGCGCTCGCGCACAAGCGCATGGCCATCGGTGCCGGCTACGGCCGCATCAAGAGCGTCGTCGATCAGCGCACCTACCGGCGCCCGGTCGTGTGGCGCATCCTGCAGCGGCTCTCGATCGCCGACATCTCCGAGAAGGTCTCGCGCGTCGACTCCGGCCCGCTCCCGACGCTCCTCTCGATCGAGCACGACGAGGGCACGACCGGCGGGCTCGGCAACGGCTCGACCGGCCAGCGCTACCTCACCTGCCGTACGTGGGCCGGCAAAAACGGCTTCTATGCCGCGAGCGATCCGACCTTCGCCAGTGTCGGATCGGACTACTCGCTCATCGTCCGGCTCCGCGTCGTCAACCGCGGCGCGAAGGTGCTCCGGAACGGCCTCCTGCGCTACGTCGACGACACGATCCTCGCCGACTCCACGACCGGCAAGATCCTCGAGACCGAAGCGCAGCACATCGACGAAGACATCACGCAGCAGCTCGTCGACGCGCTCCAGAACAGCAAGAGCCGCTCGGGCAAGCCGCACGTGTCGAGCGTCTCGGCGCGCGTGAACCGCACCGACGCGATCCTCACGACGAGCACGCTCACCGGCACCGCGGCGATCCAGCCCGCCGGATACGCGACCGCGATCTCCTTCACCATCGGCTTCACCGGGGCGACCGTCTCGGCGGCTGCCTGATCCCACCATCCTCGAGGGCTGACACATGCCGCTGCCTCCCGACATCGAACCCGGGTTTCTCTACTCGCACGTCAGCGACGACGTGCGCGCGTACGGCCTGCGCATGAAGGGGAACACGGAAGTGTCCTTCTCCGTCGAGACCGAGGACGCCGAGGAGTACGGGTCGAGCGCCGACCCGATCGGCGCCACCCGCGGGCGCAACAAGTACGCCCTGAGCCTGACGCTGCTCCTCTCCGCGTGGGAGGGCTTCTGCCAGGATTGCGACTCGAAGGGTATCGCGCCCATGAAGCGCGCGGGCTCGATCGTGTGGGTGATCTCCGAGCCGGGACAGCCCACCATCACCATGCGCGCCAACGTGAACAAGCTGAAGAAGATGGAGCTCGCCGCCGCGGACGGGCCCGACGCGCACAAGGTGAAGGTCGAGGCCACCGTGCTGAAGATCCTTCGCAACGGGCGGGCCATCGCGTGAAGTCGCTCGAAGAGTGCAAGGCGGCCGCCGGCGGGAAGCCGATCTGGACGGCGAAGGTCGGCCCGGTCGAGTTCCACTACCGGCGCCCGACGACGCGCGAGTGGCTACCCTTCGAGGCCGCGAGCCTCGCGCTCGAAGCGCTCGAGCGGAAGGACCAGGCCGCGTTCCAGGACATGCAGCGCGCCGCCGAAGACCTCGCGGTCGCGGTGTGCGAGTCGCACACGCCCGAAGAGATGCAGACGCTCAACGAGGACCTCTTCGGGATCTTCTTCCCGATCGCGATGCGGGTCGCCGAGACGGTCAACGAGATCAGGGCCGCCGCGGGAAAAGCACCGAGCGCGCCTGGGCCCGGGTAAGCCGCGGCCGCGAGAGCGCGCGCGTCTACCACCTCGCGCGCGCCATCCTCGTGTCGCGGGGGCAGGACGAACTCGACCCGTTCGCATGGGCCGATGCAGCGACCGAGGCGCAGGCGCGCGTCGACATGGGCGTACTCCGGGGGCTCGTCGAGGGGTTCCTCACCACCAAGCAAGCGGCGCCCTCGAGGCGCGGGCGGAGATGACCCGTGAGCGAAAGCGTCCAGTGGGCCCTCGAGCTCACCGACAAGGTGACGCCCGACGGCAAGAAGATCGTCAAGATCCTCGGCGAGATCGGGAAGGGCGCCGACAAGGCCGGCAAGGTCGCGAGCAAGGAAGCGACGAAGGGCCTCGAGTCGATCGGCAAAGCTGCCGTCGCGACCGCCGCGAAGTACGTCGCTCTCGCGAAGGCGTGGTCTCTCGGGGTCAACCTCGCAGAGACCGGAAAGAACCTCGTCCTCGACGCGCAGGGATTCAAAGACCGCTCCGGCATCGCGCTCTCCGCGCTGCTCAAGAGCGAGAAGGCCGCCGCAGGCGCCTATAGTCGCCTCGTCGACTTCGCCCACTTCTTCGGCGAGGATCCGACTGAGGCGATCACGCGTTTTCAGAACCTTCTGGCGGGCGGCTGGTCTCAGCGCGACGCCGAGAAGATCATGCAGTCGTTCGGTGACCTGAAGCTGGTCACGCCGACGGTGAACATCGACTCGCTCGGGTCCGCGTTCTCGACCATCCGCTCGAAGGCGAAGCTTGACCTCGCCGACTTCCAAGCGGCGGTCAGCGCGGGCGGCCTGAACCTCACGCTCGCGTACGAGGCGATCGGGAAGAAGATCGGGCGCAACGCCAAGCAGGTCGAAGCGATCATCGGCTCCGGCCAGGTGAACGCCAACGTCGGCATCATCGGGTTGCTCGACGCGATCAACCAGCGCACGAACTCGAGCAAGGCGGGCGAGCAGCTCGGCAAGTTCGCGAACACTACCGCGGGCATGATCGAGCGGCTCAAGCACTTGCCGTCGCAGTTCGTCATGAGAATGACGGCCGACGACTCGCCGCTGAAGTCTTCGCTCTCGAAGATGCTCGAGTATCTCGACCCGAAGGGGCCGAACGCCGGCCGCATCATCGGCGCGCTCAACGTCGCCTTCACCAAGATCGGCCAGACGCTCGCCGGCTGGGCCACGCCTGAGGGCATGGAGAAACTGTCGAAGGGACTCGCGTCGTTCATCGACGGCGTGCCCAAGATCGTCGCTGCGGTCGCCGCGATCTCGAAGGCCGTGCTGTGGGTCGTCGGCGCCGTCACCGGCTTCCGCGACAACCTCCGCTTCCTGTGGGCCGAGGTGAAGCGCGGCGGCGCCATCGCTACCGGCTTCCTCGCCACGATCGCAGGCGTGCTGGTCCCCATCGTTGGCATCGGCGTCGCTGCAGTCGGCGCGGCCAACTGGGTAATCAACGCGGTGAAGACGATCGGCGCGTGGTTCGCCGACCTCGGGAAGAAGGCGCTCGGCTTCGGGACCGCCATCGTCGACGGACTGTGGCAGGGCATCAAAGACGCCTGGGCGAACCTGCTGAAGAACATCAAGGGGCTGCTCGACCTCCTCCCGGCCGCTGCGAAAAAGGCGCTCGGGATCGCGTCGCCGTCCAAGGTCTTCATGGAGATCGGCGGCTACACCGCCGAGGGCTTCGGCAAGGGCTACACCGCCGAGAGCGGCAACGCTCAAGCCATGATGATCGCCAGCATCGAGGACTCGAAGCGCGCCGCCACGGTGGCCGCGTCGACGAGCATCGGCGGCAACACGATCAGCAACGTCGCGAACAGCCGCACCGGCCCGTCCGTTGGCCAGGTGACGGTGCACGTCGACGGCGGGACCGAGGACATGGATCGCGACGACTTCGCGTGGGGCGTAGAGCGAGGGCTCGGCCGCGCTCTCGACCGCCTTGCAGCAGCAGGATGACCCCACCCGATGGCCACGCGACACGCCTACCCGCCGAACAGCGCGCTCGGCGATCAGGTCGAGATCGCCGGCATCCTCGTCGACCCGACGCTCGTGGTCTGCGAGGTGCGCAATCTCAAGGTCGGCATCAACGTCGACATCAAAGAGGGCCCCGGTATCGACGGTGCCGCGCTCACGTTCCAGGGCAAAAAGCTTGGGCGGTGGACCATCGAGCTCCGCGCCGGGCACGAGGGTGGTAGCGAGAGGGCGACCGCCGAAGAGGGCTACGCCATCCTCGAGGAACTCGCGACGAAGATCGTCCAGAAGTCGATGGGCGGTGTCGTCAAGACCAAGACCGTCGGTGGCGTCACGACGCGCGAGACCGCATGCACCCCCGTCGCGGTGAAGCACCCGCGGCTCGCTGCGCGCGGCATCACCGCGGCCGTCTTCCTGGACATGGAAGGCCCCGAGCGGCAGGACTCGCTCGGCTACGTGGTGACCATCGAGTGCATCCAGTACGCCCCGCCGCTGAAGCTGAACGTCTCGAAGCCGCTGCAAGGCGACATCCTGAACGGCGTCAAGGACACCTTCTCGGCGAGCGGCGCAGGCGCGGCCCCGCCGTCATCCACCTCGCCGCAGCTCCCGCAGCCCCCGAGCGCGACGCCCGCGAAGCCGTGACCCAGCGATGGCCCTCCTCACCCTCGGCGACTCCCCGGTGCTCTCCGGATCCATCACGCGCCCTCTTCGCGGGGCGTGGTCGGCGGATCTGGAGGTCGACGCGGACGCCGCACCGACCGGGACGTTGACGCTCTCGGGGGCGAGCCTGTCCCTCGTCGGCACGGTCGTCACGTCGCAGTCGTGGAACGATCGCCAGCGCTGCCGCGTCGTCGGCGGCAAGAACGGGATGGGGCGCACCCTCGGGCCCTCGTGGTTCCGGTCGACCACCCTCCGCACTGTCGTCGCTGCGACCCTCACGGCCGCCGGTGAGATGCTTTCGCCGACGAGCGACGCCGCTACCCTTGCCCTCCCCGTCGTGGCCTGGGCGCGCCTCCGGAGCACCGCGGCGGCCTCCCTCGAGACACTGCTCGCTCTCTACGCCCCGACCGCTCTGTGGCGCGTCCTGCCCGACGGCTCCGTCTACATCGGGCCCGCCACGTGGCCGACCGTGACCTCGAGCGCCGTGGTGCAGGACAACCGGGGCGACGAGGACGTGGCCGACCTCGCGGGCGAGGACCTCTCCCTCGACGCAGGCGTCACCGTCTCCGGCCGGCGCGTCGGTCTCGCTCGGCACCGCATCCGCCCGCAAGGGCTCCGCTCCGAGGCGTGGTGGTACACGGACACCGAGCGCGGACTCGCGGCCAGCGTGCGCAGCCTCGTCGAGCGCATCGTCGGGCCCCGGCTCGACCTGCTCGCCGCCTACCCCGCCACCGTCGTCAGCCAGAACGCGGACGGCACCCTCGAGTTGCGCCCGTCGAGCACGAAGGTCCCCGCTGTCACGAAGGTCCCGATCCGCTATGGCGTCCCCGGCATCACCGCGAAGGTGTCGACTGGGGCGCGCGTGTGGCTCGAGTTTGCCGGCGGCGACGCCTCGCAGCCGGTCGCGACGCTGTGGGAGTCGGCGAGCGTTACCGAGCTCGACATCGCCGGCACCCTCATCCGCGTCGGCGGCGCGCAGTTCGTCGCCCGCGTCGGCGACCCAGTGACGGTGCTCCTCGACTCGGTGACGGTGAAGGCGCTCTACGCCGCCGTCGCGCCAGTCTCGCTCCCCGTGTCCGGCTACATCCTCAAGGGCTCCGCGAAGGTCACCGTCGGATGAGCGTCACCTACGTCGGCAGCAAGTCCATCGGCGCGGTCTGCCTCTCGATCGCGCTGGCTGTCCCCGCGCTCACGCCCGCGCTCTCCGACCTCGTCACGCGGATCGGCTCGCTGCAGTCGCAGATCGCCGCGAACGCCGCGACCGCGGCGTCCCCACCGAACCCGGTCGCGCTCGCCGCCTCCCTCGCCTCGGCTGCGGCGGCTGCGGTCGCGAGCATCCCGGTGATCGTCGCCAGCATCCCCGGCCCCCTCCTCGCCGCCAACGTCACGCTCGCCGCCGACGTCGCCTCCCTCCTCGCTCTGCAGGCCCTCCTCACCTCCGCGCTCTCGACCCTGTCGGCGGCCGCGTCGGCGGGCGGGCTGCACGTCCTCTCGGTCGACTCGACGCCGGCCACGGTCGGCACCGAACTCGCCTCGCTCGTCTCGAGCGGCATGCCCGGCGGCGGACTCCCAACCGCCCGCGTCCGCGGCGTGCTCCTGCTCACCGAAGACCCTGCGACCTTCTCCGCGCTCTCCACCGTCCTGCTGACCGGGTGATCCTATGGCCGCCGTCGCCGCGTGCACCGTGTCCGTCGCGGGACTTCTCGAGGCCGTCAACACCGTGCTTGCGAGCGGCGCCGTCGACGCGCAGGTGAAGGTCGACGGCAACGCGCACAAGGTCACGCTCTCCGGCTCAGCGGGTCGACAGTTCGACGCGTCCGTCTCCGTCGACGTCACCACGAACGAGACCACCGGAACGCGCTCGGTCCGCCTTGCTCACCTGAAGGCGGCGCTCGCCTCGATCCCATCGGGCGTCAGCACAGCGGCCCTCGCCTTCTTCGACGCCACGGCCCCCGCGCCGGCGCTCTGGACGCTCACCTACAGCAGCAACCCACAACGCATCGCGACCGTCACCAACGTCGCGAAGTAGGTGCGCGATGTACCGGCTCGCCAACCTCGCGCCAGTTCGCACGCTCACGCGCCGCAACGAGACGCCGCTCCGGATCGTCGACCTCTCGACTCGCCACACCATCGAGCGCGCGCCCAGCCTCGACGCCAAGGATCGCGACATGCGTAAGGGATTCTCTGAGCAGATCGACGTCCAGTGTCTGGCCAGCGGCGTCGCCGTGAATCTGACGGCGTGGACGAGCGTCAAGGTGCAGACGTCGCCCGACGGGTCGACGTGGACCGACCGCACGACGACGGTCGTCACCGCTGCCAGCGGCCTGGTGCGCGCGGTGCTCTCGACGACCGAGACCGCCGCGCTCGACGCGAACAGCACGATCCGCGTCCGCGTCTCCGGTGTCGACGCCGCGCTGCTCACGCGGTGCTTCCCCGACGATGCCGATCTCGACCTGAAGCTGCGCGTGTCGACGTGACGCGGGCCCGACCATGACCACCGACTACGGCACGACGATCGGCTCCGTCTCGAGCGGTGCGGGGCTCGACATGGACCCCTATTGGCGCCGCGTCACGGGCGGCAAGGCCGTTGCTGTGGCCGTCGCTCGACGCCTCCTCGTCGGCAAGGGTTCGCTGTGGTGGGCGCCTGACGTCGGCTTTGGCGAGAGCGGGATCCTCGGGCTCATCGACGACGATATTACGGCCGACCGCGTTCCCATGATCGAGCGGCTCCTCCGCGCCGAGTGCGAGGCGGACGAGCGGGTGCTCGGTGCGGACGTGACGCTCACCTTTGACGCCAACGCGTCGAGCCTGACGTGCAGCGTCCTCCTCGAGCTCGGCTCCGGCCCGTTCCGATTCGTTCTCCAGGCGTCGGCCGTCTCGGTCTCCCTCCTGCTCTCCCCATGAGGCCCCATGGCTGACCCGACCTACGAAGAACTCAAGACCGCGATGACGCGCGAGGAAGTCCTCGAGCAGCAACTCGCGATCATGGCGCTGCCCGACTTCAACCTCCCGACCGAGTCTTGGGGCCCGACCGACGAGCCGATGGCGACGCTCGCGGCCGACGCGGACGTGCTCGCCGACCTGTCCGTCAAGGTCGCTGGGATCGCGAAGTCCGGCGTCACCGCCGACGCGCGCACCGACGTCCTCACGATCCACGCGAAGGACGTCTTCGACGAAGACCGCGAGCTCGGGGTCAACGCCATCGGGACGATCACCCTCACCGAGTCGTCCGGCTCCCCGCAGTCGTGGGCTGTCGGCGACCTGATCGTGACCTCGCGCGTCGACCCGACGATCATCTTCCGCAACGCCGCGCTCGTCACCCTGTCGGCCTCCTCGAGCACGACCGCCTCAATCGCTTGCGACGACGTCGGCACGCAGGGCAACGTCCAGGCGGCCGACCTTCAGCTCGTGACCGAGGTCCCCGGCGTCGCCCTCTCCGCGGCGTCCGGCACCGGCTGGATCACGCAGACCGGCACCGACGACGAGAGCGACGAGAAGCTGATCGCCCGCTGCGCGCTCAAGTGGGCCACGCTCGTCAGCACCGGCCCGAGCGACGCCTATAAGAAGTGGGCGCTCGACGCGGACGCCACCATCAACCGGGTTGGCGTCACCGAGGACGTTGCGGCCGACCAGACCGCGGGCGATCCGTCGGTCACCGTCTACCTCGCCACCGCAACCGGCGCGCCCGCAGCCGCGGTGGTGACGGCCGTCAACACGTACGTGCAGGAACGCCGGCCGCTCGGCATCATCGTCGCCGTCTACGCGTGCGGGACCACGACCTTCACGCTGAAGGGCAGCGTCACCGTCAAGGCGTCGAAGCGCGCCGCGGCCGAGTCGAAGATCAACGCGTTGCTCGATGCCTGGTTCGCTGGCTCGAGCACCGACGTGAACGGGGAGACGGTCGACGGCCTCGGCCTCGGCGCGCGGCTCCCGATCGCGCAGCTCGTCGAGATTGTGATGAGCGTCTCCGGCGTGACCGCCTTCACGCCGAAGAAGTTGGACGGCACCACGATCTACCGCATCGAGACCGACGACGCGGTTGCCGGGTCGAACGAGGTCTTCGTTCTGTCGCGCTCGCTCACCTACGTCGAGGTCACGTGACCCTGGTATCCGGCTCCTACCGCGAGCACCAGCCGCTCGTGCGGCCGGCCTTCCACGGTGGCCCGACGGGCGAGGCGTGGGCGCAGAGCCTCGGCGTGCTGAAGGACTCGATCGAGCTTCTCGCTCGCCAGGCTCGGCGTCAGCGCTGGCTCTCGCTCTGCGCCGAGGACGCGCTCGCGAAGCACGGGCAGTTCCGCGGCTGGTCGCGCGTCTCCGGCGAGACCGTTGCGCAGTATCGCACCCGCCTCCGCGCGTGGTGGCAGCTCGCGCTCTGGCAGGGCACCGCGAAGGGAATCATCGACGCCTTCGCGCTCCTCGGGATGACGAACGTCGAGACGCGCGAGGCGATCTCTGCTCTGCACCCGAGCGTCGGCGGCGTCCCCTGGGGTCGCTACACGGGCCGAGGCCGTCAGCGGCAGTTCGCGGTGGTCGTTCGGCAGCCGCACCCGTTCGGTGTCGACGGGACGTTCATCGTCGGGACGAGCCTCGTCGGGACGGGCGTGCTTGGCATGACCGGAGACCCCAGCCTGATCAAGGCGGTGCGCGAAATCGTCCGGCGCATGCGTCCGGCGCACGCGTACTGCCCCGAGATCATCGTGGTGCTCGCCGGCGACATCACCGACGGGACCGGAACGACCGCAGACGGCGACCCCAGCGGCGCCCCTGGCGACCGCATTGCCTACCTGAAGCCCTGACCGAGGCCCCATGGCGCACAATCTCACCGAGACCCCGACCAAGGGAACGCCCGTCAACGTGGCGGACGACACCGAGGTCTATACGAACGCCGCGATCGAGGCGATGGCGCAGCCGATTGCCGACCGTCTCGCGTGGTGCGAAGACGCGCTCGACACGACCGGCGGCAACCACCCGATCAAGTCCGTGAACGCGCTCGCCGCGCTGACCGGACTCGCGGGCCTCGCGAGCGGCGACGTGCGCATCGTCGCCGGCTACGGCCTGTATCGCTTCACCGCGGGCGACACCACGACGGCCTTCTCCCCGTGGGTCGTCACGCACGCCTCCGGCCGATGGTTCCACGCGACCTACTCGAGCATCGCGGATAGCGACGTCGGCGCCACGCTCGCCACGCTGACCGCCGGCAAGCTCCCCGTCGCGCGTCACACCAACGGCATCGTCCGCACCAACGAGACGACCTACACCGGCACGTGGGGCGCGGTGATCGCGGGCTCGACGAGCACCGCAGCCTCGTGGGTGGACTCGACCGTCGACCACATCGAGTCGTCACTCCAGGTCGGCGACATCGTCGAGATCACGGTGGTCGGCTGGACGAACGCGAGCGCGGTCGCGCCGGCCTACTCGTGGGTGCGCCTGAAGGCGATCGACGACACCGCGGGCAGCACGACCGGCCCGACGACCACCAACTACGACGACGACCAAGTCCGGATCGACGGCAGCACCGCGACGCAGTTCCACCTCCGGATCCGTCACGTCGTCACCGCGGCCGGGCAGTTCCAAGCGATCCTCCAGCTCCAGGCGAACGGCGCCGACGCGGCCCGCCTGCTGTACCCGACGCGCATCAACGCCGTGGTGATTCGGCCATGAGCCAGCTCGAGGAACTCTTCCGCTACGGCAAGGCCGTCAGCGTCGCGATCGCCGACTCGTCCTCGACGACGCAGATCAGCGAGGCCGACACCGCGGCGCTGCTGATCACTCTCGAGGGCGGGACGCTGACCGCCGCTCGTGCGGGTCGCCTCGCGCAGCGGCAGGACGGCGCGCTCTGGTACGTGCGCAACAACTACACCTTCGACGTCGACATCTCGTGCGGCGCGTCGGACCCGGTCACGGTTCCGGCGGGCGAGATCATCGCAATCCTTCTCGAGCCGACCTGAACGGAGCACATCATGGATACCCGATGGACCACGATTCGCGCATCGCTCTCGGCGGTGTCGGCGGAAGGCACCACTGCGCCGTCGTCGACGGTCTCTCTCGACCAGCCGGGCCCGCGGCTCGAGGTGCGCGTTCGCAGCGCCTCGCTCGGCGGGTCTCCAAGTGCGGTCACGCTCGGCGTGTGGCGCGGGTCGCAGGGCGGCTTCGACAAACTCGGAACGATCGACATTGCCGCGACTGATATCGCAGCCCCCATCCCACGACTCTTTGAACTGAACGGGCTCAACGTGTGGATCACGGTCGAGTCGTTCGTTGGTGGTGCCGCGCAGACCTTCACGGGCAGCATCGACGCCCGACCCGTCTTTGGGTCCTGACGTGGGCACCAAACTCGTCAACCCGGCAGATCCGGATGGCGCCCTCCGTGGGGTGCGAGCGGTCGTTGTGGGCGCTTCGCAATTCGGCCTGAAGGCCGACGGCGTTACTAACGACACCACCGCATTGCAGGCCGCCGTGGACAGCTTCGCGCGCACCGGCGTGAACGTCGGCGGCGTGCTCATGCTGCCCGCCGGCACCATCAAGATCACGAGCCCCATCGCGCTGCCGTCGAACATCATCGTGCGAGGGCAGGGCAACGCCCCCAACCTCTCGCTCAACCAGGGCGCGACCCTAATCGATGCGTCGGCTACTACCTATGCCTTCGACACCGACGGCACGGACGAGGCGTGGAACGTCGTCATTGAAGACCTGGCCATCAAGTCGGCGGGCACCGCGGGCATTCGTCTGCGCAAGGCGTATCACTCCTCCCTGCGCCGCGTGTCGTGCTTCGGGTCGAGCATGCCCATCGGCGTGCACATCACCTCCGACTCCTACTTCAACAGCATCATCGAACCGAACATCAACGGCCTCGCCTCCGGCATCGGCGTGCTCGTCGACGGAGCCAGCAACGAGATCACGATCCTTGGCGGCGTCGTCCGGCAGAACGGGACCAACATCAAAATCACTGGGGAGTGCAACGGAGTCGGGATCGCGTTCGTCGACATGGAAGGCGGCGTGGGCCAGATCGGTCTGCACGTCATCGACTCCGAGGTGACCGCGCTCCGCTGCCGCTTCGAGTCGATCGGCACTGGTGTAAAGCTCGAAGACAGCGTGGGTCAGGCCCGTTTTCACGGGATGATGAACCACTGGTCGACGGCAACGATCGGCATCCTAGACAATACCGCGTCGAGCAAGCATGGCCTATTCGAGCCGTACATGGATACGGCGACCACCGCGTTCTCTGGCACCGGCGCGTCGAAGCTCGCCGCGCTCTACCAGCACGACGCGTCGAACCTTCAGGCGGTAATCGGGACGGTGCGCCTCTCGGCCAAGTCGGGTGGTGGAGGCCAGAAGGTCCATGCGCCCTCAGGTGTGCTGCAACTGTCAACGACCGGCGGCAATCAGGTCGAGCTCACCGGCACGCAGGGCACGGTCGTGCAGGCGTGGGGAACCGGCTCGCCGGAAGGCGTTGTCACTGCGGGCGTCGGTTCGACATTCCAGCGAACCAACGGCGGTGCCGGCACGTGCCTCTACGTGAAGGAATCGGGCTCAGGAAACACAGGATGGGTAGCGAAATGAGCGGGGCAGAGTCGTGACCAGGCTCGCGCAGACCAGGGTCACCATGCGGCTTCGGTCGCGCGTGTCCTCGCGCCTGTACCCCGGCGTCACCCGCTACGACCTGCTTTCCGTCGGCACGCCGCTCGCCGCGGGTGTGCTGCCGAACGGGGGCCGGTATATCCAGGCCGCAGGGAGCAACCAGCTGTCGGAGACGGTGCAGACATCCTCGACGGCGATCCTGCTGTGGGTCTTCGCGGCGAACCTTCCGCGTATCGGCCTTCTACCAGACGGGTCGACGGGGCTCGTGCTCGAGCCTCCGCGCACAAACGAGCTTCTTCAGTCGCGTAGTCCAAACACCTGGAACGCCGGAACTGCGACGATCACACCGGACGCTGCCGCAGGCCCCGACGGGACCGTTGCCGCCGACCGCATCGCAGCCGCCTCCGGGCAGTATGGGCCGTTTCAGTCGCCTGCGGGGCTCACGTCCTCGTCGCCCTACGTGTTCTCGCAGTGGGCGCGGCGCGGCGTGGTCGGCGAGGTGTCGACGCACGGGTTCTGGGAGCAGGACGGGACCACGAGCGCGATCATCTCGACCGAGGTGGGAGCGCTCACCGCGTCGTGGCAGCGCGTGGCCAACGCGGTGCAGACGCTCGGCGCTTCCACGACGAGCGTGACCGCGATCTCGTGCGAGGGTCGCGCGGTCGGTGGCCTTACCGCGCAGGCCCGAGACGTGATGATCGACTTCTGCCAGGTCGAGAAGGGCACGTTCCCCACAAACGCGCTCGTCTCGGTGGCGAGCAAGGTCGGCCGCGCGGGCTTCGGGGTGGTATTCCCGCTCGCTCGCTTCATCCGCGCCGGCACCTTCCGCATCCTGATGACCTGCGTTCCGCTTGGCGCTGCGACCGAGTACGCGGCGGACGGGACGACGCTGCGGCTGTGGACCATCGACGCCGGCACCTATGCCGAGTTCAACGCCGGCACGCGAATCCTCACGGTCGTCGTCAACGGCACGTCTCGCACCGCCAGCGTCGCCCTGACGTGGACGCGAGGCCAACGAGTCCAGTTCTTCTTCGAGGTGGGCGGCGGCAAGCTTCGGGTGCGCTACCGCGTGAGCTCGGATGCTGGTGCGACCTACGGCACCGCGGCCGACCCGTTCGGTGGGACCGTCTACGTCGACGCCGCGATCAGTGCGACAGGCTCGACGGTCTACTTCTACAGCGACGCCGGGTCCAAGTGGTTCGGGACTGGAGCCATCAGCGAAGACCCTGTCACCGCTGCCCCCGCGTGGGCGGCATGAGGAGCATCATGGACAAGCAGAAAATCGGATTCGTCGGCGCGCTCATCATCGTGGCCATCGCCATCGTGGGCGGCATCGTGCTCGCGGCGAAGGGCGTCGCGGTGCCGACGTGGCTCGCGTCGCTGCTCGCCGTCATCGGGCCCGCGTTCGCTTGGTACGCCAAGCCGCCGGGTGACGACGGCAGCAAGTCCCCCAAGGTCCCACCGCTCCCGCTGCTGCTCGTCCTGCTCGTGCCGCTGGCCGGCTGCGCGTGGCTTTCTCGCCCGTCGCACTACGCCGACATGGCCCGCATCCTGACCTGCATCAGCGCCGAGGCCTCCGCCGGCAAGGGCCCCGCCGAGATCGCGCTGACGTGCGGGCTCGAGAACGCGGACGCCGTGATCGACCTCGTCACCAAGAGCCAGGGCGTGGCCTCCGCGGCGCCGAAGATGGCGAAGCCGGCCGCGTCGGCGTCGGTGAGCAAGTGAACCCCTGGCTCCGCGGCGCTCGGGTCGGGCTCCTCGGGGCCGTGCTGGCCATCGGGTGCAAGCCCGATCACCCGGCCGCGATCCCCGTCGGCGACGCGTGCGACCGCGCGCAGGCGCAGCTCGTCGAGCTCGGCTGCGAGTGGCGCGTGAACAGCAGCGGCGGCACGTGGGCCTCGTCGTGCGTCTACCTCGCGGGCAAGGGCTACCCGCGCATCCTCGTCGCAGCCGAGTGCGTCGCTCACTCCACCTCGTGCGCGGGAGCCAAGTCATGTCACTGAGCCACCGCCTCGCCGAGTGCTGCCTCGTCCCCTCGCCGCCCGGCCCGTGGGACGTTCCCTGGGCGCCGTCGCTGCCGCCTCGCGCGGGCATCCTCCCCAGCGGCACGTTCTGCCTCGACCCGACCGCGCTGATCCGCGTGCAGGTCGGCGGCACGTGCGCGGGCAACGCCGTTGCGCAGGCGATCACGACGGGCATCGTGCTCCTCGGCGGGCCACGCATCGAGGTCAGCGGCTCCGGCTGCTGGGCGCAGGGTCAGCTCTGGGGCGCCGTCGAGGGCGCGGACGTCGACGCCAACGCGGGCGCGTGGGTCGCCAAGGTCCTCGAGGCCTGCCGCGTGTGGGGCTGGCCGCTGCGCACCGACCACGCCGAGGAGGGGCTCGCGTCGCTCGACGCCTCCGCGCTCGGCGAGATCGTGGCGCGGGCCACCGGGCCGTTCACGATCGAGCACCGGACCGTCTCCGAGGCCGACTGCAAGGCCGCGCTGCACGAGGGCTGGACGATCGTCACGAGCGGCGCGGTCGACGAAGCCTTCGCGGCGGCCAAGCCGGGCGGCTGGCTGGACGCCTGCATCAGCGGCGGCGGGCACGCGCTGATGGTCGACGGCTACAGCCCCGCGGGCTACCTCGTGCGCGACACGTGGGGGCGCGGCGTCGGGGAGATCGAGGCGGACCGGAAGCGGCTGCACGGCTCGTGCGACTGGATGAAATCGCGCTGGGAGCGCCGCGCGATGCGGGTGGTGCGGCGATGAAGGGCCATCGCCCCTGCTCCCTCCCCGTGCCCCTCGACGACGAGGAGCGCGTGCGGCTCGTGCTGGCACGCTACTCGTGCGTCGAGCACGTGCGGCGCGAGGGCGACCGGCTCAAGTGGGACCTCGACCTGTCGCGCACGCCGCTGGACGGACTGGCGATGGAAGAGATGGTGGCGCGGGCCATCGAGAAGACGATCGCTCTGCACCGCGTGCCGAGCGAGAAGCCGGGGGTAGCGTGAAGCCGTACGCGCGCAAGCACATGACGGGCGGCATCCACGGGTCGGCGTGCGGCGTTTGCTGCCCCGCTGCGACCAAGCCCACCCCGCGCAGCCACCTTCGCCGCGTTGACCTCGTCGAGCGCACGGTGACGGACGGCGTGCTCGTGCCCGTCTACGACCCGGACCCGGACCTCGGGCCCGACTGCTACTTCGCGGTCCACGCCGACGGGCGCGATCGGGACGGCAACCCGTGCCCATGCCTCGACTGCGAGGCCGTGCGTCGGCTTCGAAAGGGGGCAGCGTGAGCGTTCCTGGCGGTACCCGCAGCATCCACACGCACGCCCTCGACGCCGACGAGGTTAGTGAGCGTCTATGGGTCGGATCTGCGCCGGCTCGCGGCGGCTTGGTAGCCGGAAGCGGGTTCACGCATGTGGCGCTGTGTGCCGTCCAGCACCAGCCGCCCGCCAGCGACTACCCGGGCGTGACGGTGTTGCACTGCCCCTATGAGGACGACGACTCCATCATGTCCGCGCAGACAATGACGATGGTCGTGCTTGCGGCCAGGGCCGTCGCCGAAGCTCATCGCAATGGCGGCAACGTTCTTGTCACCTGCCAGGCTGGCGTCAACCGCTCGGCCCTCGTTGCGGCGCTTGCATTGCAGATGCTCGGCGTAGAGCCGTGGGCATCCGTCGAGCGCATCCGGGCTCAGCGCATGAACGGTTGTCTGAGCAACGAGTGTTTCCTGCGCGTGGCGTTGGGTCGCAACCGAGCAATCGGCCACTACACGGGTGCATCGTGACCATCCTCGCCTACGGCGCCGAGTGGCCGACGGTCACCCCGAGCGAGAGCGACGCGATCGACCTCGCGACGCTGGTAGCGATGCTCCTGACCGCGCTCGCCCACCCGTGGGAGTTGCTCGAGGACGTCGCGCCCGGGCTCGCGGAGCGGCTCGCGCTCGCGTGGGTGTGGCTCGACTCGCGGCTGGTGCACGCGGCGTGGCTGCAGTCGTTCGCGCCGCCGTTCGTTGGGAGGACAGCATGAAGCTCCGCGACCTCGTCACCGACCCGTGCGCCATGCTCGACGTGGCCCACTTCCAGGGCGCGACGATCCCGTGGGAGGAGTGCGCCGCGCTCGGCATCCGCGCCGTCGTGATCAAGTGGTGGCACGGGCCCTGGCGCAATCAGCCCGCCGTCGCGCAGCAGCAGTACCGCGAGGCGAAGGCTGCTGGTCTGCTCGTCGGCCGGTACGCGTGGTGGGTGCCGAACGCGAGCGTCGACGCCCAAATCACGGCGTGGCTCTCCGACCCGTGGCCCGAGGACGATCTGCCGCTGACGATCGACATGGAGGACCCGGGCTTGCCGAAGGGTCCGGCCACGCTCGCCGCTGCGGTGCGCATCGTCGAGGCGCTCGAGCAGGCCACCGGGCGCGCGCCGATCGTGTACTCGGGCGCGTGGTGGGCAGACTCCTGGCTCGGCACCCGCTCCCCCGAGCTCGCGCGCTGCCCCTACTGGCACGCGGCCTACCCGCGCAAGGCCGCCAAGGGCACCGACTACGCGGGCGCCATGGCGGAGTGGCTCGCGCAGGACGCGCCGCGGCTGCCGGCCATCTGGGCGGAGGAGTGCCCGATCGCGTGGCAGCTCGACGGGACCGACGACGCGACCGGCACGGGGGCGCTGCGGCTGCCGAACGGCGTCGACGTCGACGTCAACCTCGCCGACCTGACCTTGCTCCGTCGGCTCGTCCCGACCCACCGCGACACCGACCCCGC
>OFQY01000367.1_pt1 | contig 18599 bp, 18 predicted proteins | sample 1542991 | NCBI WGS metagenome assembly OFQY01 (sample SAMN07774224, study PRJEB24372) | wastewater metagenome | isolation source: Exp Tend VB 10WW | collected 2016-02 | reverse complement strand
TACAGAAAATCAGCAAAAATATGAACAAAGAATTATTTACAAAAGTCACGCCGGCCATACTCCCAAAAACATTTGAAGAACTTGAACAAAAGCTTTCTGTTGTTGCGCCATTGGTTGCCTGGGTCCAGGTAGATGCGGCCGACGGTTTGTTCGTGCCGAATAAAACATGGCCCTACGCCGGCGACCCCGACGGCCGTTTTATGAAAATTATCAAGCAAGAAGAAGGCTTTCCTTTTTGCGATGAAGTGAGTATTGAAGTTGACCTCATGGTAGCGAACCCTGTGTTTGAATCTGATAAATGGATTGCCGCAGGCGCTTCGCGTCTTGTCATTCATATCCGAAGTATCGAGCTTGATCAGTTTGAAGTGCTGGCAAAGAATATAAAAGAAAAAGGTATTGAACTTATTCTTGGCGTTGAAATTGATGTGCCTCTTAAGGATATTCACGCATACGCTGTTGTTACCGAAGAATTTGGCGGGCTCGACGGCATACAATGCATGGGTATTCGCCGTGAAGGTTTTCAACATGAAAAGTTCGACAAAGATGCTTTGCGTAAGGTTGCTGAACTTCGCGACTCATTTCCAGGTACGCCTATTTCAGTAGACGGTGGAGTGAGCATTGAAAATGCCGCAAGTTTACATGAGGCTGGCGCCACGCGGCTTGTTTGCGGTTCATCTATTTTTGATTCGGCCAAGCCCGCGGAGACGGTGGCGGAATTTGAGAAAATTTTAGAAAAATCTTCATAATTTTTTGATGGGTTCTTAATGTGGACTATTGCATAATTGCGGGATGCAGAAAGATTTTGATGCGTGGAATAAGCGGAAAAAAGAAATACACAAAGGTATGCAAGGTGACAATTTTCCAGCGGTGCACCAAAGAGATATCTGGTGGTGCTCTATAGGGTTAAATATAGGGGATGAGCAGGATGGCAGGAACGCTGATTTTGAAAGGCCTGTATTGGTTTTAAAAAGGTTCAATCGTAAAATTGTTTTAGGAGTTCCTCTTACTTCCATGCCCAAAGACAATCCGTACTATTTTTCTTTTACTTTTCAAAATGTAGTATTTGTGGCTTTGCTTTCTCAGCTGCGTTTATTGAGTACTGTCAGATTTACCCGCAGAATGACCAGAATAGAACGCTCTTTGTTCACTCAAATAATGGAGCAAATTAGAAAGGTTATTTTTTAAATATATAAAAAGCGATTCCCGCCTTTGTGGGGCGGGATCTCCGGAGCCTTTGTACACATGTACATGGCCATTTGTATGTATATACTACTCCGTCGAGAGGATGAGTCAATATTGATTTTTTCTAACCGTATATCGTACTTTTTAATAAATAGCTTAACAGCGCCCGCAAGATTTTCCAGATTCTGGTATAATGTTTCTATATGTTCCTCTCTGATGAAGAAACAAAAAAACTCGAAGAGCAGGCAAGGCAGATACGTATTTCAATTATAGAAATGCTTGCTGAGGCGAAGTCGGGCCATAGCGCAGGGCCACTTGGTATGGCCGATGTTTTTACCGCGCTCTATTTTAATATTTTAAAACACGAACCTAAAAAGCCCGATTGGCCTGAACGCGACAGAGTAGTGCTTTCTAATGGCCATATTTGCCCAGTGCTGTATTCAACAATGGCACACGCGGGCTACTTTCCTGTCGAAGAATTAAAGACGCTCCGAAAATTCGGTTCAAGACTTCAAGGTCATCCGCACCGCGAATTTCTACCTATGCTTGAAACAAGCTCAGGCCCATTGGGCTCTGGCCTTTCGCAGGCTGTAGGTATGGCTATTGCCGATAATATCGACCATGGCGGCGAAGCGCCAGGCAAAATAATTCCACGCTTTATATACGCATTACTTTCCGACGGCGAACACGATGAAGGTCAGATATGGGAGGCCGGCCTTTTGGCCTCATCAAAAAAACTTGGCAATTTAATTGCATTTATAGATAGAAATAATATTCAAATAGACGGCAACACCGAAGACATACTTCCGCTCACGTCTTTGTATGACAAATGGAAAGCTTTTGGCTGGCACGTGCAAGAAATAGACGGCCATAATATGGAAGCCATTGTTGCCGCGGCACGCGAAGCTAAGGGCGTATTCGACAAACCGTCGATGGTTGTTTGCCACACTGTTCCAGGTCGCGGTGTATCATATATGGAAAACCGCTACGAATGGCACGGTACGCCGCCGGGAATTGCAGATGTTAGCGGCGCGCCAGAAAAGTCGAAGCAGGTCGAGGTGGCGCTTGCGGATCTTAAAAAATAAAATTCCAATCATATAAACATGTCCTATTACAACCAACCAGAAAATCTTCAAAAAGTGCAATTTGTATCCGTGTGGGTCGTCATATTTTCTGTTTTGCAATTTGCCGCTATTTTCTTCTATAAATATGTTGTAGGAATAGATAACACTCAGGGTTATGTCGCGGGGTATGTGTACCCAATTATTTATGTTGTATCAATTGCTTTGGTGCTTACGGTTATAAATAATATAGTTCGAAAAACTATCGGCTTATTTGATATGGTTCTTGTGGCTATTGTTTTTATTGTTTCCTATCTGATTTTAAATTAATTTTTACATCTGCGAGTAAATTCCATTATGAAAAACACCGACCCAAAACTAAATAAAAAAATATTTGATGCAGATGTGGAGCAGGCGGCTACTCGTGAGGGTTTTGGTGATGGTTTGGTTGAAGTAGCAGAAAAAGACGAAAGAGTTGTTGGTCTATGTGCCGACCTTACAGAATCGACCCGCATGCTGGCGTTCGCGCAAAAGTTTCCTAGGCGCTTCGTTCAAGTGGGAGTAGCTGAACAAAATATGGCTTCAGTTGCATCTGGTATGGCGGCTATGGGTAAAATTCCTTTTATCGCTTCATATGCAATGTTTTCTCCTGGCAGAAATTGGGAACAAATTCGCACTACTATTTGCTATAACGATCGCAAAGTAATAATTGTTGGCGCACACGCCGGAGTTTCTGTTGGCCCCGACGGCGGCACGCATCAAGCCATTGAAGATATTGCCATTACTCGCGTCATTCCGAACATGACGGTTATTGTACCGTGCGATTCTATTGAGGCAAAAAAAGCTACAATTGCCGTGGCGAGCTCGAAAAAAGATGGCGGCACGGATACCCCTGTTTATATCCGTCTTGCCCGCGACAAATCGCCAATTCTTACCACCGAAGAAACTCCTTTTGAAATTGGTAAAGCACAAATTTTTTATGAAATAGCCAGCGATGCCCACGGTCAGCCTAAAAATATTCATCATGATGTTGGCGTAATTGCCTGTGGTGCACTTGTTCACCGTGCAATAAAAGCGGCAAAAGCTTTAGAAAAAGAGGGAATAGCCGTTAAGGTTATGAACTTATCAACAATAAAGCCAATAGATGCTGATGCAGTTGCAGCGCTAGCAAAAGAAACAGGCGCGCTGGTTACCGTTGAAGAGCATCAAATTATAGGAGGATTAGGCAGTGCTGTTGCTGAATGTTTGGCAGCGTATTCGGGCGGAAATTCTGAGGCGTCGGGCGGCTCTGTGCTAGTTCCAATAGAATTTATTGGCGTTAAAAATATGTTTGGGCAATCTGGAAAACCTGATGAACTGATAGAACATTATGGAATGGGCGAGAAACACATAAAAGAGGCGGTAAAGATGGTCATACAAAGGAAGAATAATAAGTAATATATAACTATGTCCATCCAGCCAATTTGCGATTTTTGCCATAAGGAACTAGATGATTTTGGTGGCTTAATATTCAGCCCGCCTGAGAAAGGGCACGACGAGAATCAAGGTGCTGAACAGAATGTGCAAAAACTTCATGTCTGCAAAACTTGCTATGCCGGCATGGTAAATATGTTTATGAAGAAAGATATTCCGACAGGGAAGGACGCAGACCCAACGGAACAGGAAAAAAACTACGCGGCCATGTTAACTGAAATAAAACCTGGAGTATATAAACACTCCAAGAAAGGAAATTTATACCGCGTTCTGGGCATCGCGAAGCATAGTGAATCTCTTGAAGATCTTGTTGTGTACGAAGCGCTGTATGAAAATGATGTTTCAAAATTCTGGGTACGGCCAGCTTCGCTATTTATGGAAAAAGTATTTATAGACGGAAATTGGGTATCAAGATTCCAATTTGTTTCTGATACACTTTAATATAATTCGCGTTATTTTATCACGCAGCTTTTGTTTCAAGTATGTGAATTCTTGCGTCAAATTTATTATGCTCTAATGAATTTTCTGCGATATGTCTATCTAATCTTGCGATGGCCTTATCAGTTTTAATTCCTTGTATTTCAACTGCTTCAAAGATAACATCGCGGATATCTTCAAGCAGTTCTTTATGAAAATTATTTAACGTGACTTTTAAATCATCCTTAGTAGGATAATTGCTAAGCACTACTTTTAGCCTTTCTTCAGTAACAGGTTCATTCATACTTATTTTTATAATTATTATAATACTTTCAGCTTAACAGACCAACATGAATTCTCTATCAAAAATTTATAAAGAAAAATAGCCCTTAAAATAAGGCTAAAATTACTTTTCCACATAATTTTTACAACTTTTTTTGCAAAATAAAATAATATTGGCGACGCAATCCGTCGCCACCTTAAACAATCTTTCGCACGCCCCAATCTGCCGGAGCTTTTTTTATGTAGTCTTCAATTTTTGCTGCGCTTAATAAACCTTTTTGCGCGCCAATAAATTGGCATACACTCATTGAATTTATAGAACCCCATTTGAGCGCTTCTTCTTCAGATTTACCAAGAGCAATTGCAGAACTAAATGCAGAAGCGAAAGCATCACCTGCACCGGTTCGTTCGTATGGCGGCGCAATGTCGGGGTAAATTGGCATGAAACCTACGTGCTCGGTACCATCGGCATCGCGAATAAAAGTATAAGAACCGTTTGGGCCATCGGTAATTATGGGAAGGGTGGGGCCAAGTGCGCGCATGTTTGCAAGAAGTACAGGAATATCGCGAGTGTTGTTTTTTAAAATAATTTGAGCTTCTTCTAAATTGCAAAAAAACAAAGCGGTACGTTTGTATAGCCTAGCTAATGCCTCTGCTCCAAATTTAATTTGATACGTGCCAGGCTGGAATATAACATTAATATTTGGATGTGCTTCAAGATAATCGGCAATAACTCCGTGAAGGGGAAGTGAATGCTCGCCGAGCGAACTTAAATAAAGCCAACTTGGTGAACCTATGTCGGGCATCATTTCTGGGTAGTCTTCATGCTTGATGAGAATTGTGCGCTCGCTGCCAAACCATAATACGAAATGATAATTGGTGGTCATGCCTTCGTGCACTCCTATAAATTCGGTTGAAACTTTTTCTTCTTGAAGTTTTGCGATGCAACGCTTGCCGTTTTCGTCACTTCCAACATGAGCAATTAAGCCAGAAGATAGGCCAAGACGCGCGGCCGAAACCGCCGCATTAGCGCTGTTACCAACGGCCACCACTTCTTCTGCAAATTCGAATGGAATTTTAGTACCGAAAACCATGCAGAGTTCTGTCTGCTGATTTTCTTTGTTAATGGTCTGATGAGCTTGCTTGAGGCGTATGAATTGGTCGATAACAACATCGCCCATAGCCACAAATTCGAGGTTTTTCTTGGTTTTTGAAAAAAATCCCATATATTTATCATAAAAGTATAGCATAAGTAACAAAAGTGTTGATAACTAAGACTTTTTTTATAGAATTTAACCGTTTTTTTATATATAATGTATGGACATGAAAAGGCACCTTTCAAAGGGTTTGTTCGTTTTGATATGCACACTAGTGCTTTGCCCTTATTCTGTACGTGCCGAAGACATTTCTATTACACCGTTTTCTTTTAAGAACCCAATACAGGCCATTAGTGCTTCTGTAGTTTCCTTTGGCTCGTTTATAGAAAATGAAGCAATAAACGTTAATAATTCTTCCGCTCTTAAGCCGGTAAAAATGCCTACATATGCTTCTTTGCGGTCAAGCTCTGAAGTAGCGACTGTAAATTTGTCTTTCGGTGCATCACAAATAAGTAATCTCTGGAATAGTATTGTCGATAAAGGTGCAGATATTTTAGAACCAATATTCTTCCGTCATGTTGAAACGTTGGCGGCCCCAATTAATAAGGTTATTACTAATTCAAATAACAACGGAAACGATGAAGACGATACTGATGCGCAAAATAATCAATCATCGGTAATATCTTCAGCAGCACCTACGGGCGGCAGCTCTTCTTTTTTAAGAAATGTACAGTCTCAAATAAATAATATTTTTCAAAGAGTTGTATCGCTTGAACAAAGCAGTAATTCAGCAAGCCAGCCAATTATTCAAAATACTTATGTAACAAACACGTCGTCTGGTGCAAGTTATTCTCAGCCGCCTGCGCTTTCAACAATTATTAATACTATCGAGCATTTAACAACAGGTGTATCAAGCCAATGGGATACAAATGGAAGCAATATAAATTTTGCAGCAGGAAATGTTGGCATAGGCTCATCTTCTCCGGCAGCAACTCTTGGTGTTGCTGGTGATGGTATTTTTACCGGTAGCCTTACTGCAAATACTTTTTACGGCGACGGTTCAAATTTAACGGGTATATCAGCCGGTGGCCCAAGTTTGTGGGCAACATCTAGTTCAGATATTTATTACACAGGCGGTTATGTTGGGGTAGGAACTTCAACAGTCGATAGCCCGCTCACTATTGTTGACCATGCAACTGGTGGCGTGGCATCACTTCATGTCGTAAATGAATCTGCAAACCCGTGGCCGAGCCTTCAAGCATTGTATGCTCCAAATACTCCTGATAATACCCATGGTGCGTCACTTCGGTTCGGAGTTTCTGATGATTATAATCAAATGGGGCATATCGATTATTTCAGATCGAGTTCTTTGCCTAAAATGACTTTTGGTTTCTTTGCGAACGATGACTTAATGGCTCTGACTGCTGATGGAAATCTTGGAATCGGTACAGTTAACCCAACAGCTCGTCTCGATGTATCTGGCGGCATAACGCTTCACAACGTTGGTGATAAGTATTCGTTCTTTTCAAACGGTTCTACACCTGACCCCGCTTGGTACACATCGCTAGAAAGTGCTGCAACTGCTAACTCTGTATTATCAAATTCGTTTGTTTTGGTTAACCAAGTATACGGCGCGGCAGGTTACGGTTATGAACTTAAAAATAGCGTTGGAACTTCTTTGTTTGAAGTTGCTGGTGACACTGGCAATTCATATTTAAAAGGGAATGTAGGCATTGGCACTACAACTTCAGCGGCGGCGCTAGCTGTTGTTGGTAACGGTAACTTTACTGGCGATGTAACAGCAAATACTTTTTACGGCGACGGTTCTAACCTAACAGGCATCACATCTTTTTCTACATCAACAACTCGCGGCGTATTTTCATCTTCTGCAACTGGGCTAAGTTATGCAACATCTACCGGAATATTTTCACTCACATCTGGTTACAATATTCCACTTACTGCAAGTACAACAGAGTGGGCATTAGCTGCTGCAAGTGCGAGTTCAACATTGTTGTTTTACACCACCCCCTCTACCCGTATTACTGCCGGCACAAATTTAGTGTGGAATGGTAATACGCTGTCTGTTTCAACTTCAACGCTCTATTCTGCAACTTCTACGTATGCAACAAATTCCGGCTTATTAAATTCACAGGCAGCTTCATATTATATCGATAGAACAAATCACACAGGTACACAGTTAGCTGCAACAATCTCCGACTTCTCATCAACGGCTCGAGGTCTTATATCATCGTCTGCTACAGGTTTAAGCTATGCGAATTCTACCGGAATATTTTCACTCACATCTGGTTACAATATTCCTCTTACTGCAAGCACAACAGAGTGGGCAAATAAAATTTCAAGCCAATGGACAACAACTGGTAGCGATATTTATTACATTACTGGTAATGTCGGTATCGGCACAACAACTCCAAGTAATGCCTTAACCGTTGTCGGTACCACAACTGCAGACTATCTAGTTATAGGCGGAGGTACACCACTTCCAAACTCAATTGCACATTTCGGCGCGAATGTAGATAGCTATGCTCAGTTAAATGTTCAAAACAGAAATAGTGGTGTGAGTGCATCTTCTGATTATGTCGCCACATCAGATAACGGCAATGATTCTAAATACTATATAGATTTTGGTGTTAATAGTTCTGCATACAGCAATGCTTCTTATACTATAGGTGGAGCAAATGATGGATATCTGTATACATCTGATGGCGCACTTTCTTTAGGTACAGCTTCTTCGAGTGCAAACGCGGTATTAAAATTTCATACAGGCGGCACATTGGCTGTAAATGAGAGGATGAGAATAACTTCTACTGGAAATGTTGGTATTGGTACTACCACCCCAGTAGCAAAGCTGCACGTTATTGATACAACAGAGGTAGCAAGGTTTGGTTACGACGCTTCAAATTATGGTAAATGGGCGGTAGGTTCTACAGGTGTAAATACCCTAACAACTGGCGGTTCGGGAGGCACCTGGAATCTTGTTTCAAGTGCAAGTAGTGGCGTAGTACTAAACCTAGGTTCTGCTTATACAGGTGTTGGTTCGGTATATTTATCTGTAGGCGGAGGAGGGGCAGCTTCGCTTGTTGCTGGGTCTATAACTTTAAGTTCTTCAAATGGAGTGATAACTTTGAGTCAAAGTGGAGGAAATGGTTCAGCGATAGTGACAGAAGGTACACAAGTCGTTGCATATCGAAATGGTACAGCGACAAGTACTATTCGTAATTATCTTACATATACAAGTGCCACAAACTATGTGCGTTCAGTTATAGGTTGGAGTGCAACAACTTCAAATATGATATTTGGGACTGAAAATTCTGGCGCAGGTGTTGCCCGAGGTCTAGAGTTTATTACAGCAAGTACTACCAGGATGACAATTGATTCTAATGGAAATATAGGCATCGGCACCACAACTCCATCTGCCAAGCTCGCCGTCACAGGTACTGCAGGCGCGACAGCAGATGTATTTACAATAGCATCATCTACAAATGCAAAATTATTTACAGTAACAAGTGCTGGTAATGTGGGCATCGGCACCTCCACCCCAGACCAAGCACTTGTCGTCACAGGTTCTATACGTTCATCAGCTCTTCTTGGTGGTGCTACAAACCTTACAACAGATGCCTCCGGAAACATTATTCGTGACCCATCAGATGAAAGGCTAAAGGAAAATATTGTTGGAATAGAATCTGGAGATGGATTGGCGAAAGTTTTAGCATTAAGAGCCGTAACATTTGATTGGAAAGATAAGGATCGTTTTGGTTCTCAAAATGAAGTTGGTTTCATTGCACAAGAGGTTCAAGGTGTTGTGCCCGAAGCCGTATCTTCAGGCGGAGATTATCTATCACTTTCAGTACGACCAATTGTGGCCATGTTAGTAGAAGCGGTAAAAGAGTTGAATAAGAAAATGCAGGGTGTATTTGCATGGTTCTCGCTTGATGGCACGAGAATGAATGTACAAGGAAAGGTGTGCGTCGACGATGTATGTGTTACGAAAGAGCAATTTAAGAATCTGCTTATAAATGGCGGGTCATATTCTGTAAGTAATTCAGTACCAACTGCAACACCAACTACAACTGTTACTACCACATCCACACCATCAGACACAGGTAATACTGATGAAAATACAGGAACAACTACAGAAACCGGCAGTAGTACAGAAGAAGGTAATTCTGAGGCTGTAACAGAAGTAGCTCCACAAGTAGTCCCTACTGAAGTGGTGGTAAGCACTGAAGCCTCGAACAAAGGTGCAGCTCCAGTAGCAGCGCCTGAGGCAACTCCTGAGCCGGTAACGGCGGAAGCACCAGCGGGTAATTAGTAGTGGCGTGTGCTACCAGTAGCCAGCGGTGTGATATAATATGTGTATAAGTTTTTCTGTAATATCTTATAGAAGCTCATGAAAGTTTTTAAAATTAAGCTTAAGTAATAATGAAAATGAAAAATATTGAACAAACAGAATCTATAACCGCAGGCCCAGCGCAAGCTCAGCCAAATCAAAAAAAGAAATCTAGAAGAGGGAAGGGTTTATTAACATTTATATTGCTGGTAGCCGTGGTGGCGCTTGGTTGGGGTTATTACACTAAAAACCAAGAAGTAGAGGCGCTCAAGAACCCTGAAGTTAAGGCGGCAATGGAACAAAAAGAAATTGAAGGCCTAGTTGCTACTATTTCTAAAATAATACTTTTACCGACAGGCGAGACCCCCCAGGTGCTTACAATTAATGATGCAGCCGCAGCAATTAAGCAGCAGGCAGCTTTTGCCGGTTCAGTAAATGGCGACAAAGTGCTTATTTACTCTAAGGCAAGCAAGGCATTCATATATAGCCCGTCTCGAAATATTATAGTTAATGTATTGCCAGTTACATTAAGTAATGACAATACAAATTCTGCTTCAGCACAAAATAACACTTCATCTCAAACAAACACAGAGGCTAAAAGCACATCAAAAAGCAGTTCAACAACTTCAAACTAATAGTGGTACAAAAAGGTTTTAACAAATAATCATATTCCTAAATGAAGACCCTTCGAGAATACGTTCAGGCTGCGAAAGAAAACGGAGTTGCTATTGGCCACTTTAACATTTCAAACTTAGAATCCTTTCACGGTATAGTTAATGCCGCGCGAAAGTTAAATGTTCCAGTTATTATTGGTGTATCAGAAGGTGAAAGAGAATTTACGGGCGTAGCAGAAGTAGTTGCTTTAGTTAAAGCAGTTCGAGAAAAGTATAATCAACCTGTTTTTCTTAATGCAGACCACACATATGCTTTTGAAAAGGTTAAGGAAGCCATAGAAGCAGGTTTCGATGCTGTAATTACTGACAATGCTAAGCTCGATATGGCAGTAAATATAGAAGCAACCCGTAAGGTTGTAGAATATGTTAAGCAGGTATGCGCCGAAACAGGTAGAGACATATTAGTAGAAGGCGAGCTTGGCTACATTGGTACATCTTCTAAAATATTAGATGCAGTACCAGATGGCGTCGCTATGACATCCCCAGAAGACGCGGCAAAATATGTACGAGAGACGGGTGTAGATATGTTGGCCCCTGCAGTAGGTAATGTTCACGGTATTGTTAAAGGAGGGAATCCAAAAATAAATATTGAGAGAATAAAGGATATAGACGCCAGTGCTGGCGTACCGCTCGTGCTTCACGGTGCATCGGGTATAGGTAATGATGAATTAAAGGCAGCAGTTGAAGCAGGTATATCTATTGTTCATTACAATACCGAATTGCGTGTAGCTTATCGCGATGCCCTTAAGAAGTCTTTGCTTGAAGCAAACCCCGACGAAGTGGCGCCTTATAAGTTCCTTGGTTTATCGGTAGAAGCAGTAGAGAGGGTAGTAGAAGAGAAGTTAAAAATAATGAATAAATTAGCGTAAAATATAGAACACTATGTCAGAATATGTTCAATTTGAAGAAGATGCACCATCAGTTTCTCGGTATGCTGCCGACGGGCTTTCAACGCGATCAGGTTTTGCACGTTTTCTGGTAAAAGCTGGTTTTGTAGGAAACGAGCGCCAAGCGTTGGTGTTATCTACTATTATTGCAGTAGCTATACTCATTTTTGCTATTTTCTATTTTAAACAAGCATTGGCCGAACCTCAAATAATTGAACTACGCATAAAATGAAAAATAATATAAAACATATGAACATTTTTGATAGAACATTTAGGACATCACACATGAGAAAAGGCTTCACTCTCATTGAACTTATTGTCGTTATTGCCATTATAGGAATACTCTCTTCTGTCGTAATGACGAACCTTCAGGCTTCAAAATACAAAGCCGACGATGCTCGCCGCAGGCAGGACATGAAAGCTGTTAGGGTGGCACTTGAACTATACGGTGAAAAGAATTCGTACGATTACGCGGGTTTGTTGACAAGCGTTGCTCTTCCAGGCAAACACAGTAATGATGAGTGCGATTTATTCGACGGTGTTTCGCAAGAGCTTGTATCGGCCGGATACCTTCCTCAGATTCCTGTCGACCCTCGCGACATGTCAGCAGGGCCATTTTGTTACCACATGTGGGGAGGCATCGACTCAAGCTTTCCTGAATACGGAACAATTATCGCTTCATTTGCACTTATGTGGCAAAACTATGAAAGTGCTGTCGGAAACAAGAAAACCGGAATTTTCGTGTCTAAAGGCGGTGCTACGCTTGATGTAGCGAAGTCAACCTGCCTTGCGTTCTCGTACCCACTGTTCACTGCTTCTCCTACAAGCTGCACAAGTTATTCAGGTACGCCCGATGATGAGGTAATAGGTACAGATTCAGGAAACTAGGCAATGTGCGTCAGCCTTAATGGGTATAAGGTGTATAAGGTTGCCTTTTTTGCGGATATCTATATAATCAGGGAACTATGTTGAAATTAGCCATTGAAACGCGGCCTAAAAACAGCGCCGCAAGCGTACGAGCTAAGGGTTTAATACCTGGCGTTTTTTACGGTCCAAAAGCAGAATCTACACCTATTTCTATTAAAGAAGTAGAGTTTATGAAGGCCTGGAGGTCTGCCGGTGAGTCTACTATTGTCACTCTTACAGGTGCCGATGAAGACCATGACACCCTTATTCACGATGTTGCCCTCGACCCTGTTTCCGACAAGGTTAAGCATGTCGACTTTTACGTAATTGAAAAGGGTAAGAAGGTAGAAGTTGCCGTACCCCTCGAATTTACAGGCGAATCTCTCGCTGTTAAGAATCTCGGCGGTATCCTTATTAAGGTAATGCACGAAATTGAAATTGAGGCTCTTCCTAAAGACCTTCCTCACTCAATTGAAGTCGACATTTCTTCTCTTGTAGACTTCGCAGCCCAAATTAAGGTTCAAGACATTAAACTCCCAGAAGGTGTTACTGCTAAAGCAGATGCCGAAGAGGTTGTTGCTCTAGTTTCAGCTCCTAAAGAAGAGAAAGAAGAAGATGCGGTCACAACTATCGATATGGAAGCTATTGGCGTTTCAGATCAGAAGGGTAAGAAAGATGAAGAGGGGGCAGAAGGTGCGGATACTGAAGTTCCGGCTAAAGAATAACAAAACAACCTTCACACTTAGGGAGCACGGATATTTTTCTACTGAAAAATTCCTCGTGCTCGTTGCAACTCGCAAGTCTCCCTAAGTGTGAAGGTTGTTTTGTTATTTCTCTCCCGGTGTCACTTCGCATCCGCACCTTCATCCCTTTTTCTATCGCCGAAAATCGTTTATAATAGATTCTATGTCATCACTGCAGGCGCCTATGCCTACTTCGCGCCTTTTTTTGTCAAAAAATATATATAAGATTCTGACAGCAGGCTTTATTTTTGTAGCCTGCTGTAGCTTTGCGCTTTCTTCGGTAAATGTAGCAAATGCTCAAGACCTTACCCCTGAACAGCAGGCGGCGCTTCGGGCCCAACTTCAACAAATAGAGCAAGAAATTGCTAATCAGCAGGCTATTTTAGACCAGAAGAAGCAAGAAGGGTCTTCAATTTCCCGTGATATCGCCATTTTGAATGCCAAAATAAAACAGGCGCAGCTTAAAATACAGGCGCATGAAATTTCTATAAAAAACTTGGGTAAAGACATTAACGTAAAGAGCAATACTATTACAGCGCTCAGCGGACGTATCGATAAAAGCAAAGAGTCTTTGGCGCAAATAATTCAGCGCACGCGCGAAATTGACAACTATAGCTTGGCAGAAGCATTACTTAGTTCGAAAGACCTTTCTGAATTTTTCATAGACCTCGACTCTTACACTTCAATTAAGCAGTCGATGAAATTCCACCTTGATGACATTAAGGAAGCTAAGCAAGAAAACGAAACAGCTAAAGAGCAGCTCGATGATAAACGCGATCAGGAGATAGACACCAAGGTAAATGTTCAAAAAGAGCAGGCCCTTATAAAGCAGTCTGAAGCTGAAAAGCAGAGGCTGCTGAATGCCAATAAAAATGAGCAGAAAGGGTACCAGACTATTATTGCCAACAAACAGGCTGAGGCAGCAAAAATAAGAAACCAGCTGTTCCAGCTTCGCGACACCGCGGCCATAAAATTCGGCGATGCGGTTGCCTTGGCTAAAATTGTTGCCGGCAAAACCGGAGTTGATCCAGCCTTCCTCCTGGCCATTATTCAGCAAGAAAGTAACTTAGGCGCCAATGTGGGGCAATGTTATTTGGCCGACCCAGCAACAGGAAACGGCACAAGAAAGAGCACAGGCGCGTCAGTTTTGAAGGTAATGAAGCCTACACGCGATGTGCAGCCATTTTTGGAAATTACTGGTGCGCTTGGTCGTGATCCGTACAAAACTGTAGTGTCGTGCCCACTCGAAGTGGGGTACGGCGGTGCTATGGGTCCGGCTCAATTCATCCCTTCAACGTGGGCTTTGTTTAAGAGCCGCTTGTCTGCTGCGCTTGATGTAACTACTGCCGACCCATGGAGACCTCTTGATGCCTTTATGGCCTCAGCCATGTATCTTGGCGACCTTGGTGCCGCCGGCGGAAGCTATACGGGCGAAATAAAGGCTGCCTGCAAGTACTATGGCAGCGGCGGTTCAACATGCGCTTACGGGCGAAGTGTTATGACAAGGGTGCAGGCAATTCAAGCAAACATAGATATCATCCAAGCAAATTAGCCCTTGGGTTTTGTGGAGCACGGATATTTTCTTGCTAGAAAATTCCTCGTGCTCGGGCCAGTCGCCCTCGCAAGTCTCCACAAAACCCAAGGGCTAATTTGCTCGTATGACCTCTATTTTTGATTTGCCTTTTTGCGGGTCATGCGATATAGTACCCTTTATATGAAAGCAGACATTCACCCACCATATTTTCCAAATGCAGCCTTTACCTGCGCCTGCGGAGCCGTTTTTACCATGGGTTCAACTAAAGAAAAGGTCAACGTCGAAATTTGCTCACGTTGCCATCCGTTCTATACGGGCGCTGAAAAGGTTCTCGACACAGCCGGCCGAGTAGAAAAGTTCAAGGCCCGCGCAGCTGGTGCCGCTCCAAAGAAAGAAAAGAAGTCTTCAAAATAACGACGCACAAGAAAAAGCCACGATTCAATTCGTGGCTTTTTCTTTTGAGAGTTTGATAGAATAATGAAGACGCGATTCAGGCAAAAATATATACCAATAACATGGAAAATCTCGACGAACTAAAACAAAACCATAAGACTAGCTTTTTTGCGTATGAATACGAGCGCCTTTTGAAACAAAAAGCCGAGGTTGAAGTGATGGCGGCAGATGCCAGTATGGCCGAAATGGCTAAAGAAGAATTGGCAACACTCGATGCTCAAATAAAAGGAATTGAAGAGAAGGTAGCAGCTATTATGAAAGAAGATGACGCGGCTGATGAGTTTCCGTCAGAAATGATTCTTGAAGTACGCGCAGGCGCCGGCGGCGAAGAGGCTGCATTGTTTGCTCAGCAATTGGCCGATATGTATCAAAAGTATGCAATACGAAAAGGGTGGACATCACGCCTTGTCGACTCATCTGAAAGTTCTCTTGGCGGGTTCAAACAGGCAACATACGAATTCCGCGGTAAAGAGGTATATAAATACATGCGGCACGAAATGGGTGTGCATCGAGTTCAGCGCGTTCCTGATACAGAGAAGTCGGGCCGAATACACACATCCACAGCGTCTGTGGCAATTTTACCACTTCGTAAAAAAGTTACATTTGAAGTAAACCCAGCCGAAATTGAAATGGAGCTCTCGCGTTCAGGTGGTGCCGGTGGCCAGAACGTAAACAAGGTAGAAACTGCCGTGCGCCTTATTCACAAGCCAACTGGTGTAGATGTGCGCTGCACATCTGAGCGAAGCCAGCTAAAGAACCGCGAACAGGCTATGCGTATTTTGCTTGCAAAGCTTGAACAATTAAAAGATGAGGAAGACGCTAAAAAGTTCGCCAAAGACCGTAAAGACCAAATTGGAACCGGTGACCGTTCTGAAAAAATTCGCACATACAACTTCTTGCAAGACCGCGTTACCGACCACCGCATTAAAGAGTCGTGGCACAACATAGAAGGCAAAGACGGCATCATGCAAGGCAATATCGACCCTATAATGGAAGCCATTTTGAAAGCCGAGGAGGGAGGGAATATAGGAAGTGCCGCTGTGAGTGACGAAGAGTAATTTAATATAGCACCCTCAACCTCATTAACGTGTGTATGTACACGGTAAGTATATGCGGTGGTTAGAGCTTGAGAGTGCCTTACGAAATATTTGACAATATATAAGCAGTATGTTATTAGTTTATTTGAATTTTGTTAGTATTTCCGAAAACCAGACAACCCCAAGCCCAAAAAACAATACGTTCCATGACAACTAAAAGCACACAGAACGCTGCAGGTTTCACCAGTGCAGACCTCAGCCTTAATCGGCACGTCCCGAGCTCAACTTCGAAGAAGATGCTGGCCCGCCTCAAGGCAGGCTTCCGCACTCGTGAAATCTCCAACACCGTCTTCGAAGACCTGCTCGAAATCATCAAAGCACTTGGGTTTCATCCCCTGCAATACAACAACTGGCCCCTGCAATTCATGGGGACTGTTGAGCGGGAGAAAAAACTTGAGGAGCTCGAGCACAAATGGAATCGCACCTTCGTCGAGCACAAAGACAAGATTGAGACATGTCTCTCGAGGCGTGCAGACATCATCACTGAGCAAGTTTCCCCGTGGATTCTGAGCGAAGGAGCCGATATGAAAGTTGGTCAATTGACTATGCTTGACTTCGGCACCGGCGACGGCCAAGTGGCTGAAAAAATCAGCAAGCAAGGCATCTCGGTCACAGGCGTCGACGTCCGTGACTATCGCCATCAAGGTGTGGAGATTCCATTCAAAACCTTCGACGGCTATCGGACCCCATTCAATGACGGACAATTCGACGTGGTGCTGGCAACCAACGTTTTGCACCATGAAGCCCAGAACCAGAAGGCCGAAGCGGAAATTCGTCGCGTGCTCAAACCGGGAGGGCGCTTCGTGGTCATCGAAACTGTGCCTGTTGGCAACAGCAAGCACGAGCTTGAGATGGACTTCGAACGCACCTTCATCAACGATTACTTCTACAATCGCATCTTACACCCCGGAGCTAACGTGCCCGTGCCGGGCACCTACGACACTCCGTCGGGATGGAAGAAACGCTTCGGTCAGTGGGCGACGCCTGAGTTCGAAGAGAACCTTGGCATCGACATCCCCGTCATCCGGGATTTCCACTGGATCGGTGTTTTTCGCAAGTTCTTGTAGAACATGGTGGTATCCCCACTCGGCGGAAGTTGGCCGTGAGCAAAAGCTCTTAAAACTTTCAAAAACCGCATCTTACCCTAGTGGAGGATGCGGTTTTTAACTTTCATATAGATGGGTTAGGGGAGATAGGATACTTATGGTTGCCAATGATTAGCCCATATGCTAAACTCCTCCTACTTATGTCAGCAAAAACAGATACTAAAAACCCCGTTCTGGACGCCATGTATAATGTTGGCGCCCACTATGGTTTCGTCAAATCACGCCGTCACCCTACGGTAAAACCCTTTATTTTCGGTACAAAAAACAAGGTAGAAATCTTCGACCTCGAAAAAACAGAAGCTCAGCTTGAAAAGGCTGTAGAATTCGTTAAAAAGGTTGCCTCAACAGGCAAGCAGGTAGTATTTGTAGGTAGCAAAAGCGAGGCTCGACAGGCTGTAAAAGAAGCTGCAGAGCGAATGGGCCAGCCAAACGTGCCAGGCCGATGGATTGGCGGCACTCTTACAAATTTTGATAATATTCGAAAACGAGTTGAGAAGCTTCTCGACCTTTCATCAAAGCGCGAAAAAGGCGAACTTAATATGTACACAAAGAAAGAGCGTCTTATGATAGACCGCGAAATAGAACGCTTGAACGGCCTCTTCGGCGGCATCACAGGTATGTCAACATTGCCTGGCGCTATCTTTGTTGTCGACCCTAAGAAAGAGCACATCGTAGTAGCTGAAGCGCACGAGCGTAAGGTTCCTGTTATCGCTCTTGCAGGTTCCGACTGCGACGTTTCAGTGCTCACATATCCTATTATTGCGAACGACTCAGCAATGGCCAGCGTTTCCTACTTCACCGATAAAATTGCCGATGCTTACGCAGAAGGCAAAAAGCTCGTCGGCGAGCCTAAAAAGGAGTAAAAGTAAATAGTGTCGATAGAAAATAGCCTTAGTATAGGCCGTTTTCTTATCCACACGACACCTTAAAGGGCCTGAAAGATTACCAATAGTTTGATATAATTAACTCTATCCCGAACAGTATTATGGCTACAGAAATCAGCATGGATCAAATCAAGGCACTTCGCGACAAGACGGGCATTTCCGTCATGCAGTGCAAGAAAGCCCTTGAAGAGGCGGCAGGCGACGAAGAAAAAGCCCTCATCCTTCTTCGGAAGAAAGGCGCTGAAATAGCGGCCAAGAAAGGCGACAGAGAATTCGGCGCAGGTGTAGTTTCAGCCTATATCCATTCAAATGGCACCATAGGCGCAATGGTAGAACTTGTCTCAGAAACCGACTTCGTTTCAAAAAATGTTGAATTTAAGACGCTCGCATACGATATTGCTATGCACATATCGGCAACGAACCCTGAATTCATAAAGAAAGACGAAATTGGCGCA
>OFQY01000366.1_pt1 | contig 18618 bp, 44 predicted proteins | sample 1542991 | NCBI WGS metagenome assembly OFQY01 (sample SAMN07774224, study PRJEB24372) | wastewater metagenome | isolation source: Exp Tend VB 10WW | collected 2016-02 | reverse complement strand
TAACCTCCATTGGCTCCGCAGGCATGAACGCTGGTGGAATGACTGGTGCAAAGGCCATTATCAATCGAGTGCTAGGGGGCTCTATTGCTGGCGCTGGCGCTGCTGGGCTAGTTAACCCTAAAGATGCGCCTATGGGTGGTCTTATCGGTGGTGTTGCGCCTCCTGTTTTCTCTGCGCTTGGCAAAGCTGGGGAATTTGTCGGCAGGGCTGTAAGCGATAGATTCGCTACCCGAGCCGCAGCCGGTAAAGTGGCTGAGGCTGCATCAAAGCAAAGCAACCCAGCGCAAGTGGTCGCAGATATTCAGACGCACTACCCAAGGGGTGCGGAAAATATCCCGCTGTCTGCCGCTGCAATCACGCAGAACCCGGATATTGCCATGCTTGAAAGGGCTTCGCGCTCTAGAAATGCTGGCGCTTGGGCTCCGTTCGATGAGAATCAAGCAAAGGCTGTTTTCAAGAATGTGCAAGATGCGACCTGGGAAGCGGCGCAACTTGGGAAACGGCTGGGAGAGCGTAGCGAGAACTGGAATACGCTGTGGACGAAAGCCGCAGAGTCACAAAAGCCGCGTATCTGGGTTCAGCGGATGGATAAGCTGATGGGAGACCTGGATCAGGCCATGCAGTCTGCGCAATCATCGAATCCAAGTGTCCGCGCCGCGCTTGAGGAAATCAGAAACGATATCTCGCGGATTGGCCCCGCATATACGCCTTCGCACCTTCAAGTGATGCGTGCGAACCTGAACGGACAGGCTAACGCTTTATCTCCTAGCGCACTAAAGCAAGCCGATAGAAGTTCACCGGCCATCATCAGCCTGAAAAAGGAACTGGACGATATCCTCAATGTATCGACTGGTGGCAAGTGGCAAAACGTACTGCAACAGTACCGGAATGACAGCGCACTAGTTGACCAAGCACGCGCTGCGGCTCAGGTTCGTGGTAAGTATGTTGATGAGGCTACTGGTGCTGTCAGGGGGAAAGTTGCTGACAGATCAGGCGATATCCCGGTCATTACGTCCAGCAGCCTTGATAGCGTTATCAATTCGACCCGCGCTAAAGACTTGTCGCCGCGATTGGGGGCTGAGGCGCACCAGAGACTGAGCGCAACACTTGAGGCACTGCGTCGGCAGGAGATTTTGCAGCGTCTGAAAAACACCGGCACAGGTGGCGGCGGGTCTAACACCATCATGGACGGCGTAGCTGGGGCGCGGGCTGCTGGTGCGCCAAACATGCTGATTCAATTGCTGGACGCCACCAAGCGCCTAGGGACGGGGCGTACAGACGACGCAATAGCCGGTCTGTTGTCAAACCCGGATGAATTGGCGCGGCAGTTGTCTATCTACATGCGACCTCAGCAACCGTCTAACCTTGGGTTGCTTGGCGTTACGGCTCCCGCCGTTATGTCCGCCCAGTGATGCCGCGATAGATGCCGTAACAAAAAATGGCAATCCCTAGCGACACCACTTTCAGCCACATCCAATCAATGTAGTCCATACCAACATTCTAGGACAACCATGCCAGTACCATCAAGCATCACAGACCTGAGCCAGACGGCAGGCAGCAATTCACCCGCTGGTGGGGATTCCGTATTCCCAAATCTGGACAACTACATTCGGGCTATTGAGTCGTTTATTGCTGTTCTACGTGATGGCAAAGGCTTACCCGCTGAATTGGATGTAGCTAGTTCAGGTACATGCGATATCGGGGCTAGCAATAGTCCGTTTGCGCGTATCACCGGCACGACCACTATCACTAGTTTTGGCACGAACTACAACGGGCCGCGATATCTGCGGTTTGCTGATGCGCTGATCCTGACGCACAGTTCAACGCTTGTCCTTCCCACTGCGGCAAACATCACTACCGTCGCTGGTGATACGTGCGTAGTGATTCCAGGGGCGACTAGCGGAACTGCTGACAAGTGGGTAGTGGTTGCCTATCAGCGTGCATCCGGTGAATTCCTCACTGCCGTAACCCGCGCCCAAATCCAAGCCCAAACTTACACCGCGTTTACCACAGCAGGGACGGCCACAGCCTACACCCTGACGCCTACCCCTGCGCTATCTGCCCTAACTGCTGGGCAACGGTTCCGCGTCAAGATGGACCAAGCGAATAGCGGCACTACACCGACACTGGCTGTATCCGGTCTTGCAGCTACTGCTATCAAGATGTACGTCACCGATGGCACAAAGCGCTACCCAGTAGCCGGGGAACTGGCCGCGAATCTTTTGGTGGATATGGAGTATGACGGGACCAATTGGGTAGCGCGGGCTATCCCGCCTCAACTGGCGACCGCTACGCCTGCTGTAGGCACCGCTGCGGGCACTGTGGGGACTGGACTCCTAGCCGCTAGGACGGACCACGCGCACCCGCCCATGAGCGGCAGTGTGATTCAGGTTGGGTATGCGGGGCTGACGACTTACACCACTTCTACGACCGTGATGCCGGAAGATGGAACTATCCCGCAGAACACAGAGGGCGAAGAAGAACTGACCCTAGCCTTCACACCTAAGCTGGCAACATCGACCCTGCGTATCAGGGTGCGTGGCAGCGTGATCGTTGGGGGCTCTTACCGTTGCTGCGCTGCGCTGTTTGTTGACTCCACGGTAAACGCACTGGCCGGGCATCTTGGGACAAACGCGCCCATTGACATTGAGTATTACGTCTCTGCTGCCTCTACTTCCGCCAGGACGTACAGGCTACGCATTGGCCCGAGCGCAGCAGGAACCATATACATCAACGGGAACTTCGGCGGCTCAATTGGTGGGCTGACCATGAGCGTTGACGAGATCGCAGCATGAAGCTAGAAGCCCTGCTGTCCAAGCTGCTGCCGCGCTACTACCTGCGCCATGCAGCTATTGCTCTGGTCATCTCCGCTGTTGCATTTTTCATCCCTACGGCATGGGCACTGGCTGGTGCTGTGTTCTACCTAGGGCGGGAAATCCGTGATCGTGAAAAGCTAGGCGCGTGGGACTGGCCCGGTCTGTTATGGCCGGTCGGTGTCTGCATCTTGCTGTGGGCTGTTTTCCGATAACAAAGGGGGGATCGTGGAGGCTCTAATAACAAAAATTGCAGAGGCCGGCAACATCGCAATAGTCGTTCTAACTTTCGTCAACATCGCGTTACTGCGGATGGTGGACACTGTAAACAAGCTACGTGCTGTCGAACAAGCCGCCTACAGGGAAAGCGTGGAAAAGATGACTGCGGCGTTCGACAAAGTAACAGACGCGCTAGCGGAGTTGCGCATAACCATTGCATCGAAATGAAGCTATTCAAGTTCCTACAGCGGGACAAGGGGCTAGACAAAGCTAACCAGGGGCTGGACCGCGCCTATCATCGTTTCATGCAGGAAATGTGGTCCTTTCACCTGTGGTGTGAGGAGTACCTTCTGGGCGACAAGAAACTACAGCGCATCCAGCACGAGGAAACATGACGTTCCCACTCTGGGCCTATTTCACCATCGGGGCGCTGCTATTCGTCCTGATGGCGTGGTATCTCAGGCTTTCCAGGCTCTGCGTATCGGACCTGTTCACCGACCCTACGGGAAAGCTCTCGCACTCCAAAATCTGGTCAAACATCGCCTATGGGACTATTACGTTGATCGTCTGGAAACAGGGCACAGAGGGCAAGTTGTCCGAGGAAATGACCCTTATCTACCTGACCATCATCGGCGGGGCAGAGTTGGGAAAGAAGGCCCTAGAGGTCTGGAAAGGCAAGAATGGTACTCAATCCGCGCAGTGAAAAGAACCTAGCCGGTGTTCACCCTAAACTTGTGTCGGTAGTCCGCAGGGCCGCAGACGTTAGCGACATTGAATTCATGGTGATTGAGGGGCTACGGACCATTGAGCGACAAAAGCAGCTAGTCGCCAAAGGGGCTAGCAAGACAATGAACAGCAAGCACATAACGGGCCATGCTGTAGACCTAGCCCCGATGGTGGACGGTGAAATCCGCTGGGATTGGCCGCTTTACCATAAGCTGGCCCCCATCATCAAACAAGCCGCCAAGGATATGGGCGTCACAATCATATGGGGCGGAGACTGGAAAACCTTCCCCGATGGCCCGCATTGGGAAATCGACCCGGTAGCGTATGGCCCTGCTACTTAACCCCCGTTTCTGGATAGCCGCTGCCATAGCGATAGGTCTAGCCCTATCCCATGCCTTTGCCTACAGGACGGGCAAAGCCGTCATCCGCGCGGATTGGACGGCTGAAAAGCTGGCCCAGACGAACCAGGCTTTAGAGCTACAGGCAGAGAACCAAAGAACCACAGCCCGCTGGGCAGGAAAGGCGCAAGATGCCATCAACACCGCTAGGCTACGTGAGGCTAATAACCGGAGTGCTGCTGATGGCGCTAGGGCTGAATCTGACCGGCTGCGCGACACAATCGGCACCATTGAAAGTAAACTCCCCAGTCTTGCCGCCAGTGCCTGTGCAAGCTACGCCGCAACCGCAGGAGCCATACTCAGAGACATGGAGGCGGAAGGTAGAGCAATGGCGGAAAAGGCTGACGGACACGCAAGTGATGCTCTAGCGTGTGTACAGGCGTGGCCTAGGTAGACTCCATCGCTTCCGCCACGAGAAGGTAGAAGGTGCTGATAACTTCTGGCTTTTTAAAAGCAAACGAGCGGTATGTGTTGTTGGCATCGAGCGAATAATTGACCGCCGCAAGATAGGCGGAATAGCTGACCCCGAAAAATGGCTGTGCATCCTCACACGCACTGCGCCTAAGCTCTGCAATGATCTTCTTTGTGTTCATCTGTGTGCCTTGTGTGCTGGGCTAGGTGGCCCCGCGTCCTGAAAACTTCTCGCCATTGGCGATTACGAATCCGCCCGGATCAACGTAGACATGCCCGTTTCTGCATAGCTCGTCATTCACCGTGACAGTTCTCGGTCCTGAAACGTGCACGCCATGAGCCACCAGCCATGCATCAATTGCGGTGGCGACTTCATCGCCGGTCAGGTCGATGCTCACGCCGGGGCCGTATTCTGTGGGGCCACTGCCAAACTTAACTTCCATCGTCTTCTCCTTGTTCATGTAGTGGATGACTACTTCTCTTCAAAGTAGATTTCAATCTTGTCTGCCGCCCATTCCTCAGCCGCCTTGTACTTCTCGTCCTCGCTCATTTCTTCCCACTCTCCCTCCACAAAGCCGAGGTCTTTTACAGTGTCCATTACCCCAGATTTTCGGCATGAATGAATGTTTGCGCCGTTGTCCAAAAAAAACTGTACTTTTGCCATTTCACTTCTCCTGTTGTGAATCAAACTCCCCCAGCACCCCAAGCGCATGCTGATATGCCTTGCTGGTAATGTCCTGCGGCTCGTTGACCAGCTTGCGCAGGGCGGATAGTAGGCGGTCGCGCTGGTCAATCAAGCGATCAACCACTTCACCTGCGAACATCGGCACAGACCGAATCGCTCCCGGCGTCCCGGCGCTGTCGATCATTGGCGCTTTGCCGACGTAGAAGTTCATCCACGCGATAGGCGCACTCACTTGCGGCTCTGGTGTGGTTTCGTCGCTCATGTCGCCCCCTGGTTTGTGCCCAGCAGTTCGCGGCGGATGTCTTCACGAATTTCCCGTAGCGCGTCGAGCGTCCACTCTGCCGCCATTTCTCCAGCCGAGCTTTGTCCCACTGGTATTCGGTGTTCTTCGATCACCTTTATCGCAGCCTCAGCCCCATCGCGGAAAGCGCGGCGGTAGATGGCTACTGCGTCGGCTTCTGTGTATCCGAAACGAAGCTCTACGCCTTGAAACGTGATTGCCGGTCGTTTCAGTTCTTCCCGAATCAGCGCCAGAATCTCAGCGTCGGTTTTCATCACAGCTCCAGCGTGTCCAGAATGGTGCGAGCGTGCGAGTTCAGCGCGTACACCCGGTCGCGCATGGTTTTGATCTGGCCGACAAGCTGGCTTTGATGGGCCTTTGGCACTTCAGCCACGTCTTCGCTTGTCGTTGGGAGCCGCGCACTGTGGGTCCTGTCGTCGATTGCGTTAATGGTGAAGGCCAAATCGTCGATACACTGATCGAGCATCCTCAGTGCCTCCTGCACTGGCGACGGAGCCGGAGCTTCCGGGATGGCTCCGGCGCAGATCGTGTCGCCACGCTCGCTGTAGCCTTGCTGGGCGTGCAAGCTTCTGTGAAATTGTTTTGGGTCTTGCGGATACATGATGTTTCCTTTCAGTTGGTAGGTTTTCTCGGGTCAATCCTTGGAACGCGGTCGTTCATTCTTTCTCAGCTATTTCGTAGTCGCAGCAGTGCGCTCTGGCAACGATGCCGCCGGTGTGTACGTGGTGACCTGCAAGGCTATGTGCGCTCGGGAGGCCAAGCGCAATCGCTTTCTGTTCGCATTTGGCGCACAGAATGGAGTCAACTGGCGGGGCTTCCATGAACGTGAATTTGTCCGTCCCTGTTGAGCCGTTACCACACAGAAAGTGGACCGCCATGTGAGGGTGTTTGTGTAGTCGATACACAGCAACGCTGCTCGGTCGGTGAATAAGTAATGCCCGTTTGTTTTGAACAAAAGGTAGTGCAGACTGCCATTGCAAAAATGGCTTGTAGCCCTTTACATCGGTCTTGCTGAGAGCTAGCTTCACATCGCCCTCCCCACAGCAGCAGCCAGCTTGACGGAGGCGTAGCGTCGTGCGCGGCTCCTGTCGTTGTCGTGGTCGGCAAAGTCGGCATCAACAATGCCTTGTCCGCTCACGCATACGCGCACCAGCCTCCTAAACCGACACACATCAATCCCCACGGCATCCTCCATGCGCGCACAGTCGCCGTCGTCTTCGCCTGGGTGCCATAAGCTGTCGCCGCCGAACTCGTTCTTCACAACGAGCCCGCCTTCGTGTCGCCTACCCGGTTGGGCGACCATCTTGTCAGCTTCGCCGACAACTACGAGCCCAGCCGCCTTAGCCGCCATTTCCAGGTCTTCGCGTGTGATTGGGTCAGTCGTCATAGCGCACTCCGGTTGCTTCCATGTGGTCGAATTCGGAGTACCAAGCCTCATTGAATGAAAACCAATATCCGACGCTTTCCAGTTGAGTGGTCCACCACTTGATATCGACCACGGCAAATTTAGGTTTCGCGCCGCGTCGGTTGTATTTGTGCTTGCTCGCCACCAGCACAGCGAACACTCCCGGCACTCCAGCATCCCGCAGCTTTGTCGCCAGCGCGTCTTGTTGCTTGGTGAGGGTCACTTCACCACCTCCACAGCAGGAACACCGTTGGTTACGGTGTGCTTGACGATGTAGCAAAACTCCCCTACAACGTCCCACGCCTCTTCTTCGGTGTACCGTTCGTAAAGATGGCAACCAGAGATCTTTTCATGTACGTGATACACCACCGTCACCACTGGCGGCAGTGGGACGCGGAAATTAAGTTGGCAAACATCGACGACTTTCCAAGCCTCCGGCGTGATTACTCGCGACCATTGACAATCTTCCAGCCACTCCACCACCGGCCCGCCCTTGTTCTGCTCAAGCAGCGCCTTGAACGCCTCCTCGGGCGTTTCCAGGTATTTGTATTGGTCAGTCATGGTTCTTCTCCTTAAGTTTGGCTTCTACCTCGCGGCCAAATGTGACCATTTCAGAGTCACTGCGGGGTTCGTTGTACATCTGATAAATTTCCGCATCAGTCAGCCCCACCCACTCCCGCTGTGCCAGTGCCATGCGCAGGGCGGTTTCGAGTTCGTCCTCGAACAGCGTCTGCGCGGTAGCATCACACCCCTCGCCATTGGCGTCTTGCAGTCCCGCCACGTAAGCAGCGTTTGATACTTTCGCTACCAACTCCATCAACCCCGCCACATCCACCTTGGATGCTGCTAGCAGGATGGCTGCGGCACGTTCGACGCGCTTTTGGTGTTCCCAATAAAGCGGCTCGTCTTCAATGACTTCAATCAACTCGCCAGCCAGTCTTTCAAGCTCGTTCATTTCTTGCTCCTGAGTGCTTCGCGTGCTTCATCAATGCGAGTTCAGCTACTGATTTCATCCCTGCTCTCCAATAGTCAGGCCCCAGACTTCGGCGGCTTTGCTCACTGAGCGGCGCATCCATGTCATTGCCGCGCTGGTGACTTTGCAGCCGCCGCAGCACTCCGCAAACTCCGCCTCCGTCAGCATCCGCACTACCGGCTTCGCTTCCGCGTCGATGGCTGCGAGGGCTGCAAATATCGGGAGCATTTCTTTGCAGTCGGTCAAGTCAAACCGCGCACCGCCCATGTCTTCTGCATCTGCGTATTTGCGCAACAGATGCACAGCTAGTTGCAGCGCCTCCCGCGCCTTCTTCAATGCTTCGATGCTCATGATTGCTCCTTAGTTGATAGCTCAATTGTCGTTGCTGTACAGAAATATTCCATAGGGATAAACCCTAATAAACGGCTCAGGCTAGCGTCATCCCTGAGCGCCGGTCAACCAGTAGGAGGCACTGTTGACGCACCGGCATGATCGTTCATTTCAGTACAAGCCGGTCCTTTTGCACCAGCTTTGCGCCGGGTACGTCAAATCCATCCTTGATCGCTTTCTTGATAAGCGTCTTGTCCGGCTCTACTTTGACGGTTTCGCGCATGTAATCACGCGGCAACTGTGCACTATCCCACACCTCTACCGATTCATCACGGCCAGTCTGTAGCACAGCGCTGAATGTGCCATCGTCTGACTTGATCGATTGAACCCCACACGCGGCCATGTGGCTAGTCAGGTATTGCCGCAGCCATTCCGAACGCTTGCGGGCTGCTTTTACGCGGCCAGACAGTGCTTTTACGTGCGCCTCTACCATGTCCGCCTCTGCGTCATTCGACAGGATAAACGCGGCTACGGCTTGGGCTTTGGTTGCGACAAGTGCGCGGGCATTTTCAAACCCGTCCGGAAGCTCTCCGGTTTCCGGGTCAATCTGCTCTAGCAACTGCCGCACTGTTTCAGCGGCTTCGTACAGCTTGATTTGCATGGTCAAAAGGGAATATCGTCCTCAGCGAATGAATGTTCTTCGCTGGCTGGCGCTGTGCCAGTCTTTGCAAATCGCGCCCATTCCGGGCTGCGCTTGATGTACTCTTGCAACTTGTCGTGCAACTTGCTGAACACATCCATATCGGGGTTGTCCAGATCAAACAGCACATGATCGTGCACGGCTGCTGGCTTTGCGTTTTTGAGCGCACCAGGTAGCGGCGTCAACCCGGCGACGTTGCTGTACGTCTTGCCGTTGGTCTCGCTTGTGGTGACGTTGACCATACAGTACGCGCCCACCAGCTTGGAAACGTCGAACGCCTTCGCTTCGACGTCAGTAAAATCCCGTCCGCGCCATGCGGCAAGGTCTTTGCGAAGGCTGGCTTTTTCGTGCAGGCTGACGGTGTAGCTCTTGCTGATCGTCATCGGCATTTCTTTGCCGTCAACGTCAACGGTCAATGGCTGGCCCTGTTCGTCCTCCCCAAACAGTTCCCACCCTATGCGGATTTTGTGTTGCAGCTTTTCCCCGTACTGTCCGGTTGTAAGCTGCGTGCCAAGATCGATGAGTGAGTAACACCGACCGATATAAGCTCCTGCGGGAACGCGCTTGAAAGTTCCGCCGCCGCTGTCTTTTGCTGTGAATCCCATTGTTTTTCCTTTGAAATGCCGCTGTCACGGGTAGCGGCTAACCCATCAAAATACTCTTCCCACTGCCCCACGGTCTGCCAGTATTGGCTCATACCACACCGCACATAGTCAGCACAGCATACCCATACCCGACTACGCCACAAAGCACAACCAGGATGAACACACACCCCGCAATGACAGAGCCATACTCCACGGCCCATTGCCACGTATAAGGCTCAAGCTCACCGGACCAGTATTCCTTTTCACGCTCTGCGCTGTAGCTCATTTGCTGAACTCCTCGATGAGTGCGTCTAGCCAGCGAAGGCGGTACAGGCGCAGTTGCTTATGCTCATGCATATCCTGAATTATTGAGTATTGACGTATCCCCATGTCCATCAGCCATTTTTCAAGCGAATACGACTCGTAAGGAGCATTTAGCCGCGACAATACTTCACGCTTTGCGATTATTGCCCCCTCTCCTTTTTGCGCTTCAAGCGCCCAGCAAATATAGGTATGCCGCGACAAATTCCGCTTTGCTTTACGGAAAGCGTTTGCAATCGCCAGTCTTTGCTCTTTCGTGTATTTCATGACACCCACCAATGCACAACAGCGCAAGTCATCAACACGCCAATGATGATTGCAAGAATGACAGATGCGGCCTGTTCTTTCGGGTGTGGCCGCTCAATAGCGCAAGATGTATTGGCATCGCAGCCAAACGCCTCTAGCGTGGAGCGTGGGTAGCGGCGGGTGTTCATACCGTCTCCCCCTCGCGCACAGGCTTGCCCAGCAGCACGATCATTTCGTCTGTGGCGTCGTCTCCTGGGTCGCGGATGGGGCGGAGCATGGAATCGTGTGCCAAGTCAGCAAATCGAATGTCGTTCCCATATGGAAACAGTGTTGGCACCGCTCTATCAATCTTCCAGATCGGCCCGGCGTCATGGGCAAATCTTGCTTCATTGATTTCATCCCAGCGCGCTAACCGAAGGCAGGTCACGACTTTCCCCTCGTTGCCAGCTTTGCTGCGCACAAAGACCGCCAAATCACCCTGCTTGCAGTTCATAAACCGTCCTTTCGTTTGTTGATGCCTCAATTTTCGCCATTACCAACCATTGCGCAACTAGGACAAACCCTTACGACAAAGGTTCTAAGGGTTTTTCATGATTGCGCTGCGTGTAGATGCCGACAACAATTAGCGCCATGAACCAATTCACATTAGCTGAGTACGCCCTAGCTGAGAGGCTGTCCAAGGTGCTTTTAGAGGCCGTACCGGGCTATGCGGACCATGAGGATTTACCCGCAGCCATCAAGGCTGTGGCGGGCTACGCTGCCGAAATAGCGTGCAACAAACTGGAGGGCGCGAATGCTGCCAAAGATTGAGAAGGGTATCCCGATTCCCCCAAAACCCACTCGCAAAAAGCCTAAAACCGACTTAAGAAAAACCATTGAGTTGCTTGAAGTTGGCGATTCTTTTCTTTATCAAGGCGACAAAACAAGGGGATATGTCAGCGGTATTATTGTTGGAGCTGCGAATGCACTCAAATGTAAATTTGTAACACGCGCAGTTGACGGCGGCGTCCGCATTTGGCGCACAGAATGACAACGCTTAACCCCATCCGCCTAAACATCCTGCGCCAGATAGCGCACTCCCCCAAGCCTGCGCGGCACTTCACCCATGGCGACAGCTTTATAGGCTCTCCCGCAGCGATTGCCGTACACCTACGGGTGTTGCAGACGCACGGCCACATTGACTGCAATGACGGCGTGTACAGCATCACCAGATCAGGACAAGTGACGCTGGACGGCTATGCGCCTGTGTCGCGGTGGACGGGCGAGGTGTACAAGCCGAAAGCCTGGAATATCCGTGAAGGCGCGGAGAATCACAAACAGTACCACTCAAGGGGGTTTTGATGCAGCACTTCTTTGACGACATTCAGCTAGTCCGCGCCCGCAAGACGGACCCAGCGACAAGCAAACGCGCAGCACTGGAAAGCGTGAAATTCGCGGAGAGCCATGCCGGGAGAATCCTGCGCTGCCTACAGCTACACGGGAAGCGGGATACGCACCAGATAGCGCAGATCACGGGGCTTGAGGTTTGTCAGGTGGACAGGCGAAAGATTGAGCTAGAGCGGTCTGGGCTGGTCAAGGTGGTGGATACGTCTGGTAAATATTCTGTGCTGGAGGCGGTATGAGCAATCTGGATTTGTTCCTTGGAGACAAAAAGGCTCCAATCATTCAAGAGTGCAAAGCACTGTTTTTTGACATTGGGCAGCTTCCGTTAGACGAAAGGGTTGACGCAATCAACCAACTTCGGGAAATGCTGCACGCTATCAGCCCGTTCAATTCTGAGCCGGTAGATTTTGTGAAGTGGGTCAAAAATCCGCTTGTCCAAGCAAACGATTACAACCCAAACAGCGTTGCGCCTCCAGAAATGGAGTTGCTTCGCTTGTCTATTTCGGCAGACGGATACACACAGCCCATTGTTTCGATGCCAGTTGGTGACGCATACGAGGTTATTGACGGGTTTCACCGTCACCGCGTAGGCAAAGACTGCGCAGACATTCAAAGCCGCGTGCATGGCTATTTGCCTTTGGTGCAGATTCGGGCAAGTCAAGCCGACAGGAATGACCGAATGGCCGCTACCATCAGACATAACCGCGCCAGAGGGAAGCACAAAGTAGAGGCAATGTCAGACATTGTTGTTGAACTGAAACGCCGCTTTTGGTCGGACGAGAAGATCGCAACTGAGCTAGGCATGGAAGCCGACGAGGTTTTGCGACTGCAACAGGTGACTGGATTGGCTGGACTGTTTGCAGACAGGGAGTTTTCTGAGGCATGGGAAGCCGAATCGTTTACCGGGAATGATGAGCAGGAGTTGATTGATGAAGCGAGTGTTTCACCACTACAAGAAGTGCGAGGAGTACAGAACGAATATGTGGAAGCAAGTGCCAGTGTCGGAGAGGCAGAGTTATCAGGACAAGAGCGCCAGCCTGATGATCGACTATCAATTGTTTGAAGACGCAATGAAGCGTGCTGTAGACGAATGGCCGTTTAGCTGTGAGGCTGCGTTGACTGCATCGGTAATGAATCACCAAGCATGGATTGGGCACGCAGGATGCGCAATCAATCACGATGCCCCAGAGGACATAACAAGGCTTGCGTGGCGAACCTTGACGCAGGAACAGCAGGACTTGGCAAACATGGCGGCAGATAACGCGATTGCCTATTGGAAGGGGAAATACGGTGCCTAAGCGTGGTTTGGGTGTAGATGTATTGACGGCGGCGCAACAGCGCATTGAGTGGACGTTTGACACATTTGAGCGTGTGTATCTGTCGTTCAGTGCTGGGAAAGACTCTACCGTGATGCTTCACCTGGTTATGGACGAAGCAAAGAAAAGGGGCCGCAAGGTTGGGTGCTTCTTTTTGGATTGGGAGTGTCAGATTGGACTGACAATAAAGTTCGCAAAAGAAATGTACCAACACTATGCGGACAACATGGAGCCGTATTGGGTTGCTCTGCCAATCAAGACATGGAACTCATGCTCTCAGATTGAGCCGGAGTGGACAGCATGGGACAAGGCAAAGCAGGAATTGTGGGTGCGCCAGCCAGAGGACATGAGTATCACTGACGGCTCACAGTTTCCGTTCTACTATGAAGGAATGCCGTTTGAGGAGTTTGTACCGGCTTTCGGTGAGTGGTACGCACAGGGGAAAGAATGCGCTTGTTTTGTCGGCATTCGTGCTGACGAAAGCCTGAATCGATTCCGTACAGTTGCCAGAGACAACAAGCCGAAATATGAGGGCAAGGCGTGGACCACAAACGCAATAGCGGACGTCTGGAATGTGTACCCGATATACGACTGGCGGACAGAGGATATTTGGACCTACTTTGCTAGAGAAAACAAGCCTTACAACCAGCTATACGACAGGATGCACCAAGCAGGAATCAAGATCAGCCAGATGCGTATCTGCGAACCATTTGGAGACGAAGCACGCAAAGGGCTTTGGCTGTATCAAGTCATTGAACCGGCAATGTGGGCGAAAGTCTGCCTCAGGGTAGCAGGGGCTAACACGGGCGCACTGTACTGCCAGGAAAAAGGCGCAGTGCTGGGGAATCATCACATATCGTTACCAGATGGACACACATACGAGAGCTTCGCAAAACACCTGCTACAAACAATGCCTCCAAAGACTTCTGAGCATTACAAAAACAAGCTGGCTGTGTACATCAAGTGGTGGTCAAAGAGAGGGTATGAAGAAGGCATCCCAGACAGTGCCGAAGTCAGGCTTGAAAGCGCCGGTAAAGTTCCAAGCTGGCGCAAGGTGGTGAAGACGTTTCTGCGTAACGACTACTGGTGCAAGGGGTTGGGATTTAGCCCCACAAAGAGCGCCGCGTATCAAAAGTACGTTGAGCTATCCAAGAGGCGGCGCAAGGAATGGAATATCTTCCCTGAGGTTGCTTGACAATAGGTGAATACCCTATAAAATCAAAACTACGCTTGGTCGCGTATTTGGGCAAGGCTTCACATGCTCTCTGGCGGTGCCCACCGTTAGACCAACTCCGCAAGGAGAGAGAGCAGGTGAAGCCTTTTTTGTTAGGCCAGTATGAAACTAGTCCCCAAAAACTGGGTTGACTTTCAGCACTACAGAGATCGTGCGCCACCGTGGATAAAGCTCCACAAATCCCTCATTGATGATCGCAAGTTTCAATGCTTGCCAGTTGCTAGCAGGGCGCTAGCGCCTATGCTCTGGCTGATCGCAAGCGAGGAGAAAGACGGTCATTTTGACGGCACACCGGCTGAGTTAGCCTTTCGTTTACGTCAGACAGAGAAGGAAATTGACGCTGCGCTTAAGCCGTTGATTTCAAATGGGTTTTTTGTTGTGGTGCAAGATGCTAGCGACTTGCTAGCAGAGTGCAAGCGCGATGCTATCCCAGAGACAGAGGGAGAGACAGAGACAAAGAGAGAGGAGAAGCGCGATTCCGCGCCGCCTGACGGCGTATCACTTTCTGTTTGGCAAGACTTCCTGAAACTCCGCAAGACCAAGAAGGCGCCCGTGACCGACACGGCGATAGCTGGGATACGGCGCGAGGCTTTGAAGGCCGGGATGGGGCTATCTGAGGCCTTGGCGACCTGTTGCCAAAGGGGGTGGACCGGGTTCAAAGCTGACTGGGTTGCGCAACAGGGATTGGCCGTGACTGTTTCCAAGCCTGACATACCGGACCCAGCGCTAGAAAAACTTGATCGTGACCGTAAGCTAGCCGCACCTATGCCGGAGAGCGTGAGGAAGGAATTTGAGCGACTAAGGGTGAAGGTATGAAATCAATGAACGCTGCTGACAGGTACAAAAACCTTTCCCTTGCCGAAAAGGAGAAGGCTTACAAGTGGCTGAAATCTCAGCAACTGTGGCACGAGCGCCGCACGCAGAATGCTTGGCACAAAAGCCAGTCAAGGTGGTACAGGAAACAGTCTATGGCGGTGTTCAACTTTAGCGAGATTGTTAGCCGGACCATCATGAAAAACGCGCACAAGCTAGTGGACGCCATGCAAAGGAACAGCACGCTTTTTGAGCACTAAGGGTTTCCCCTAGTATGAAAATTGACGGGGTGGCGTAGGATTAACGCCTGAAATAAGCCGCCGCAGGTCGGCCTTGATTGACCTGTTATGTGACGGGGTGAGCCATGCCATACAAAGACAAAGCGGAGAAAGTAGCGAACGGGAAAGCCTACTACGCGGCCAACAAAGAGCGCATAGACGCACGAAACGCCGCGTATAGGGCGGCACATCTTGACGAGGAACGGCAGCGGCAGCTTGCATGGAGAACGGAAAACAGAGCCAGAAGCAACGCAATAAAGGCGAAGCACAAGGCCGCACATCCTGACAAGGTTACAGCGCAAGCAAAGAAAGAACGAGACACGCTGACAGACGGGTATGTGAGAAAGAAGATAGCGCAGGTGTACGCAATACCTGCGGCACAAATACCAGATCCACTGGTAAGCGCGCACCGCGAATTGTTGAAACTTAAACGGGAGATTTGGAAATGCAAAACTGTGACGAACTAAGGGCAGAACTGGCCTTGACTTTTGCGAAGCTAAAAGCCGGGGAAATTAAGCCTAGCGAAGCCGCAGAACTGGCAAACCTTGCTGGGAAGATGATAGGCAGCGCAAAGGTGCAGGTGGAGTATTACGTGTTGCGCAAAGAGTCGCCGCGCATCAACTTCTTGGAAGCCACGCCTTGCCTCGATAGGCTGGGGAGCGCGGAATGACCCGCCAATGCTCATCATGTGGTGGTTTCTGCAAGAAGTCTGGGTGCGAACGTGAAAACGTCCCAATCATCACCAGTTCGGATGTGATTGCTGGCCTTCAAATGGCATTGTCGCAAGCCGAAGCCATGATTGAGCGCCAGCAGCATGTAATGCAGCGCGCGATGGCCGCATGGGACTCCACGACACACCAGAAGAACGGCGACGGTCGGCTGTGGCAGTGCATGGAAGAACTGCGGGCAGAGTCACATAACGTAGAGGTAAGCGGCTTGCGCAGCAAGTCCGCTTGACCGCCGGGTTAGGCGTGGTGAACGAGAAGGGACAGACGATGAGCGACTACAGAGACTTTTTCATTGATGGGCCGCGCGGCCCAAGGCGCGACCCGGACGCGCCGAACGAGTTTTTCACGCCCGGCCGCACGCTTGCCAATGGGCGCGCGTCTTTGACTGTGACCATGACCAAGGCACAGAAGCGCATGTATCTCGAACTTGGCGGCGCGCCGTGGCTGAAAAATCTTCTCACGGATGCGCTGAAGGCAAAGACGCCTAACCATCAGATGACCGGCACGCGATAGCGTGTCCGCGTCTATCAATCGTTAGGGTTTCCCCTAGTATCCAGCCAGCAACCGAAGTGCAAAAATGACACGTATGAAAACCTACCTATCAGTAGAAGTAACACACGAGAAGCCGCTACCTGAGAAGATCGCGGAGACGCTGACATATCGAATCGGTGAGCGCGTCCACGGCTATCTGTACGCACAGGGGCAGGAATGCGCAGTGGTGGTTCGGAAGGACAAGATTGTTTATGAGAACCCTACGCCATCACATGATTGACGAAACCCCGCTGAGTGCTGACGAGGTGTGGCATGGCATCCTCCACGGAATCATTGACGAATCATCCGCCAGACTTGGCGCATTTGGTGTGGATGGCCCGTATGGACGGAGCGAAAGCACACGCATGGCACCGGGCGCAGGAAATGGCGAAGACATGCCCGGAGATGTGGGCGGATATTCCCCGGATGCTGACTGAGGCGATGCGTGAGACTGTACGAAGCGAAACAAGCGCACGCCCTGCTGGCGGAACTGTGGCCAAAGATCAAAGCCGCACTAGCCGCAGGACACGTACTGATACTGACAATCGAGCGTGAGCGCAAGACCAGGATACAAGAGGAAAAGTACCATGCCATCATCGGAGAAATTGCTGCAGTCGCCACCCACGCAGGGTGCAAGCTCGATGCTGAGTCATTCAAGCGGTTGCTGCTGGACAAATTCGCCCGTGACACAGGACGCCCGGTCGGAAGGCTTTTGCCAAATCTCGACGGGACAGGCGTGGTGGATGTTGGCATACAGTCGCGGCGGTTCACTGTCGCTGACGCCAGCGAGTTCATCGAATGGTTACATGCGTGGTGCGCGGATAACGGGGTTGAACTGAGTCAATAAAGGAACAGACATGGAAACACAAGCACAAACACTCTACCTGCAAAACCCGAAGGAAGTCCAATTCGGTCGCGGGCGCATTGTGTACGAGGAATACCCGCATCGTGGCCTACCGGGCTGGCGCTTGCCCGGTGGAAGTGTTACGGCGGATGAGTCCGTAGCCCTGCACGCAGCGCAGTGGATTGAGCAGAACGCGGCAAGCTGGAAGTGAACCAATCCCACACAGCCAAAGAACGCGCCCACCTTGCAAGGGTGAAAGAGCTGCCTTGCTCAGTTTGTGACGCGCCGCCAATATCTGAGGCGCACCACATAAAGCAATCAAGCGCCTATACGTGCGTTGCGCTGTGTGCGGATTGTCATCGTGGATCGTTCTCAGGATGGCACGGCCAAAAGAGAGCATGGAAGCTGCGCAAGATGGACGAACTGGACGCATTGGACGTGACCATAGGGAGGCTACTATGAAACGATGGATTGCAGCAGTTGTACTGGCCTGTGGTGCTGCTATGGCCGCGCCCTATGACGAACAATTCTGCCAACAGCGCAAGACTGATGCGACTGAGCGTTGCACGGAATGGGTGATTGCACCGCCTAAACGGTCGCCGCTGAGAATGTGGTGGCGATGATGGCAGAAGTGAAAATACTTGTTCCGGTGAGCGGAGGTAAAGATTCGCAGGCATGTTTAAAGCTAGCGGTTGAGGCGCATGGGGCAAGCAATGTTCGGGGGCTTTTTTGTGATACCAAATTTGAACATCCTTTGACTTACGCGCATGTGGCGGCGCTTGAGTCAATGTATGGCGTAGAGATTGACTACATCAATGATGGAAGCGTAGAGGGTCAATGCGTTCGGTTTGGGCGCTTTCCTGGCGGTGGGTCTAGGCACTGCACAGACTACCTAAAAATCAGGCCAACAAAGCGTTATTTGGCGGCTCTTGGGAAGTGCGCTGTTGAAGTTTGGTACGGCATGAGAAACGCTGAGAGTCAAGAAAGAAAAACAAGGTACGCAGGAAAGATTGACTCTGAGCTTTACATGCCGCACGAGGTAATCCCGAGTAAGTATCCAAAATATCTAGGCAAGAACGGGATTAGATTCAGATTGCCTGTTATCGACTGGTCGTCTGATGACATTAAAGAATTTGTCGGAGCAGAAAACCTTAATCCGCTATATGCCGAAGGGTTTGATCGCGTTGGATGTTTTCCCTGTCTAGCCTCTGGTGACAAACCAAAAGAAAAGGCATTCCAGCATGATGATTTTGGGCGCATGCAATACAAAAAGGTGATGATTGTTAGCGCGAAAATCGGAAAAAGCATTTGGACTAGCAAAGGCGGTAAGCTCAGAAACGAATCCAACGAAGGCTGTTTGCTTTGCTCGATATGACCGT
>OFQY01000365.1_pt1 | contig 18652 bp, 37 predicted proteins | sample 1542991 | NCBI WGS metagenome assembly OFQY01 (sample SAMN07774224, study PRJEB24372) | wastewater metagenome | isolation source: Exp Tend VB 10WW | collected 2016-02 | reverse complement strand
GCCACCTCCTTGCTCTCAGGGGAATGGGCGTCGGGGTCGTGGAAGGTGACGTGTCTCACCGCTGCTGCTCCGCTTCCTCGGATGCCATCTCCAAGATCAGGTCGGACTCGCCGGGCAGGCCGTCCTTAGACAGCCTCATCCAGTAGCCGTTCGTAGGATTGTAAGTGAACCCGTAGCGCTTGAGCGCCGCGCGTACCTTCGGGCTGACGTGGCCGAGCATGATCCAGTCGTATGCTGCGTTCGGGTCGATCTTCATGCTGCTCTCCTGTAATTTGGAGCAAGATAGTCTGTCATCGCGTCAGCCAACGTCGCTTCATCGACGCACAGCACCTCGCAGATCAGCCGCTCAACGTTCCGGTTGAACTCGCGCCATTGGACCTCGTTCATGGCCTTGCCAGCGACGGTCTTGGGAGTGCGGCGGATATGCCATTGCCCATCCTTGTATTCCTGGGCCTGATCGACGTAGCCGACGCTGAGCTTGATCGAGTCCTCGGCTTCCTGCTTCGATCCGAACAGCTCGGAGTTGTCGAGGACGAGCTGCACCATGCCGAAGAAGTAGCGGCGATGCGGGTTGATCTCCTTGGTCTGGGAGAACACGCCCTTGATCGTCGCGCCCAGCTTCCAGAGCTTCAGCGCTTCGGTGCATTCCTCGTTCGCGGGTTCTATGCCGCGAAGGGTGCGTTTGAAGAGCAATTCGACGGCCATCAGAGCACCCGCTCCTCAACGATCTCGACGCCGGGAATGGTGATCGGAGCGCCCTTGGCGTGGCGGATATCGGCGTTGGCCAGCTTCAGAGCCGCGTCCTTCACCTCATAGTGAGAGGCGTAGTGCGCGATTAGCGCGGCGTAGTCTGTGACGTTGGCCTTGCGGACGGTCTTCAGGCTCGTAGCGTTGAACCCGCCGGCAGCTGACGAGACGCGCGAGGCGGCGGACACCTGAAGCTCGGCAACCTTGGCCTCGACCTTCGCAGCGGCCAGATCCACCGTGGGCGCCGTCGCGGCGAGGAACGGGTCTTCTTCCGGCTCCTCAGCAGCCTTGCGTGCGGCTTCCTCGGCTTCGCGGAGCGCCTTGGCCTTTTCATCGGCAATGCGCTTGGCTTCCTTCTCGCGCTCGACGATGAACGCTTGCAGGGGCGCTTTCAGCTTCTTCTGTGTCGCCTCGACCGTTTCCAGCAGGGGCTTGTAAGCGGCATCGACGGCGCGGCCCGCTTCAAGGTGTGGCTTCTTCTCGGTTTCCCGCTGGCCATCGATCTCCTTCGCCAGCTTGACGCCATAGCCGATATGGTCGCGGTATTCCTGCGCATTGGCTTCGGTGACGGGGCCGAACGCTTCAGCGCCTTCCTTGTACAGCGCCAGCTTTTCCTTCAGCGCTTCGATAGGCTCGGGAGGGTTGTTGTGTCCCAGATCAGCGGGCATCGGCAAATTCCTCATTGGCTTCCGCGCTCGCGCGCTCCTGGTGTTCCAGACCCTCCATCAGGTCCACGTACTGCTTGCGGATTTCGCCTTGCCAGTCCTTCGGCTGGAGCTTGACGCGGTCAGCGTTCAGCTTGCCCCAGTCCTTCAGATCGCGGCTGGACGTGATCCGGCGCATTTCCTCGACCATGACGCCGAAGTCGCCACGCGCGTTCGCCTTGCTGAGCGTTTGGACCGGCGCAGATGCGGGGGGTGGGGCATCTGCGCCGGTCGCTAGCTGGCTCTTCCGGGGAGAGGCGGAAGGAGCCGCATTCGAGCGGAGTTCGTGGTGGGAAGCGTCGGCGTCGTTGTCGCCTTCGGTGGGGATGCAGAACGTCTGCATCGCCATGTATTTGTAGGCCGCGCTCATCGCTTTGTTGGTCGCCTTGTCGGCGCTATCCATGGCCTCGCCGTAGGTCGCGGCGGTGATGCGCGTGCCATCCGTCGAGCAGATGATGTCGAACTCGACGTGGACGACGACATAGAACAGCGCGCCGCCCTTGGCCGTCTCGCGTTCCGTCTTTTCGCGGGACAGGACGCGCGGAACGATGATAAGGTGATGCCTCGCAAGGATCGGGGCGAGCGCGTTATAAACGTCGTCGATCCCCCGGAAGTTGTAGCCCTGCTGCTGGTTCTTCCGGTCCTTTGCGATGCCGTCGTGGCCGACGTCTTCCATCACAGCCGCGATCGCCCGGTACACTCCGGGCAGCTTCAGCGGCGCTCCCATGTCGTCTGCCATCTCTTCTTCCTCTTCAAAGCCTGCTTGGAATTAAGGGGTTCTACTCGGTCGTTAGCCCCGACGTTTCGCGGGGAGTAATTCGCTCGGCACTGGGGTACGCTGCTGCAAGCACGAAGAGCAGCGAGCCAAAACCGAAGACAGCAAGGGCCGTCAAAGCCATGCCCGCTCGGGGGTTTCGCATCAGGAACGCTGTAGGCGCACCGGCTATGCCGACCGCAATCACGAGAAGGCTGGCGAGGCCCAACAGGCCCATGGCGTTCTCTGCGCTCATTTCGCTTCTCCAGAGAGAACGGCACGGGCGATAAAAATGAGGCTGTCGTAGCCGTGCTCAAAGTCGGCGGCTTCGTAATAGTCCTCATCCATGTCTTTGGCGGGCACCTGTTTGGCGATCTCTCTCAGCGCCGCCTCCAGCGCCTTGATCCTCTCCCTTTGCTCTCCGATGTGTTTGGCCGCGTCATCGAGTTGTTCGCGGAGGGTTTCTACGGACGGGGGAAGCGTTGTGGTGGATGCGGCGGTCATGGTGCTTTCCCTGTGCAGTAGGGTGATTGCTCGGGCGGTTCTCCCAAGCCTTGCGCGTATCCTTGCTCGCGCATGAAGCAGTTCCAGCCGCTCGCTTGCATGAGCCACTGAGTAGTGAGGACGGCGCCAATTACGGCTGCCCCCACAACGACGACGAGCCCGATTGCGAGAAGCGTGCGAGCCATCACACCGTCTCCCGCATCGCGTCGCGCAGGTCATCCGCATCAGGCCCGTCGTCTTCGTCCGGGTTCTCCATGATGTCGGTGATCCACTGGTCTTCCTCAGCGTCCGACATGAAGTCAGGCTCGCCGTTCTCCAGCGTCACGCTGATCACCTCGACCTCGCCGCCCTCTGCTTGGTAGCAGCGCTCGGGAGGGCCTGACGTTTGCGCTGGCACGTAGGGCGTTTGCGTGTATTTCACGATCACGCAGTCTTCGTTCTCGCGGTAGAATTTGCGGGTGCGGACGCGGCTCATCACATCACCTCCCGCACGATCCGCGCCGGAACCTTCATCTTCGCCACGAAGTCTCCGAAGGTCGGGGTAGGCGGCGCAGGATGCTCGCCCTCCCAAATCGCTTCCCGAAGTTTCTTGAAATCCGCAGCCCCGATATCCGCATTGGCCGGCGCTTCGTAGATATCGAGATAGCTGTCGCAGCAGCGGTCGTAGATTTCGCGCTTCGATCCTTCGATACCTGGAACGCCTTTGAGGGCTGTTGCAGCGAACAGGGCGAGCTTGAACACGTCGCGGATGGATGCGAGGGCAAGCTCGTGGGCTGCTTCGGCGCGCTGGGCTTCCACGCAATCCCAAGCGGGTATGTGTACCTGCACGATGCTCATGATTGCGCTCCCGCTGCGGCGGCGTCTTCAGCCCGCATCCGCTCCAAGCGCTTCAGAGAAAGCTCGGCATGGACGGGGCGATCCCGGCGCGTGTCGATCTCGAAGCCTTCCGGCTCCGGGTTGATCAGGCGGTCGATCTTCTGCAGATCCACGACCTTCACGGCGGCGATATCGCAGCCCTCGAAGCGCTTCAGGATGCGGGCGACGTTCTGGCGGACCTCGCGGCCCAAGTCGGTTTCGATGTTCATTGCTGCCTCCTAGGCAAAGGATTGGGTGAAAGCGGGGTCAGAGAAGCGCCATGTGTGGGCTTCGAGGATGGGCTCAACGTGGGGCTCGTCATCCAATCGGGTGCGGCAGTCTTCGCAGACGGGGCCATATTCGATCCCGTCAAACTCGACGTAGATGCTGTCTTCCTCGCAGCGGCCTGTCGGCTCATCGCAGTCGATGCAAAGCTGACGAGTACCGGGATAGTGGCGAGCGTTGATTGCTTCGTGGGCGTTCTGCGAGAGCGCGCGGATTTGGCCCGCATTGCGCCGCTTCATTTCTTCATCGCGCCAATCCATCTACTTCTCTCCTGCGTTTGCAGAGGTTGCTTTGTTCTGCTCGGTGATGAGTCCCGATGTTTCAGCGGGAGCGGTTCGCACGAGGGCGGCGTCGATGATGTCCCACACCGCGGGGATGGCCGGTACGTACTCGGCTGCGGGGATGAGCAGTTCGTGTTTGACGCGCCTGAGCGCGGCTTCGAGCGTGCGGACGCGCTCCTCGAGACGTTCGATGTCGTCGTCCAGTTGATCCGTGTACATCTACTTGCCCTCCGCTTTGGAGATTGCGGCGCGGGCTGCGGTCATGCGCGCATCAGATCGGGCTCGCTGATCCACGAGCGAGACGCTGGCGTCGTCATCCGCTACGATGCCTCGCAGTGCGGATAGTAGCGCTTCGATGGTGTCTGCGGCCTCAGTCAGGTCGTCGTGCAGGGACTTCTCGTAAGAGTCCGGAACGGCGTGACGTTCGTAGGCCTGCGCTTCAACGCGGAGACGGGTGACGATATCCATCACGCGGCCTCCGCATCGATTGCGGACTTGGCGTCGCGGATCGTCTCGAAGCAGCCTGCCAAACCGGCATAACCGCGCTCATCCCACGCAGGAACGCAGTCGGGATCATCGCTGACGTAGAAGCCAAGCCCGGCGCAGAAATGCGCTGCCGGGACGATGTACAATCCGCGATGCTTGAGTTCCGTCGCCATCTCGTCTTCCTCTCGTCTGCCCGTGGGCTGATGAGAATGGCGTAACATGGGGTGTTAGGTCTGTCAAACAGAAAATAACGTGGGGCGTTACTTTTTTCGCCGGGCGTTATGTTCCGCTGCGGAATCAGCCGGGCGCAGTTGACCCATTTCCACCTCCCGGTCTGGGGCTTGGCCCAGATAGTCGGGACTGCTGACCACGCAGGGCTTACGCCGGTGTACTCTGTTGAAGGCCCGGCTTACCGAGCCTCGGCGTTGTCCCCGCCGTCCACCGCAGGCTTTTTTCGACGCCTGCCCCGTGGGGCTGGTTCGCGGGGGTCATTCCGCGCTGTCAGCTGGCCACAAGTCCTCGATCGCGTCCCGGGATAGCCGGGATATTCCACCGTACAGGTCGCCAGTTGTCAGGGTTCGACAGAGCGGGCGTTTTGAGTTCGGCCATGTAGCAGGCCGCAAGCAATTCGACGCTTTGGGGACGGGAGCGACGCAAACCGGGGGCGGCAGATCATACCATCGGGTGTTGCGTCTGAGGCATACGTCGGGTATTAGAATACCGCGTTGCGCAGCGCCTCGGATGGGCTAACATCCTTGCAGGGCCAAGAACTCCCGCCGGAGACTTGGCCCTTTGCTTTTCTAGCGCAGGGCGAAAAGCATAACAAGGGGTGTTATGTTAGGAGGCGAGTGCGGCCTCAAGGATCGACAGGGCGCGCGGCGCCGTCTTTGGATCCAGTCCACGAATGAACCTCAGCAAGTCGATAACCTGGCCATCGACCATCGGGTTCACCGAGATCAGCTCGTAAGGCTCACAGTGCAGGGCGTCCGACAGGGCGTTCAGCAACTCCTCGGAATAGGGCTGCTTGCCTCGCACGATCCGCGACAGGCTCATGGCCGAAATGAGCTGGGCGCCGCCGGGCTCGACCTCCATGCGGTTCGCAAGCCGCTCTAGGGATAGTCCCCGAAGCTCGCGCCATTGCTTGATGTAGTGCTTGCCAAGGATTCTCTTTGCCATGCCCCACAGTAACCCCTGACGTTATGTTTGGCCCTATCTCCCGAAGTTACGAAACAGACTTGACGGCATAACGCGGGGTGTTATGTTGGGCGCATGACCCATCCGCTCGATGTCTATTTTTCGAAAGTGCCGGGGGAAACCCGGAAAACGCTCTGCGATCGGGCGAGCATCAGTCAGATGCACCTGTCGCGCCTGATGCGAGGCGAGGGCGAGTTTTCGACGAAAAGCCTTCGGGCGATTTCGGAAGCAACCGGAGGTTTCGTCTCGGTTGCTGATCTGGTCAGCGCATTTGAGCGCGCCGCAGCTTCCAACAAGGACAGGCAGGGGAGGACGACCAGCGCCGCTTAGGCTGCGCGGTCCATCATCCCCATGGCTCAGCACACGAACACCGCACAGCCCCACGCTTCAAAGCAGATCGCGCCTTACCCCACGCGCGAATGCGGACCAACAGCACGGATCGCATCAAAGCGCATCCCGCGTGAATGTGATGCGGACCTGACCAGTTTCCCCCCTGCGCTTTCCCTCAAAGCGCAGACCCAAGCCGCCCGGTCTATCCTCCATCGTCCCCCGGGCCGGGCGGCGACCCAATTCAGTTCCCGCGTGGTGGGGGGCTTAGTGGCGTCCCACCAGCCCTCCTGTCAGGGCGGACGGCAGAGGCGTGAACGCCAACCACAAGCAGGCGTGACAGGCGTGGAGAGACACGCAACCAATTGTTCTGGACCAGCTCACGGAGAGCACCCCGTTGTTAACGGGAAGGCGGGCGTCTTAAGCGCGCAGGGTTCGACTCCCCCGTCCAGCACCAATTCATCCCAGCAGACCTCCCCCTCCCAACAGGGAGAAAAGCCGTGAGCGGTGCCGAGTTTCAAATCCAAGTGGCGACCAGCTGCGCTCGTATGGCTGTCTCATCAGCCTTGCAGCTCGGCGTCCTCATGTCCGCAAGCGTGGGCGCGTTCGTTGGCGGCGGCATGTTCAACGAGCCCTTGCTGCTGACTGCCGGCGTAGTCGGAGCCTTGGGCGCGGCTTGGAACTTCACCGCGACGTTCAGCTACCTGAAACAGCACCGCGCCGCGCTGGCAAAGCTCGGAGCCGCCTCCCCCTGAAAAGCGAGACCCGGCACTTGCGATGCCGGGCCTGCCAATACGCCAGCTTCAAACCCGGAGAAGGGAACTCTCCATGCCGAATGCCAGCCACCGATACAAACTCCTAGAAAGCGGCAAGGTTGCGGCGCCGATACAGCGCGGCCCCCACCACGAAATCTGCGACGCCATCTGCCATGAAGCTGAAGCCGCAGATGAACTGCTCTCCGTCGAAGTTTTTCGCGCTCGCGCAAACGCTCACATCCACGCGCTGAAAGCCGCCAAAGCGGCATGAGCAGGCAACCTCGCTTCCTGGTAGGTTGCGCCCGATCCGGCGTCATGGCGACGGCTCTCCGTCAGCAGGGCGCCATTGCGGCTGAATGCGACCTGGAGGATTCCCGCAGCGTCGGCTGGCACATCAAGGGCGATGTGCGGGATGAACTGCGCCGGGGCTACTGGGATGCAGCGATCCTGCACCCGGTCTGCCGCTATCTGAGCAATGCCGGTGCCCGGTGGCTTTACCAGGGCGGGCGGCGCTGGAACCCGGACGGTTCCGAAAACCCGATCGATCAGGTTCGCTGGGCGAAGATGGAAGCCGGCGCCGCCTTCTTCCGCGAATGCCTGAACGCGCCGATCCCGTTCGTCGCTGTCGAAAACCCGGTGATGCACGAACACGCGGCCAAGCTCGTTAACGAGGAATTCGCCTTCAGCTTCCAGCCGCACGAGCATGGCGAGCCCGAGTTCAAACGCACCTGCATCTGGACGCGCACACTCCCGATCGTCGAGCCCAGCAACAAGCTGGACGCACCGAAGCCGGGAACGCCCGAGCACGCGGCCTGGTCAAAGGTCCATCGCGCCCAGCCTGGACCCGACCGCGAGGAAATCCGCTCCGAAACGCTTCGTGGGGTCGCTGACGCTCTCGCCGCTGTCTGGGTTCCATTCGTGCGCGAAGCCATCAACCGGAGGCAAGCGGCATGACCCCAACCCCCACCCCCCATCCAAACCCTATCGGGAAGCCGGTGAACGCCGCTGAAGACGTCGCCGCCAGCCTGACACACTGGCAGGTGCTGGACATCGTCCATGTCCACACCCACGGCACGCTTCAGATTGGTGCCGCAGCCCCGTGGAAACCGCTCCGCGAGCTTATCGACGCCGACGTCCTGAAGCTTGGCGTTAGTGCTGCCCGCCCATGCGTCGTGCAGGGACAGCGCTTCCGCCCCGTTCTGGAATCCCTCTGGCGCAGCGGTCGCGTCGCGCGGCCGGCGGAGGTGGTGCTGTGAGCAAGCCCGTCGAGACCTTCTATATCGACCGCGATCCGCTGGACGGAACCCCGATCCCGCCCCAGCCCCGCCGCTTCGGCAAGCAGATCATCGCGGAAGTCGCCAAGGAAACTGGGATTTCCGTCGCTGACATTCTCGGACCCCGCAAGCTGGCCCCGATAGCTGCTGCCCGCAGGATCGCCATGCAGCGCATCAGGAACGAGCTTGGCTACTCGTATCCCCAGATCGGCCGGATGTTCGGCAGGGATCATTCCACCGCCATTTGGGCCTGCCGAGGCGGGCGCAGCAAGCAGCCTTACCGCTCGCCTGAAGTGAGGAACGCAGCATGAGCGATGGAACCGAGGCCACGAAGCTTGCGCAAGACCTGGATACCGCGTTGGCGGCCTACCAGCGCCATTTTGGCAGGCCGCCACCATGGCCAAGCTGGAGCAGATGCTCGCCGCCCGCAAAGAGGCCCAGCGCGTTGCGGATACCGCGACCGAGCAGGCCGGCACGCCCGTCGCGAGGGCTGCGGAATGACCGACGCTGAAATGGAAAAAGTGGGCAAACAAGTTGCGAAGTTCCGGAAGGATTTCGCCGGGACTTTCTATGCTCTTCGCGCGGACCAGTACATCAAGATCGGCTTCACCAGAGGCTGCATTCTCAAGCGAATGGCTAAGCTCCAAACTGGAAACCCAATCGAGCTGCGCATTGTCGGTATCGGCAACGGTGGCCGATTTATGGAACGGCAAGCCCACGAAGCCCTGAAGTACTATCGGGTTTTTGGCGAGTGGTATCGGGACGAGCCGATTGTCCGAGAAATCATCAAAAATTTTTGCAATATGGGGCGTCAATCATGATGGCGATCAAGATTTCAGATGTTCGCATCGATGGCGGCGCCCAGTCGCGCGCGAGCATCGATCAGAACATCGTAGCTGACTACGCCGAAGCCATGGCGGCGAAGGCCGTATTTCCTCCAGTCGTCGCCTACTTCGACGGCTCGGCCTACTGGCTTGCTGATGGCTTCCATCGCTACCAGGCATGCATCCGCGCCGAGCTCGATACTATCGCCGCCGATGTGCGGCAGGGCACACAGCGCGACGCGATCTTGTTCAGCGTCGGCGCGAATGCGTCGCACGGTCTGCGTCGCACCAGTGACGACAAACGACGCGCTGTTCTGACCCTCCTGAATGACAAGGAATGGTCGAAGTGGAGCGCGAACCAGATCGCGAAACAGTGCGGCGTCAGCCACACGTTCGTGAACGGGCTGAAGTCCTCACTTGAAACCGTTTCAAGTGAGAAGCGCGCCTACACCACAAAACACGGCACCCAGGCGGAGATGAATACCGCCAAGATCGGCGGCAAATCAAAACCCGATCAAGAGCCGAAGATCGTCAAATCCGTCGAGAAACCGGCGCCGCGTGTTGAAATGGCGGCTTCTGCGGCAGAGCCGGATCAAGAAATTGAGTCCGTCGATCCGGTAGAAGCCAAACTCCGTCGCGAGTTCCGATCCCTGTCTGAAGAAGCGCAGGAAGATGCCTATGTTGGCCTATCCCTGGACCTTCAGGACTGCAAAGCAGCGGCCACCAAGGCCATGGCTGAGCGCGACGCTCTGAAATCGCAAGTCAAGGAACTGAGCGTCGGCGACACTACGTCCGTGATCCGTAAGTTGCAGGTCGAGGTGAAGAACGCTGAAAGCGCCAGATGGCGCGAGGGCGAGAAGACCAAGGATGCGCTGAAGCAGGTCTACGCGCTCAAGAAGGAGTTGAAGCGCCTCGGAGCGGTGGAGATTCCGCTGTGACGCCGGTTCTCGATCGCATCCGCGCCCAAGGTGGCAACGTCATCCGCAGGGGCTTCAGCTTCAGCTTACGGCAGGGACGCCTGACGCCAGAAGCTATCGCGTGGGTCAAAGCCAATATCGAGGCCGTGAAGGCTGAAGTCTGGCCTGCCTACCATGACTGGCAGGAGCGCGCGGCGATCATGGAGTTTGAAGGCGGCATGGCGCGCGATGCAGCCGAGCAGGCCGCCTATGCGTGCATGGAGGCGGCACATGCTCACGCTGCGTGACGCCAAGGAAATCGAACTGCGGGATTACCAGGCCGAAGCTACAGAAGCGCTGCGGCAGAAAATCCGGGGCGGTCAGAAGCGTCTGATCCTTTGCGCCGGCACGGGCGCCGGGAAGACCGTCATGGCGTCGCACCTGCTGCGTGAAGCTGACCGCCGCGACAAGTATGCGCTGTTTCTTGTGGACCGTGTCGCGCTGGTGAACCAGACAAGCGCAACCCTTGACACCTACGGAATTCGGCACGGCGTGCTGCAGGGGATCAATAGCCGCTACGCACCGCGCGAGAACGTGCAGGTCTGTTCGATCCAGACGCTGGCTCGTCGCCTGCTGCCGCGTGATCCTGATCTGATCGTCTACGACGAATGCTTTCCGGGTGATGTCGAAGTTTTGACGGCGGATGGCTTCCGTAGGTTCGACGCCCTGCAGGGCGCAGAATTGTTCGCTCAATACGACATGGAATCGGCGGCGATCTCGTTCGCGAGCGCATCTCGCATGGTCAAGAGGCCCGCTGCAGGGGATGTGTATCGCATCAGCGCAGATCAGCGGATCGACCTGACCGTAACTGGTGGGCACGACCTGATCGTTGAGTCGAAACTGACGGGTCGCAAGAAGGTTTGCGTCCGTGATTTTCGCCCCGGCGACAAGCGCATCCCTGTGGCGGGGCGCGCTATCGGTTCGGATGACGCCATCACTCCGCTGGAGCGCCTTCTGATCGCCTATCACGCAGATGGCTCAATGCATCACGAACGTGACGACGGCGGGTCAACGGTCGCCTTTGCATTCTCCAAGCAACGCAAGATTGATGCGCTTCTTGAGATTGTCGAGGCGGCAGGATTTGAGCTGCGAGAAGTGAGGGGGCAGGCGAACGCCTCCCCGAATGCGAACCCGCGCCGCCGCTTCATGGTCTCGCTGCCGTTTGTTCCTCACAAGCGCGTCTGGGAATATTTCAAGCTTTCTCACCTGTCGGCAGAAAAGGCGGCCGGTCTGCTGATCGAGGCAAATCGATGGGATGGGCACGTTCAAAAGCGTCGCGACACGAACTGGACCTTCACCACGACATGCGAGCGCACCGCAGACTTCTACCAGAGCCTGGCCGTTCTGGGCGGAATGCGGGCCTCTTTGGCGCGCGTGAAGGATGACAGGTCTGCCAACTTCTCCGATTGCTACCGCCTGCACATCGTCTCCGACACGGATCACATCGGCTGCCAAAAGCTTTTCCCTGAGCTGATCCGATTTGAAGGGGACGTGTACTGCGTGACCGTTCCCACGGGCTGCATCGTTGTGCGCCAGCACGGCAAAGTCGTCATCGTTGGAAACTGCCATGCGCAGTATAAATCCACGCTGGAATACATGGCGCAGTATCCCAACGCCGTGAAAATCGGCCTGACCGCCACGCCTTTCACGAAGGGCATGGGGAAGCATTGGGACGGCATGGTCAACGTCATCCCGACGCGCCGACTGATCGATGAAGGCCATCTGATCCAGCCGAAGATGTACGTGGCGAAAAGCCCGGATGAGGCTGAGCTGGGCCTGACATCGTTTGGGGAATTCTCAGACGAAAGCGCTTCGAGCGCGGGCATCCGCATCGTTGGCGACGTCCGCGCGGAGTGGATCGCGAAGACGAACGAACATTTTGGCGGCCCGGCTAAAACCATCGTGTTTTCCCCCACTGTCGCCCATGGCCGCGAGCTTTGCGCGGCGTTTCAGGAGGCGGGCTACAACTTCCAGCAGGTGTCGTATCTCGACGAAGACGAAGAGCGCGCCGCGAAGATCGAAGAGTTCCGCCGCCCAGACAGCCAGATACAGGGGCTGGTGTCCTGCGGTGTCTTGACCAAGGGCTTCGACGTTCCCGACTGCCTGATCGGGATCAGCTGCAAGCCTTACCGCAAGAGCCTGTCCAGCCACATGCAGGAGATCGGCCGGATCATGCGCCCGGCGCCGGGCAAGACGACCGCCCTGTGGCTTGATCACGCTGGCAACCTGGAGCGCTTCGCCGTCGATATGTTCGACGTCTGGGACAACGGCGCTGGCGAGCTGGACAAGGCCGAAAAGCGCGACACCGAAAAGCGCGAGCGTACCGAAGTCACGCGCGAGAAGGTTGTCTGCCCGGAATGCTCGGGAGCCTTGCGCAACAACGTCTGCACGGGCTGCGGATGGGAGAAGCCTGCGAGAAGCCAGATTACCGAGGAACAGGGCACGCTCGTTGAGTTTGCGCCCATGAAGGGCATGACGCCCCGGGCCGGGCTGCGGGCCGATTGCTTGAAAGACCCCCGCGCCATCTGGATCGCAGCACTGGCTTACACAATGGAGCGCTGCCGCAAAGGCGATGGCGCAGCAAGGTCATGGGCCTATGGCGTCTTCCGGGGCATCTACCCGGGCGGCAAGCTTCCGTTCGGCTGGTACGATATGCGCCCCATGCCCGCGCAGGCAGATGCCTATGCTCTGATCGAGCGTGAAGTGAAGCGCTTCCGCAAATCGAAGAGGGCCGCCTGATGGCAGACGGTCTTCACACGCCGGGTCATGTCCGCTGCATCACATGCTGGGTGCGCGAGCAATCCATTCCCACCGAAGCCCAGCTGCGCATCCTTGTCCGCGAAGACTGGCTGGCCGAAACGGCGGCATTCATTCCGCGCGCGATGACGCGGGATCAGGGCGTCGCTGCTGAACTGCTTACGATGGCGCTGGAGCGATTTGTGGATGCGTATGGCGTGGATGTAGCCGCGCCGCGCATTGCCTCTACACTCATGGCTCTACGGCTCAACGCCAAGCGCCAGAAGGTCATGGCGCGCATCCTGGCAGCGCGGGCAGAGATCAATCAGCGGGCACGGCAGGCGTGGGAGCGTGGCGACACCAATGCCATGCGCGCCATCGAAGCTGAACCGACACCTGACTATCCGGGCAAGGCCCGCGATGACGCATGGCTGAAAGACGATCAGCCGTCTGCGGACGAAGCAATGCGGATGAAGGAGGCGCAGGGATGAAAAAAGAGACCCCGCGCTCTTCCAAGCGCAGGGCCGGGCTGGCGATCGGTTTGCAAGACAGTGGCGCCAGACACGGAATGCCTACCATGGGGCGGGACCAAACGGCAGAGCGCAGTCCGAAAGAGAGAAGCGCGGTCCCCGGCACATTGATCCAAGTGTCGAAAGTAGCTCTCGACTGTCCAAGGCGGGATCACGTCATTGGATGGGCCAGAAGCGACGGCTCGGCTCCGGCCAGCAAGATCGTGGAGGGCATGGGGACAACCTCGCCATTCTTGGCGGGGCTTGTCTTCCTATGCCTTCGCTCAGGCTCTCTCCAACCAGCAGAACTTCGAGAAGCAACTACGTTCTTAGATTTAGAGGCAGGCAAAAAATGAAAATCGGAATTTGCGCATGAAAGGCTGGACCGTCGAAGCTCTCGAATCCAAGGGCGTGAAGTTCGCGGTAACGGGCGGGGCGAACGCTCCTGCTGTGGCACCGGTAAAGCGGGCGAACAAGTATGGCGCGACGAAAGCTGTAGGCGACGGCTTCACCTTCGATTCCATCGGAGAGCTGGGCCGCTACAATGACCTGAAGTTGATGGTCGCGGCTGGTGTCATCAGCGAGCTGGGCGTTCATCCGCGCTTCCCGTTGCGCGTCGAGGGCGAGGCGATTGCCGAGATCGAACTCGACTTTGCCTATACTGAAAAAGGCCAGCGCGTCGTCGAAGATTTCAAGGGTGTTTTGACGACGGTGTTTCGTCTCAAAAGGAAGTGTTTTTTGGCTCAGTACAAGCACATCGAATTGCGCGTCATCAACCGGCAGGGCGCGCTGGTTCCGGTTCGGACCCGCTCGGTTCGGAAGGTGGCAGCATGAGCTTCGACGCAGCGAAACCCTTCCATGAAGGCCGCGAGAAGTGGTCGGAAGAGCGTATCTCCGAACTGAAGCGCCTGCATCAGCTAGGCTTCAGCGCCGGACAGATCGCCAAGCATATTGGCGGCGCAACCCGCAACGCCGTCATCGGCAAGATCAACCGGCTCGGTCTTCTCCGCTACAAGACGATCAACAAGTCGCCGCTCCAGATTAAGGGCAGGATCGACGGGCGCACCACGCGCAAGACGCGGCGCACTGCGATCAACCTGAAGCCGAAGGCGATCATCGCGGCGTTGCCGGATATGGCCGCTTCACCTGATGCGCTGTGCATCGCGCTGCTCGACCTGAAACCTGGGATGTGCCGCTGGCCGGTAGGCGACGGCCCGGTGCAGCTGTTCTGCGGCCATGCGCAATGCGACGAGCATAGCCCGTACTGCAAGGATCATCACGTCAAGGCGCACATGCCCTACGTCGGCAAGCGCAAGAAGCTCAGGGCTCCGCGCGAGCATTGGGATGGCGACTGGCATCCGTTCGGCATGTCGATGCGGAGGGCAGCATGAGCAGCTTCATCTTCGGCTTCATCATGGGCGCGGTCTGCATGTTCTTCGCCATCGGCTGGCTGTGGCTTCGGATGGTTGAGCAGGCAGAACCCTCCAATCCTTCAGAGGACATCGCGGCATGAGCAGGTTCGCGAAAGAAGTCATCGGGGACGCTGAACTTTATCTTGGCGACTGTCGCGAAATCCTGCCGACGCTCGGCAAGGTCGATGCGGTAGTGACGGACCCGCCTTATGGGATTGGATACGACCCCACAACGTACGGCGGTAGTTCGTTTTCGAACGGCATTCACGGAGACGATCTAGCGTTCGACCCTTCGTTCCTACTCAAGCTGGAGGGACGAAAGGTGCTCTGGGGGGCGAACAACTATTCAGCCTCGCTGCCTCGTGGTGGCTGGTTTGTTTGGGACAAGCGGTGCTCCGAAGCGGCTGACCGAGTGTTGGGTTCGCCCTTTGAATTGGCGTGGACGGACAATCCAAAAGCATACCGGATCGCGCGGATTTTGCACGCCGGAAAACTCAATGCTGATGGGATGCACGCGCAACTAGCGCGCCAACATCCGACGCAAAAACCCATTCGATTAATGGAATGGTGCATCGACCAACTTCCCGCCACGACAAGAGCCATCCTCGACCCTTTCATGGGCTCTGGCACCACAGGCGTCGCCTGCATGAAGCTCGGCCGCAAGTTCATCGGCATCGAGATCGAGTCCAAGTATTTCTCCATTGCCTGCAAGCGCATTGAAGAAGCCTGGAAACAACCCCGCCTCTTCGAAGAGCCGAAGCCGAAAGCCGTTCAGCTTGATCTGATTGGTGGCGAGGCATGACCCGATCGATTGCGAATTCCGGAGACGCGGTTTCACCGGCCCCGAACGAGTAGAGCAAACCATTTCAATCACAGGAAGAAGAACAATGAGCCGGACGATGTTGGATGAACTGCAAGCCCGCAGATTGGGTTTGTTCAATGAGCTGTCCCAATCGGACACGGAAGCGGATCGGTATAGCGATTTGGCCGCGCGCCACCGCGACATCGCCGCTGGCATCAGGCAGAAAATCGCTGACCTCGACAAAGCCATCTCCGCCCTCACTCCAGAAGGTAAGGAAGCTCTACTCGAAAGCCAGCCTGAGCCCATCACCACCGAGGTTCGCAAGCAAGACGAGCAAGACGCGGCGGGGGACTGGACGAACGGCGGCGAAGATCGTCTCGACGCTGTGTGCGCCGAGCTTCTGGCCGCCCCACCCCCAGCGCAGGAAGCGCCCGCGATCCCGGAGGGGTTCATTCCGTGGGGCGGGGGAGAGTACCTGCCGGTCGCACGCGGCACACCGCTTGTGGTGCTCTATCGAAACGGCTCGGAGGTGGACTGCACTGCAGGCGACGAAATGTCGGAGTTCTGGCATCGGTCATCCACTCTCGTTGACCACTCGCCCGATCACGACATCATCGCCTATCGCGTCATCGAGACAGGCGAGACGCAGAGCGAACTAGACTCGTCACAGATCGAAGGTGGCGACCGAGTAGAGCCCTTACACGACCGCCCCAAGCTAACCAACGAAGAGTTCGAGAGCCTGGAGAAGATCGACGGCGTTCTCGACGCAGAGCCTTCCCCCATTCTCCGCTCTGAAGTTCCCCCAGCAGCCGAGACATACCTCGCTCCATCAGGAGACGAGTTCGCCACGGTCAACGGCCAGACCCATCTGATCGTCTCGGATGAAGCCGAAGCGCAGGGGCAGGCAGAGACCGCGCCACAGGCCGCCTACGCCCCGATCCACAACGAGGACGAGCCCGTCATCCATCCCGACGCTGCGTTCTGGGCGAAAGCCCTGCCTGCCGAAGCAGAGGCGAAGGCTGAGCCCAAGCGGATCAACATCTTCGGCATCGAGTTCGGCGGCGGCGCGAAGAAAACGCTGGTCGGGGAGGGCGTGTGATGGACAGCCCGGAAACCGAGATGGCGCTCGCAGCCTTCAACGCGATGGACCCCCGCGACCAACTGGGGCCAGCCTATCGCAATTTCTTCGACGAGCACGGCATCGTGCCCGAGAAGATCAAACCAGAATACTCCGTTTGCTCAATCGGCTTTTCCGAGAAAGAGCAGAAGTGGTATGGCTGGAGCCATCGCGCAATCTACGGCTTCGGCGTCGGCAGCCACGTCAGAAAAGGCGACTGCGGCTATGTGCCGAAAGACCCTGCCGACTTCCTGACGAGCTACCGCGATTTCTGGGACGATGAAAACCACGAAAAGACGTGGGCAATTCACACGGACCACGACGGCAAGCTTGGCGTGATGGTAAAGTGGATTTACGCTGACACCGTCCCGAACCGCAGCTTGATCGGCACCGAGGGCCGCGCATTTTCTCCGTACCCGGAGTTTGGTCGCGGCGAGTGGACGGCAGAGACGCTGGACGACGCCAAGCAGATGGCGATCGATTTTGCGGAGGGCGTCTCATGAACGACCTCCAAGCCTTCCTCACTATTTCCTTCATCCTTCTAGCCGGAGCCGCTTTCCTGAAAGCGACAGGGAGGAAGGCATGAGCCTCAGGTTCTGGAAATACCTCGGCCTTTCAATCCTCGCAGCTGGTATCGTTCTGGCTGCCCTCCTGTTCTGGAGGCCGTGGGGATGAGTGAGCAAAAGCCAGATTTCGGCGACGCGGACGGCTTTGGAGTGCTTTTGGTGACGTGCCCGCTTTGCGGCAAGCAAGATCGCCTCCGCAACCTCGACACGCTTGCAACCAGCGAGACGCCGAGCCCGATACAGCACTTCAGCTGCGGTCACGCCGCGAACAGCATGACAGGGGAGCCCGTGAATTGATGCGCCCTTCACCGATCGAGTGCGGATTGGAACAACTCCCAAGCCCACAGGCCAAGCACGAGCAGACCTAATGACTCCGCTTTCATTTTTCTCTTCTGGAGGACGTAACCAATGACGGGGACGGATGAACTGAGCTGGTACGCGCTCCGAGTGCTTCCGCGCATGGAGCACATCGTCAAGAAAACCCTGATCTACCGGGGCCACAAGGCCTATACGAAGCTGGAGCGCCGCTTCGGCAAGTGGGTCAACGGCAAGCGGACCGAGAAGGAATACGTTGCGGCGCCTGGATACGTGTTCCTAGGCGCACACAGCAACCCTTGGGACGAGGTCCATAGCTGCCACCTGATCCGCTCCGTGGTGTCGGTCAACAACCTGCCGGCGCTGCTCGACCCGCAGAAGCTGGGGGAGTTTCTGGAGTTCGACGACTTTTCCCTGCCGGATTATTTCCGCTTCTTCAGGGCAAACCCGTTTCAGGTGGGCGACATGGTGAAGATCGACCACCCCAGCTTCGAGGGGTTTGAGCTTCCGGTGAAGGATATCCGGAACCATGAGGTGATCTTCGATCTTGTGCTTCTGAACCAGACGACGGAGCTTCGGGTTCCCGTGCAGAACTGCTATAAAGCCGCATGATTTCGGGCGAGCAAATCAAGGACTTAGGCGAGCGCATCGGCGCGGCGACCGGATACGACCGAGAGATCAATTTCGACTTGTTCAATTGGCTGTATCTGGGTCGGTTCAGCGGAATGCGCGGACGCGGCCATGGTGGCGGCCTGCAATACGAGGTCCGTGAAGACGACCGGAAGATCATCAAATGGTCTGGCGCAGGATATCCGATGGAGCCGCCTAACTACACGGCGTCTCTAGATGCCATCTTGGGACTGGCTCTCGCAATCTTCCCAAACTGGACATGGAGCGTGTCGCAAAACTCGGGTGAGAAGCCAGAAGCTTGGCTTGGAAGCCCGACGGGAAATGGTTTGCTGCGAGAGAACAATGGACAAGGATCGGCTCCAACACCGGCGCTAGCGCTTTGCGCCGCTTTGATCGACCTTCTCGATGCCCGTAGTTTGTTGAAATCAACTCAACCAGTTGACGAATAAAGCAAACCGTCACACTATCCGTGCCGTGGGCTGTTCCTGCTTCGGCGGGGCCACAGTGCATGACCGGGGCTCGGCGGCTTTCACCGTCGAGTAGGCTGAAGGCCAAGATGCCCTGCGAGCTGATCGCGCACTGCGATCCCAACCGAGCCATGTCCAAATTCCAGTTTCGC
>OFQY01000364.1_pt1 | contig 18679 bp, 28 predicted proteins | sample 1542991 | NCBI WGS metagenome assembly OFQY01 (sample SAMN07774224, study PRJEB24372) | wastewater metagenome | isolation source: Exp Tend VB 10WW | collected 2016-02 | reverse complement strand
CACCCTTTTTCCCCCATGTTGCAAAATCATCAAGGGCTAAAAGTCCTGTAATGCCTAAAAGCAATACGCGAACAGGCGCAAAACTAGACAACATAACCGCTGCAATACCTGCAATACCAGCGACCACATTAGGATTTTCTTTGCCAAAATCCATTATTCGCTTTAGCATTTCAGTTAATGCTGGCGTTGTGACTGCCTCAATATTGCGCCCTAGTGCCGTACCTTGTTGGCGTAATTCTGTCCACTCGCGCGCTAACTCTCTCGACCGTCTAGCATTATCTTGCCCGACCAACCCTATTTCTTTTTGTCGCTTGAGCATCGCGTCTAAATCTTTAGTTGTCCCTACTAAAATATCAGCCGTGCCGTAATCAATACCCATCATTTGTAGGATATTAAAAGCGTTTGCCCGTCCCGCTTTGCTTACGTCAGTTTGCGCGGCATTGTTAATTGCTTTCAATAAATTAGGTAATGGTTCGGCGGACTGTGCAATAGACTGTATATCTATATTCATACGCCTAAAGTATGGCAAGTTTGCAGTTTCGCCAAACAATAGCATTTCAGTCAAAGATCGACTGAGCATAGACATTGTGTTAGTAGCTTCTTGAGCATCACCCCCTGCTTGCTCAATTGCGCCGCCCCATGCGCTCAATGATTCTGTTGATGTTCCTAGGTTGTTTGAGGTTCGGTAAAGTTGGGAATTAGCGTTTGTAATATCGCCGATAAACTTGGCCATCCCCATAGATGTTGTAATAACCCCAAAAAAAGCAAGCGCATCTTTAGATAAGGTTTTAAACCCGTCCGATGTTTCTTTAGTACGCTTCTTGTTTTCTTCGTGACGCTTTTTGATGTCAGTATCACGTTTTTTTTCTTGGTCTGTTAGTTCTTTGGTTTTCTTTTTGGTGTCGTCAATGGCTTTGTTGGCTTCGGCTTGACCTTGCTTTAATCCTTTTGTGTCAAATCCTAATGTGATGATTAGCGCGTCAATTACCGTGGCCATTATTTCTTGCTCGCTAAATAGGAGTTGTGAGAGTCAACAGTGATTATCTCTAACAGGTCGTAAGCCTCTGCCATGCCGATAACTGTCTTTAACTCGTGCATTGTTGCATACCGCTTAGATACTATCAAACCAATCACGCGTGGGATATTAGCGTAACTGATTTGATGCACGTTTGACGGCTCTACATAGCCGTATTTTGGGTATCTGCGGTTTGCGAAAAATTTAGGTGTAAACTCATCACCCGCTTACGCAATTCAACAATTGTACTTACTTCTTCAACATCTTCTAGCTCTAAATCGCGCGGTATTGGCACATTAGGAATACAGACTTTAATACATTTCATCATGTCATCAAGCAATGGTTTGGCATCGTGGTACTGTAAGCCCTTCAATGCACTCAAGCCCAATAACGCAACATCGGCCATGCTGACTTCGTTATTGTTTACTTTCTCGTTGATGCCGTCTGGTAGTTCTGCACCTGCCTTAACTAATGCCAATAACACACGAAAAGCCCAATCCTCTGCATCCCATGACAACATCTCGACGATTTTAAACGTCTTGTTGTAATCTCGGCTTTTCTCGTCCGATACCGTGTAAAAACTGCTACGTCTTGCCATTTTCTTTATCTCCCAAAGATAAAACCCATGATTAAAATTGAGTGGCCGCTAGATGGGGCTAGTTTTCGCTGTACAGGCTAGACCACTCAAACTCGGTTAAAACGCGCTAGGCTCTACATCTTGCCAAGTGATTTTATAGCTCACTGGCTGCAAGATTTTCTTCGCATCGGGCAGTGGTTTGTAATTGGTCAATACGCCATTCGTCAACGCATAAGCGCGGCCAATGGATGACAACGCAATTGTGCCACTCAATGCAAATGTATCTTTCGCGGCTTTCGTCGCTGCAATCAAAAATTCAAACTTGGCGATAGATGGTGAGTCAGGTTGAAAAGTAATAGTCATCACTTTTTGAGTCGGCACATAACCCGATGACATTTTACCGTCAACGCCAATGACCGTTTGCGCGATTTCTACATCATCAACCATAAAGCTATCGTCGGCACTGTAACCCTCTAACTTTTGAGGGATAGGGAACAATGAGCCGAACGACAACATAAAAACACTGTTAGCACTGGTAATCGACATTGTTAAACCCCTTACAATACGTCAATAGAATTAAGAACAATTTGCTGTACTGCGCCGCCGCTTGTGTACCAGAAGTTACAGATAGGCGATTTACGCAATACGCGATTTTGTGCAGTAGGCGGTAAAATTTGCAGGTAATAACCCGCCGTTGACAAGATGTCGTCGATTTTCAAACCTGCAGCACTGTTAACAGCAGCAGCTTGGGCAGCCGATAAAGGTACGCCTGTACGAATGATACCCGCGTTTAAGCCCTGTGCAATTGGGTCTGCCCAAACTTGGCGCAACTGAGTATAGCCGTCATTGTTGTACGGTACGCTGTTAACGCTATCAAGATAAGCTGCGGCGGATAACTGGAATTGGCTATTCAAGAAGATTTGATTGATGTATTCATCTAACCAAACCCACCGACCTGAAACATTGCCGTTATTGAACCAACTATAGCTATTGTTTGCAGTCGCGTAAGCGCCGTAAAAGTTATAACCGTTACCAATCAAGTTATCAGCAACTTGTTCATCATCGACGTTAGTCGCTAAACCTGATTGGTGCTTGAAAGCGAAAGTAATGCGGCCATTGGTAGCACTAAAATCAATACTCGCAATCGTACCCATGACAAATGCAGCCACGTCTTGTGCTTGCTGATAAACAGTCGTGCTATTTGCAGCTGCTACCGATGTTTGGCCGCTAATACACACAACGCCATCATACGCATTAGCAATAAAATACGCGCCAACTGTTGTTGATTGATTTGCAACCTGTGCATTTACATCGCTATCGTAGCAAACATATTCATAACGCTGATTTTTGCCATTAGACCATGCGCCAAACGCCTTTTTACCGTCTGAGTCTGGCTCATAATCAGTCATAAAAGATGCCCAATTCTGAGTGGCTGCAACAACGGCATCCATCGCATCGGCTTCGGTCTGTGCGTCAATACCTTGACCTAAAATCGCGCCAGTTGCTTGAGTCAACAATAAACTAGCGGCAATCGTGCCTGTAGCATAAGCGATGGTTTGCTCTACGCCTGCGCTAGTTGATACCACAACGAAACGATTACGAGTCGAATCGTAAGTTACGGCAAAATCAGGAGTTGTGAAAGCGGCTGTGATAATCGTGGCGGCATTGCTGAAACTTGTAGCGGCACTCAAACTGATTGAGCTAGATGTTTTTGTCGCACCTGCAACAACAATCGTTAATGTGCCTGTGTACGTTTTCAGCGTGTCTAAATCAACAGCCGATAACGAACCACCAAAGATGTAGGCTTCGCTATCTGCGTCGGAAAACTTAGACACGAATAATTTATCAGGTTGTTTAGTCGCATTGTCAAAACCTGCGAAATAGATACCTGCAATGTGCGCTTGTGCCGATGATGTGCCGAAATAAGTACCGACCGCATCAGCAGACGAAAAACTTAACACTGTACCGTTTGGCACTGCATCGTTTTGTGTAATCAATACGCCGTTTAATGCCAACGGATTACCGCCACCACTAACGACATTGGGTAGAATCTCGACTACTTTGCTTACTGGAATTGAACCCATAAAAACCTCTTATAAAACTGTGTAGATTGTCGGTGCGCTCAATTCCGTAGCTAACTGAGCAGAAACAATGACTGTAGGGTCATACTGTAAATAAACCATAAACATAAACCGCTTTTCGTACTGCATCTCGGCATTAGTAAAAACCAATTGTGTAGGGTCATCACAGTATAGCGGCTTTACATTATCAGGAAACGACTCATAAGCAAACGCGTCACGGAATAATGTACTGATTGTTACCGCATTATTCGGTGCATTAGTTCCGTAAACATCTAACTGAATACCGTAGTTGATTTTTTGTTGAATGGTCTTAGTGTCGCCATTCTCTAAATCTAAAACGTAATCGCTAATGTTTGTCGATAACCGTTCTTGAGTGACTGCCTGCATCAAAACAAAATTACCTTTCGGCATTGCCACTTTGTTATCTAATGATCTGATAACCTCGACATCAGTCGGTAATATCACTAATAAAAATGATCTTAGTGTATCAAAAACATCTTTATCAGTAATATCAGGAGTAAACATTATTCAGCACTCTGCAAACAAATAGCTAATTTACACCAATCAGGCCATTGCTCTAAAACCTGAACAACTAACCAACATTTGTTATTAAACGATACTGTGTCACCGCCGCGTTTCTCGCTACGCACAACACCATCAAAATTGCCATTAACGTACACCACGCCTAAATCACCTTGTAAATTCATGCCCTGTAAGTGCTGCAATTCTTTCGCGGTGATGTTTTGGAATTGTCCCTCAGTGTTGACGATACGTGTTCTTGGTGTTCGTGTGCCATCGCTAGCGGTCGTATAGCCTTGATTGATGGTAAAAAACATCGGTATCATTTCATTAACCGAACTGATTGCACCGCTCACAATGCTATGCAGGTTCATTTTTCACCCCATAGTCATAGGCCGCACTGTTTAACATATGTGAAGTGCTAATCAAAGGTTTGTTGAATCCTTTTCTGTCAATCGTTTGCTGTGAGTTTGGCGGAGTAGTCCATCCTTGAATGGAGTCCCGTAATTGACCCACTATTTTCTCACCAACCAAATTAAACGTCTTATCAATATCGTAATTATTAGCGGCCATGACATTAGCCACATTTGTAGACCAACTTGCTTTTTTTTGCTTAACCATCGTCCGAAAAAAAGGACGCATTGGGTTATCTATTGTGCCGTACTCGTTTTTAGCTGCGACTTCCGCGACCTGCGTACCATCGGGATATGTTGCGTTTTCCAAAAAGCCAACACGCAAAACGCCCGCATCTTGAATCTTTTTAACCAAACCTTGTAAATAGGCTTGTGCGCCTGCGCCACCCGTTAACGTACTCATAACGTACCACCCGTGATATTGTTATAAGTTGGCGGAGCTGAAACAGAATAACCCGCACGATAAACAGCTTGGCGATATTGCTTAGTCGCTTGCCAATAAGCAGCACCGTATCGTGTTTGTAAATACCATGCTTGAGTGTTCGATACCGCACCGTAATCAGCCGTAACCGATACACTACCCTCTGTCGCTGAATTGATACGACCGACTAAACCACTTGGAGCTTGTCCATTTACACCGCTATTTAATGCAGCAATGTGGGCAACAATCATATTCAACAGCATTGATCGTTGCGCCACATCACTAACACGCGACATTTCGGTATTGTTCAGGTATAGCGTAGACTCTGCAAAATATTCAGATAGTATTGCATCGTTAACCGTCGAAAATTCAGGATAACGAACTTTGAATGTTTCTGCATTGAATACGACTACACCCATATCAAACCTCTGCCGTTTTCACACCGTTTTTAGGGTCATTAGGCTTCAATCCCTCAAAGCCCGTGATTTCTTTCGCCATTTCTTTAGCTTGAGAAGTCACTGATTTTTCGCTTTCGTGGGCGAATACCAACTTGTTTTTAAATGGTACAAACCAAGCCGATACATGAGATGCCCAAGCATCCCAAAAGTCTTTTGGTACATCGTAAGTGATGCCATGACCACCGATTAACTCGGAGTCATTAGCACCATTAAACGTAAAAGACTTTTCGCCTACTTCTGCGATTAGGCCATGCGGCAGTTTACACCCCACTGTAACTGTTGCACCCATATTATACCCCTAACAATTGCGCGATTGCGGTCGGTTGTTTGATGATAGTACCGAAAGTACCACCTGTTTTCTTTTGCTTGAAGTTAGACAAGCCAACAACAACAGCATGAGCGCGTAACTTTTCGTTAAATGCACATTCAGCAGTTTGTTGACCATCCAAGCTATCAGCAATTAACTGTACCAACTCGCCACTGGTCGTTGCATATTCAATCGCAACAATCACTTTCAAGTTAGGAAAGTTTTTCTTGATCTGATCGCTAACATTCACATTGAACGTGTTTGTTTTCGTAAAGTTTGACTCTGCGGACGGACTCAATGCCAATGTCATCGGGCTGTCACGCTCAATCAAGCCTTTGGTTTGAGCAACAAGTTTTGTGTACAAACGTTGAATATCGTTGTAAACACCTGCACCATCCAAAGCAGACCACACGCCAGCGGCAGGACTAATGGCAGCTAACAAAGACGGGTCATTCAATAAACCATAGTTTTTCAAACCGCTAACGCCAAAGAAATACGATTTGTTTTGAAACTTGTTAAGCGTCAAAGCGGCAGCGATATTCTTTTGCGCGGCCAAATCAACACGCGCTGTACCTGCGGTTTCTAACTCTAACTCGCCCCATTGTGTGACGGTTTGGTAGAGATAAGCATCACGCGGGACCCAGTTTAAGTTAACACCAACCGAACCCATCTCGTTATTGTCGCCGTAAGATGTCACTTCGCCAGTGCTTTCAACGATGCCAAACTGCATGGTTTTATCGACCCATGAGCCGCGCTTGATTTCACCACCAACAATCTCGGCACATTTCATCGGTGTTACAACAACACGGATAAGCTCAGGCACGAGATAGTTAGTCATGTAAGCAGGTACGCCAGCGTTACTCTGAGTAATTAACGTTGGTTGAGCATCAGCCGCCATGTTGTAATTTTTGCGTACAGACGGATTAACCATGCCCTGCACGCCACCATGCAAGTGCAGACCGTAGTCACTTGCCAAAAAGTCGGAATCGACCTTGTTACCGTTACCTAAATCTAAAATAACGCCCATGACTTAAACTCCCCAAGAGCTGATTTTGACTAATTCGCCTGCCGATACGGGATGCGTTACATACCATTTCGTTTCAGCCGATGCGGAGGCGGTGATTGTGGTGCTAGATACCGTTTGACTGTTGTTTACAGTGTAAGTACCTGTACCACCTGTACCAGTGCCTAAAGCAGTGATGTAAGTGCCTGCGGTTACGCCTGTGCCTGTCACTTCTTGACCGACGACCAATGTACCGCTACCAACTGCGCTAACAGTCATCGTGGTGGTGGCAATAGCGGCTGTCACACTAGCGGCGGCGATTGTTGCACCTGCGGCAGCAGCAGAGGCGCGGCCATCAAGGATAGATGCAAAAATCTTTTGACCGCGAGTAGCAGCATTAGCAACTCGTACCCAAAAATCGCCTTGATTGAATACAGTCATTGCGCGGCCAGCGTCGATAGTCAAAGATGCACTATCGGCAATGGTTTGAATGCTTGCTTGCAATTCGTTTGCAATAAATCCGTCAGGTGCACCAGTACCGCTATTTAGAACAGTAGTATTTGTGGAGTCAACCCAACCGAAACGACCGACGATAACACCGCCAGTACCAGCGACTAATTGAGAATCACCTGCCAACACAGTAGCGCGTGGGCTAGCACTTGCAAACATGCCTTCGACGGCAGGTGCGGGATATTGATTGATTACAGTTTGAAAACCCATGATTTTCTCCTTATTTCTTTGCTAAAAAGTTACTTAGCGAGGTTGCGGAATCAATACCGCTATCTTGCGCTAAGTTCGGTTTTTTAACGGCTTGATTGGCAGACACAGCGCGGAATACTGAACCGAAAGTCGCTTTATCTAAACCTGTTAAATCAACCTTTAAATGGTCTAATGCGAGTTTATAAACTGCATCGGCAGAATCTTGAGCGACAACTGAACCGATGATAGGACGTACTTCATCTTCGGCTTTACGAATGGCAGTCATGCGGGCAACGGTACGGGCTTCTGCATCTTTGGCAGCTGATGCGATAGCGGCATCCATAGCTGTCTTTGATACTTTGTCGTCATCGCATTTGTCATTGTCCATAGCAGGTTTCTTTTCCATACGAATTTTATAGTCTTCGTCGGATTCACCCTCTTTCTGTGCATCTTCATCTTCTGCAACGGGTTTTTCGTCGTCGTCCATCTTTTCGGCATCCATAGCCGTCTTGACCAACTTTTGAATGTCAGCAAGAGCTAACTTGCTGTCTTGCGCTAAATTGCCTTTGATGCCGTCTAGCACCGCACTGGCAATTTTTGCAGATTTCTGACTCATATCAATCTCCAAAAAAGGGTTAGAATCACCCACAACAACATCTGAACCAGCGCGGCCAGACTCGACTAACGCGACATGATTACCAATGATTTCGGTCATCACGCCATCATACGGTACGCCCTCGTACTCACCCGATGTCATAATCGGTGTATAACGATAGGCGCATGAAATTTCTTTTTGCACTTGAGTCGATATGCCTGCAATGGCTACCGCATCCCAAATGACTAAACTGTTATCTAAATAAGGCGCATTAAATTGTGCATCTGTGCCTGTACTGCCGACGACAAATGGCTTCCACTCGGCCTCATTCGCACCGACAAATGAAGGAATGTGTTTTGATAAGACTTGAAGGTTATTGAATGATGATGCGCCCTTCTCTAATTCTTTAGGGTCGCGCAATAACATATAGATTTTGTCTGAGACTAGGCCAAGTGATTCGTAATTAGGTATCTCATAGCCGTAATACGGATTTACTGTCGCTTTTGAGATATGGCTGATTTTAACGTGCAGTTTGCCGTCCGCGTCAATTGTGCGTACCGTTGCTCTGTCAAACGCTAAACAATCACGATTCATTGTTATTTTGGCCTAAATTGACTACTTTTTAAAGCATATAGTCAAATTAGGCCAATTGCAACACTTGAAGATTTTAGACAATAAAAAAGCCCGATAAGTTAATATCGGGCTTTCGTTTTATACCACAACAATGACCATTTTTCACCCCAACACATTTTACTCAGTTGCTTTACTTGTGCCAAATAGAGTGATTCAGCTTTCAAGCAACCCGTCATGTGTTATGACGTTTTGAAACTATAACATAAACAATCAGTCAATTTATGCCAAAATAAAAAAGCCGACATATAATCGGCTTTTCTTAGCATTAACGTAATCCGCATAAAACTAAACAATTAAATGCTTTTTACTGTCGGCAAGGTCGAATAATGCGTCCCCCCAAGCCCTATGCGGCAATAATATCACTAATCAACCCATCCTGAAATAACTGGAGTTGAATAACAGCGGCAATTCGGCAAAAAGGAAGGAAACGTCCACTCACCATCCAAGTACATGCCCTTATCTAAATCATAAGTCTTGCCATTGGCTTTAACGTGTGACGGTCTAGGCACTTTACCCGCGTGCGAATGTTTCCATATCGCCTGTGTGATGCCTAAATCTTTTTGGCGTTGACGCGTTAATGTTTGCGTGGCCTTATTGTTTTGGTCACGGGCGATTAGTGATGCACGTCTACGTGTAATACCGAAACGTGACTCTAGCTCGTCTGTCAAAGTTTTAAGGTCACGCCCTGCCTGTACCGACTGCATGACTAGCGTTTCAATCTGTGCCGACTGTTGAACCGATATATTCGTAATGAGTCCGACCTGCTCGGCAATCACCGCATCATAAGCAGCCTGCATAGATGGCGTTATTTGCATCTTGACTGTGAAGCCTGCATCTTTTAGCGTGCCTTTGAGCTGTGCATCGGTCATATTCAGCACCGCGTTAGTGTGCCAATCGGCCAATTTTTCCGCACCAATCTTAAAGTTTTTCAGCCAACGCAATGCTAAATCCTTGACTGTTTTCTGCAATGCCTTTATTGGATTCGCATCTTGAGCCATCTCTGCATCAAATGTTTTATAGCTCGCTGACAGCCAATACAAAATACTGTCGTTCATATCATCCACAAGTTTAAGCAGTTTTTTACGATAGATTGCTTCCAGACGTGCATTTGCTCGCATCGGGCGCAATGGTATCGGCTTGCCTGTGGGTGATACGAGTTTAGTCATTCTTTCACCTCTTTAAATACTTCATTCGTTATTTTAACGCCGTATCGTTTGTAAAACACGCGCTTAATGTTGAATCTCTCGTAAAAGATGCCGAAACGAATACCAAACAAAACAGCCAACACATAAAAAACAAAGTGCAAAATGATACTACTCATCTTGATCTAGCTCCGCATCGCTATTGGTTTCTAGGCCGTGATATGGGCTTGTCGGGTCATTGGCCACGCGGGTGAGTGCATCCTGTGGCGTAATAACCTGATTAGTGATTAGCACCGCGTCAGTATCAGCGTCTAGTTTTCTGATCTCGGCCTGTTCTTTTTCCGTCATCTCACGCAACGGATTAAATTTAAACGTGATCTCGTCGTCGATTTCGCCAAACTCTGACAGCTGAATAACTTTTAACACCTGTTCGAGTGGATCTCTAAACTCCAATTCTTGCAACGAATGGATTGTTGTTTCAAAGACTAGGATTTCACCTTCACTCGAAGCGTTCAAACCCTGCGGTGTGATACCAAGCAAGAACACTAAAGGAATGCTCGACACGCTCGCCATTTGCTCTTGCGCCTGTGCTTGTAGTGCATCAAGCCCACTTAATGGCGTATTGAATTGGAAAAACTCCTCCGTGTCTTTATCAATAGCGAAACAGCCGCGATTGTCCCTTATTTTGTTAAACAGGTCGATACGGCCAAATAAACCATCATCAACGCCACCCGATAGCGTCCCGTCCATATTTGTCTTGATGCCGTTAATGCTAAAACTATGCACCATGTCGCCCACGCTGTTACGCGTACGAATCCAGTTATCCACGTATGGCTCGGCTAATTGTGACAGTGATAGGCCGCTAAAATTGTAAGACGGCTTTAAAATGTCAGGTACTTCTCGACTGATAAATGTCATCAAGCGGTCTTTGTGTACCGACTTACCCATGACATACCAATGACTCGGCTTATAAAAATCACCTTTTAACGGCTCACTGGCATTATATGCGCTCGGATATGTCCATAGCGGCTCAATAGAGTTAAACCCAATCAACGAACCTTTGGGGATTTTGGCAGGGCTTAAAATAAGTGGTGTTTCTAATTCTGCAATGTCATCACGCGCACTTACGCCGATAGCCATTTTTAAGTCGATGTATAGCTGCCCACGGCCAAAGAGTCCGTCCATTTCGGCACATTCTCTAAATCGTTCTTGCACATGGTATTTACGCATAGCCGCGTTAATCGCTGTGATTTTGTCGCTTTTATCTTCGTCACCCGTACAGATAACCTCAATCCACTGACGAGTCATCTCACGCGCAATCGTCTCAGACATTTTGCGAAACTCAGGACGCTGCGCCAACATCGCTAGGTACGGATAACCTTTGAAACTGGTATTGTTTCCATAAGCTGCATTGACATAGCCATAGTCCGTGCTATCCATTGCGAGTGCGTGCTTTGCTTGGTCTTTGTCGGGTGGCAGCACATAGGCAGGTGGTAAATAAGGCTCAAACTTGGCTTCGTTAGGCTTTTCGTTTGCACGCGCTTTGACGCTTTCGCTAATCTTGATAACCTTTTTTTGAGGCTCGGCAATCTGCTTATTAGCCTTTTTGGATTTCTTGCTCATGCTCGCCTCAGTAGTTCAGGGTTAATCTTCATTGCACGTTTTCGGGTGATGTGCGGTTCTATAGCATAACGCAACGCATCAGCAAAGTGATTATTTTTATCTTCAATGTCGGTAGTCGGGTCGTTATTGTCATCGACTTTGTAATTATATGCCGACAATTCAGCAAAACAACACTCCGCATCGGGATGAATGACAATCTCTTTAAATGTCTGCAAAAATACAATCCCGTCCTCTACTGAGCCTTTCCATTTAACACAGGCTTTCATTAGTGGTATTTCTTTGCGTACTTTTGAGATAGTCTCAGGTCGCGCACAATCCGCCCTTGATGTGTTTTTGGTGATAATCGGGACGTGGTTAATCAGCCATGCGCCCGTATCGTCTAACTCCAAGCCTACGCGTGATGCCGCATTACGAATATACAGGGACTCGTCACAAATATATGCTTCGACTACTGCCGTAGGGTCAACGCTAAACCCCCAATCGACACCGATTAACGGACTGCTAAACGTAGAGTTAACCTCGAATGATCTGACGCGTAGTTTTTTGGCGAGAATAGAGCTGTCGCTGATTTGAAGGAATTTACCTTCCCATATCCAAGCGTAACGGCCTGAATCACCACGCTGATCTCTCAATCGTTGATTATGCAATGACTCAGGAAACCACGGGTTATCTGTCCAGTTAATTGTGATATGTAGCGTGCGCTCGTCTTTGTTGACAATAAACTGTTGCCATGTTGCGTCATGCTCAAACCGTGGATTAAACACCACATAAAATCTGACTTTGCCATAGCGAGGTGTCGGTCTTAAATATGACCATGACTGATCTGTAACGTTTTCGGCTTCGTCAGTTAATACAACTCGTAATTTATTGATTGACTTAACGGACGTGATATTTGACTTTAATCCTGCAAAGATAAACCGCGCACCCGTAAAAAGGTTTGTGATTTCGTTATTTAAGATTTTGAAATAGGTATCAAGTTTGTATTTTGATATTGCGCTAACGATTGTAGCATAAAGGGAGTCGGCGATTGACTTTTGTATTTCACGACAGCAAAGAATAACACCGTCATCAATAAATGATTCAGCTATGCCGATGGCGGCCAATGCCTCAGACTTTGCGCCACCCCTGCCACCTTCCCACACGATAACGTCATACTGGTTTTCTGTGAGATTAACGAATGAGGGATGCAGTTTTTCAGGATATTCAAAGTTAATCATCTTTAGGTTTTACGGGTTGAAAACTAAACACGGGGGCTTGTAATGCTGTGCCGTCTTTTCCTGTAATTTCTGTGTGTGATTTATCAGCCCAACTAAAGCGATTCTTCATGTTAAAAATCCACACTGTAGCATTACCGTCCGACTCGCCTTTAGCCATTTTGCGCCCGTGACGCTCCCACCAAACCTGACATAAGTCATGTGCTTTTTTTACGGTTCGGCAAAATTCTTCGGAGTCCTCCAAAAGAGTACCCCATGCTGATTCACCAATACCCAATATGCACCTGATCTCAACGTCTGACGCGCCGTCCTGTGCAGCTTCCGTGACTAAAAACTCCCAATCTTCTGGCAAGTCTTTAATCGTTGTTCTTGGTCGTCCGACAGGGTTTGCCACTATCTCATCCCCTCAATCATCCAAAATAACAAATAAACTAACCAACCACTAAAGCCAATAATCGCACAGATACCTGATAACAGACATAATTGAAAAAACAGGCGTAATTGTTTCATTTCTTGCACTCACTATCATTTGAGCGTTTGCAGTAGTCAATCCATCCCTGCGGAGGCTCTACCCGTTGACCATACTTAATTGCGTTATGGCTTGTGCAAGATGCCAATAATAACACTAAAACAATACTGCGTACCATTCGCCACCTCGTAACGCTTTATCCCATGTGTAACCTAACATTGTTGGCAACATCGGCCAAGTGTGTCGGTTATCCAATACATAAACGCCGCTAGATGTTTCTGCAATGAGTACACAGTGATAATCGCCTGTCTCAGTCCAGCAACATGCCAAATGTAACTTATCCGCGTCAAACCCTTGATCTAACAGCATAGCGCGTTTAAGCAGCGCGTAGTCCTCACAATCACCAAAAGTACCTGCTTGAACCCAATACTCAGGCCGTAGGTATTGCTCAAGGTCTGATTTATACGTCACCGACTCATTGACTAATAACTGTATTCGTTCAGCCAATGAGTATTTATTCATTTTAGCACCAATGCTATTAGCGCGGTAATAACAGCCGTGACAATCAAACCCAAACCAACCATAAGCCATTGCCTTGATTCAATCAATTGCGGCATTTGTAACTCAATCGCGCTTATTCGATCATCTAACTTTTCAGTGTTTGCGTTTTGCTTTTCAAGGCAATTGATGATTGTTTTATTTTGCTCTTGCAGTACAACAAACGCGGATAATGAGTCGCTAATTTTGACGATGGCATCATTGAGACGCGTATAGTCACGACTCAGCATATCGTGACCGTTTTCAAGTTTTTGTAGTCGTTGTTCGTGTTCAATCAATTCACCGCCCCTTATTTTTATTATTGTATCGGCGTTGAAACGCTAATCTGTGGTTGTAATTGTTGCGCTTGGTCAGGTGTCACGTAACCATGTTTAACGGCTTGACCGACAATTAACGCGGTCAAAATACTTGAAACTAAATGCCGCAACTCAGGTGGCAATTTGCTAAACCATTTCATGCTCTAACACTCCAATGAATACGGTCAATATAGCACATGATTATTTTTTGGCAATAAAAAAGCCCTCAGTTAAGAGGGCAAGGCGCGTCCTTACGCTGCGAGATGTTTATTTAATCTGCAATTGTGCTAATACATCACTAACGCGATCTTTACACAAGCGGAAAACATCTTTGTAGTGTAATTCAGCTTTCAACCCGTCACGAATAGCAATCTCAACCAATGTTTCGGCAATCTTCAATAACTGCAATTGTCTAGCGTCCATTTTATCGCGTTGCCCCGATTCAATACCCAACGACTTATTGGTCATAGTTGTGAGCGAAACATAATACATTTCAGGTCGAGAACTACCGCTAGCTTTAGCGTATTCAACCAAGTGTTTTATTGCATCCGTTTCTAGTCGCCTTACTTGTTTACCATCCAACCTTGCAATGTCACGTTCCGCTAACTGTTTACGCGCATCACGAAACGCTTTAACAAGTTTTAATTTTGACTTAACTGCTGTACTGTTGTTTTGCATTAGTGTGAGCAAAAAATAACACTGATCTTCATTAAGCAAAAAATAACGAGTTGCGCCGCCGCCGTGTTGACCCTCTAATCTTGCTTCGGTAAATTCGGGGAGCAAGCCTAAAGACTTCATTTGCTCAGAATACTGATCTACGCGCTCAATAATAATACGATGACGATAATTTAATTCAGGAGCTAAAAGACGGGAATCAACACGATACTCGTTAGAGACGAGATTTAATAGATTTTCTTGCATGAGGGTTACTCTTAAAGTAATGCCAAAGTTGGCGATGCAATTATAACACTAAACTCTTTCAACTCCAAACCTATCAATAACCAAACATTCACGACGACCGCCTGTTTTAACAAACGAAATATGCACCCATGAGTTGAACTCTAAAATCAATTGGTCAAACTGAATGTTGCTCGCCTTGATTGCGTCAAATACTTTTTTAGGACTGCCAAACAACTCGCACTTAAAATCTACAGCTTCCGCTTTCAAGTGTTGCGATGTGTCTTTGCTGCCAAGTCGACGATTGACTTGTAAACAGCGATACCCGCTCGAGATATTCACTGGCTTGTTTAACAATTCGCGTACTTTATCTAACTGCAATGCTGTATATTTCAGCGTCTCTAAAATGTCAGGTGTTGGCATGTTATCAATGCCATGATCTTCAGCAATCTTGCTAAACGTCAACTCACGCAACGAAAAATACTTAGACAAGTTTTTCATAATCACCGACCTAAAAAACACTATCATCAGAGCATAGCATGAGCCAACAACAATACAATATTATTTTACATTGCATGATTTTGAGTGTTGGCGGATTGGTGCTGCTAGAGGTGTACTTGTTTTATTATATGTAAATAAAACAAGCACTTATGATTTTTAAAAAGTGTTATACACCTACTGTAGGTGTATAACACCGAGTTAGGCAGTCACATACTTTCGGTAGTCTTGTTCGCCAGTCTCTATGTGTTCAAGATTGCCGTTGCTTGCTGTCTTAAACATACCCATAGGCAGCACTATTTTTTCAAATACGCCATGCCATTGTCCTGTGCGGCACTCAGAGCAAATCTCGCCATCATCTAGCCAGTTTTGTGCAAGTGCCGTATTTTCTCTTGCTCCGCATTTTTCACACTGAAATAAGCTCATTAAAACTCTCCCCTATCTTTTCTTGGTGCTGTTACTTCAAAACCAAGTTGCCATATTATTGCACCAATAAATGAACCAGCTATTGCCGAGTCTCTATCCGCACCAAAAATAATATACGTTAGCAAAAATGCAAAAAATGCAGGTATTGCCATAAAAAATAATCGCGCCATAATCACCCCAATCTATCGCAAAAAATGCCTAACTCTGCATCAAACCGATAACGGTTATAACTCACGTTGTAGTCCGACAAGTACCCAGACTATTATTTTAGGTTCACTAGCCGTGTGGTACTTGCGGCTAAACTACTTAGTTAGACGCTACTGCGTATTATTAAATCCACACACTTTCCATTTGCTGCGGACGGGTAAATATATACTTGCCGTGTTGGGTGTCCTGCTTCTTTCCGTCTACACATGTGGCAAACACCCAAATTTTCAAAACCCGCACATCTAGCAATATCAAAAGGCAAGACGTGTTTTTTGTCTTTATCACTCACATCGTTCTCCGCACTTTATCGTTAATCCACTACCGCTTTCTAACTCTCATTCAAGCCGATAAATACCCAGTCAATCATCAAGTGTTTTAGTCCTTGTGTGGGCATTTACGGCTTAATTTTTTAGTTATACACTAAATCCCATCTATCAAATCTAGACTTATTGGCGCAGGCATCCAAGCAATAAAGTTTTCAGGCCACTGCCTCACAACCCAATCTTGATAAAATCCCATTTTCGCCTTCCCAAGCATATTTCCTTCGGCTGGCTTTGTTGTTGCAGCAATAACTTGATATGGTTTTTCAGCTTGCTGCGGCAATTTGTCTTTAGTGTAAATCCACTTCATTTCATTAACCTCTATTCATCGTAAAAAGTGTATAACTCATAATTCAACAGGACAAGCACCCAGACTTTCATTCTAAAATGCTGCAATCGCTTGCCTGTTAATAAATAGTTAGATTCAATCGGCAGTTTCAAATACCGCCCATTTTTCAACTAAGTCACCAAACTGTTCGTTGGGTTCTTCGTAGTAGTAAAAACCTGTTTCCTCACTCCAACGCGCAACCTGATAGCCTGTTTCGCTCCATTCAGGGCAGTAACAAAGGATAGGCTGTTCCACAGGTGGCAATTCACCGCTATTTACATCAATCCACTTCATCATAATGTCGTACTCTGTTATCTATCGTTAAAACACATCTAACTCTACGTCAAGTGCGACAAATACCCAGCCAATTATACCAAATACCATCAATCAATTTAGGCCATAATACGCACCGATAGAATATCGGCCTAAATTGACTATATCTCAGAAACATCGAACCCGTGGACGTGCTTCATCAAGTGGATTTTCAGCCGATAAACTGGTAGTTTTTTCGTCGCCTCGCTTTTCACATCTTCAATAATGACGCGACTGTCTTGCACATAAACAAAGTCGGCGATGTATTTAACAGCAGGTTTTTTCTTTGACTTACCGTCTTTTATCAGCACAACAGACGGGACAATGACGAATGGTTTTTGTAGTTCCAGTTTGCTGATAACTCCACACGATAACCACACTGATAAAATTTTATAACGCGCCAACTCTTTGAGCGAGTCGAATTTATGCCCGTCATATTCGCGTTTTGTGTTGTTATATTTTCGCATTTATCGCTCTCCGCAAGACTTCGTCATCAAAATTTAACTTTTTGTGCAAACACTCATCGTACAAATTTGCAAACTGCCGAGCATTTAGCGTTCGCAAATACTCATACCTGATATGCGAATAAACCAACTCAATATTATTTTTGTTGAGCTGCACGCGCTCTATCATCAAGCCTAGTTTTGATTTATCTTTCATATTAAACCACCAATATTAAATAAGTTTTCGGACGCGTGACAGCAACATAAAGACATTGCAACGCCTCGCTACGATTCCGCATTGTGAGAATATCAGCAACATCAACAACAGCCACATCAAACGTCGATCCCTGCGCCTTATGCACTGTTGACGCTACGCATGGCCGCAACTCTGCAATATCATCTTTTATCATGTAACCCTGTGCGCTTGATTCTTGTGCTTTTTCGAGTAACTCCGCTTTTATTTTAAAATCTGTTGTTATTTGACTCTGTGCCTTTAACTTTTCAAACATACGAAAAAAACCAATTTCTTTATTTTTCTTTTCTTTCACGTCAACCGCCGCATTGACTGTTAAACCATTATCTAATGTAACAGATACGCATGTTATGCCATGCAGTAAAACAGGACTACCAATCGACGTTACAACACCCTCATGATTATTATTGATGACGTTTTGAATACCAGTTAGCGAGACAACAGGCTCGCCGACGACAAACGATTGAACATCACGGCCATGTAGTATGGTTCTAATGGCTGTCGTTTGTTTGTCGATTGACTCGTTACGATACGCAAGATACCGACAATCCATGCTGTTCTTTAACGCGTCCGAACAATAATCCGCAATCTCATGTTTTTGTATCATGCCGATTTTTGCGCCATCTTTATCATACTCATTCACCATTTCGACAACATCACTAACAGTAATATGGCTAGATGACTCCATAACACGTCTTAAGGCCGCGCTTAACTCAATAATAGGGTTATCTATGGATTGTCTTATAATCTCGCTTAAATGCGCTCTTTGTCCTATTGCAGCGAATACAGGACTTAATGCGCCTTGACCGCTAGTCGGTGGCAATTGTGCAGGGTCGCCAACGTACACGATACTGGCAGTGGGCGCGGCTTGGTTAATATCGTCGAATAACTCAGAATCAATCATTGAGCATTCGTCGATGATTAAAATACCGTAAATCTCTTTAGTGGGTTTAGTAAAAAGCATTGTGCCGT
>OFQY01000361.1_pt1 | contig 18735 bp, 20 predicted proteins | sample 1542991 | NCBI WGS metagenome assembly OFQY01 (sample SAMN07774224, study PRJEB24372) | wastewater metagenome | isolation source: Exp Tend VB 10WW | collected 2016-02 | reverse complement strand
GCCCTCAGCATGTACTTCGCGGGCAAGCTCATTGAAGAAGGCCTGCCACTCGTTGAAATCACCCAGCGCGCCATGTTCTTCACCCCACCCCTGATCCAAGTGGAAAACATGGTCCATGAACAGATCCTCAAGTTCGACGGCAACCCCGTCATGACCTGGATGGTCTCCAACCTGGTGGTCAAGATCAGCAAATTCAACGAGCTGCGTTCACCCACCAAAGAGCGCCCCGAAAACAAGATCGACGGCCCCATGGCCATGCTCATGGCTCTTGGCCGTGCCCTGGCGCAAGCCCCCGCATCAACCGAAGTCGGAGTAGACGTCTGGTGAAAATATTTGGCTTCAACGTAGGCCGTAAGGCCGTCACGCCTCAAGACGTGCGAAACGCTTTGCTCGGTCAAGGCTCCAGCAAAAGCGGCGCGGTCGTCAACTGGCAAACCGCGCTGCAAATCACAACCGCGTTTGCATGTGCTCGCGTGATCGCCGATGGCCTGTCACAAGTGCCGTTTCGCTTGTATCAAGACAAGCCAGGCGGCGGCAAAGTTGCGGCCAGCAGTCACCCATTGCATGACCTTCTCGCAGCCAAGCCAAACGACTGGCAAACCTCGTTTGAATTCCGCGAGCAAATCGCGCTGCACCTGGTCTTTTGCAACAACGCCTACATCTGGAAGAACAAGGTAGGCGGCAAGGTTGTAGAGCTGCTGCCCTACGAGCCAAACGTCGTCACCGTCCGCCGTCAGGGTTGGGAATCTAGCTACCTCGTCTCCACCGCAGATGGAACACAAGTTTCTATACCGGCCGCCGACATGTGGCACATCCGTGGCCCCAGCTGGAACGGCTGGCTTGGCCTGGATGCCGTCAAGCTTGCCCGGGAATGCCTTGGGTTGGCGCTGGCCACCGAAGAACATTCGGCACGCATGTTCTCCAATGGCGCGCGGGTAGGTGGCGTGCTGTCGACAGACGGCACTATCCAAGACGATCAAAAGAAAAAGCTGCGCGCAAGCTGGGAAGAAACCCAAGGTGGCCCATCCAACGCATTCAAAACCGCCATTTTGTGGGGCGGCCTCAAATGGTCCCCCATGGCCCAGCAGAACGACCAAGCGCAGCTCATCGAGCAGCGCCGCTTCCAGATTGAGGAAGTCTGCCGTTTCGCCCGCGTTCTGCCCATCATGGTGGGTCACAGTGACAAAACCGCCACCTTCGCCAGTGCTGAGCAAATGTTTCTGGCCCACGTTGTCCACACCATGGGCCCCTGGTATGCGCGTCTTGAGCAGTCAGCCAACATCAATTTGCTCACCGACAAAGAGCGTGCATCCGGCATTTACACGAAGTTTTTGCCCCAGGCCCTCATGCGCGGCGCACACAAAGACCGCGCCGAATACTTCGCCAAAGCCCTTGGCAGCGGGGGAAGCCCCGCCTGGATGACGCAGGACGAAGTGCGCGAGCTGGACGAACTCAACCCCTTGGGCGGTAAGGCAGCCGAGCTGCGCGAGCCCTCCAACATCGCCTCAAAAGCCCCGGCAACCCCTTCCGATACCCCAGCAGGAAACTGAAATGGAACACCTCCAATGCGGCCTCATTGAACTCAAGTTTGCCGCCCCTGATGCTGGCCCCGACGCCATGTCCTTCGATGGATATGGCGCCGTGTTCGGCAACGTTGACTCCTATGGAGACGTCATTGAACCAGGCGCATTCGCCGCCTACTTGTCCGACGTCCAGTCGGGCAAACAAAACTGGCCTGCCATGCTGCTGCAGCATGGTGGCTACGGCATGACCGCTGAAGACATGATGCCCGTGGGCATCTTCACCAGTCTGGCAGAGGATGGAAAAGGCCTCAAGTTCACCGGCAAGCTGGCAGACATTGCCCGCGCACGCGACGCCTACACCCTCATGAAGATGCAGCCGCGTCCAGCCATCGACGGTATGTCCATTGGCTACATCGCCAAAGAGTGGGAGCCCCGCTCCAAGCCAGACGACCCACGCCGCCGCATCAAGCGCATCGACGTGGTCGAGATCAGCTTGGTCACCTTCCCAGCTAACGGAAAAGCGCGGGTGGATTCGGTCAAGTCAGACCAATCCATTCGCGATGCAGAGAAAGCCCTGCGAGATGCCGGGTTCTCTCGAACCGAAGCCAAGGCCATCCTGGCCAAAGGCTTCTCAGCCATGCCTCAGCGAGATGTTGAGGACTTCACCGCCCTGGCGGACTTGATCCGTCGCAACACCAGCATCCTTTCCATTTAACCCCAAGGAACCTGAACCATGAAATCAAACATTTTCCGTCCCATGCGCCTGCTGATCGCATTCGTTGCCGTCGCGGCCGCCTTTTCGTTGATGGGCCACCCCATCGCCTCACCCGAGGTCTTTGCTGGCCTGAGTGCCTTGGCCTTTGCTGGCGAGGTCGATATGCCAGGCTTGGCCGATCTGCTCAAAAAGCAAGGCGCTGCTTTTGAAGAATTCAAAACGGCAAACGATAACCGCTTGAAAGCCATTGAATCCAAAGGCTTTGCACCTGAAGACACCGTTGCCAAAGTGCAAAAAATCAACGACGAGTTGACCGAGCTGGGCAAGCAAATAGCAGACCTAGCCAAAAAATCCAACCGCCCCACAACAGGCCAAAGCTCGCTCACTCCCGAAAAGGAAGAGCACAAGCAAGCCTTCCGCACCTTCATGCGCAAAGGCGATGCCAATGGCCTGTCTGGGCTGGAGAAAAAGGCCTTTCAGATGGGCAGCGATGTCGATGGCGGCTACCTGATAGATGAAGAAATGGTCACAGAAATTGACCGTGTCGCAACCACCGTGTGCACCTTGCGCGGTCTGGCCGACGTGCGCAGCATCGGCAAGGCAAGCCTGGAATTCCGCGTCAAGACCAGCGGAACAGCAGCCCGCTGGGTTGGCGAGGGCGAGGCCGGAGGCGAAAGCAGCTCACCCAAATACGCCCAGCTCGAAATCTACGCCAGCGAGATGGAAGTCGAACCCTGGGCCTACAACACCGCGCTGGAAGACGCAGACTTCGACGTCACCGCCGACCTAATCAGTGAGGCCGGCCTCGGTTTCGGTGAAGGCGAGGGTGCAGCCTTCATCACTGGCAACGGCATCAAAAAGCCACGCGGCATCACTGCCTACGACATGGTCGCAAACGCCAGCTACGCCTGGGGCAAAGTGGGCTTCATCACATCAGGCGCTTCTGGTGCATTCGCCGCCAGCAACCCAGGTGACAAGATCATTGATCTGCTGCACTCCCTGCGTGCAGCGTACCGCAATGACAGCACCCTGCTCATGGCCGACACCACCTTGGCCGAGATCCGCAAGATCAAGGACGGCACAGGTAACTTCTACCTGTTCAACCCAGACCCATCTGGCAAGTTCCTCGGCTACGTGTTGGGTGTGCCAGTCGTCGTTGACGACAACATGCCAACACTCGCGTCCAACAGCTTCTCGATCGCGTACGCCAACTTCAAGCGCGCCTACCGCATTGTTGACCGAAAAGGCATCACCCTCATCCGTGACAACCTCACCACCAAGGGCACCACCAAGTTCAACATGCGCCGCCGCGTCGGTGGTGGCATTCGCAACTTTGAAGCCATCAAGTTCATGAAGTTCGCCTAAGTCAGTTTGACCAGGGTATCCCCCTGGTCATTCAGCGCCAAGTCAATTCACAAACCCTTTTCTTAACGGAGTATCCACATGCGAGACCTACACAACAACGTGCACATTCGGCGCGTCATCTCCCCCGTATCCGTGGCTGACAACACAGCCCAGGTCGGCCAAATCATTGACCGCCTTGGCTTCCAAAGCCTGGAATACGTCATTGCCACAGGATCACTGGCCGATGCTGATGCCACCTTTACCACATTGCTGCAAGACGGCGATGCGTCAGACATGAGCGACGCAGCCACCGTCGCCGCCGCAGACACCTTGGGCACCCAGTCCCAAGCCAGCTTTGTCTTCAGCGATGACGACAAGGTCTTCAAGCTTGGCTACAAGGGCAACAAGCGCTACACCCGCTTGACCATCACGCCAGCAGCCAATGCCAGCGCAGCGCTTGTGTGCGCAGTGGCTGTGCTGGGTGACCCAGAAGTAGCACCCACTTCTAACCCACCGGCTTAATCAGCTACCCCAAAAAGGCATCGCAAACGCGGTGCTTTTTTCTCAGGGCGACACATTCACCCTGAGAAAAAAGCCAACCAAACCAAATCACCCCATGGCCCTCAAGCTCCTAACCCCACCCACAGCCAGCGTCCTAACGCTGGCCGAGGCCAAGGTCCACCTGCGTGAAGACCTTGTTGACGCTGGCAATGATGCGCTCATCACCGCCATCGTCAGCGCCGCCACGCAAGATGCCGAGCACCTCATGGGCCGTGCCATTCTTCCCCAGACCTGGCAGCTCACGCTGGATGCTTTCCCCAGCGTCATCGATCTGCCACGTCCCACCGTCACCGATGTGGCCAGCGTCAAGTATGTCGATGCCACCACCGGCACGCTCACCACGCTCAACCCCAGCCAGTACCAGACCTGCCTGGCCAGCGACATTGCCGCCAGCATCGTGCCTGCCTACGGCTGCAGCTGGCCCGCTGTGCGCAGCCAGCCAGAGAGCGTGCAAGTCACCTTCACAGCGGGCTGGCCTACCCCTGCCGACGTACCCGAGCTGGTCAAAGCCTGGATCAAGCTGCGCATCGGCACCCTGTACGAGACCCGCCAAAGCTGGACGCACGGTCAGCGCGAAGCCATCCAGCCCAACCCGTTCATCGACTTTTTGCTAGACCGCCACCGCGTCTGGAGCTGCTGACACCATGGACATCTCCAGCCTCAACCGCCGCATCGTCATCCAGCGCCCCGGCACCACCCAAGACAGCATCGGCCAGCCTATTGCTGCCTGGTCAGATGTTGACCACGTCTGGGCCAGCATCCGCATGCAAACCGGCCTTGGCAGCATTCGCGCAGGTGCAGACGCCTCCACCATCCCCGTCAGCATCCGCGTGCGTTACCGCACCGATCTGGACGCCTCCATGCGCATCGTCCATGGTGCCACCGTCTATGCGGTCAAAGCCGTCATGCCAGACGAGGCGGGCCACCAATACACCGACATGGTTTGTGAGGTCGCCAAATGAGCAGCTTCTCCATGTCCGTCGATCTGCGCAGCCTCGAATCCGCCATCCAAGGCATGCAAACCAAAGTGCAGGCGTCTGCACGCCCCGCCGCGCAAGCTGCAGCCCAAGTGCTGTATGAGCATGCCCGCCAAAACGCCGCCGCCTTGGGCCGCGTCACCGGCAAGCTGCAATCAGCCATCTACCAGGCCTACAGCAAAGACCACAGCCGCCCTGGCGTTGCCACCTACCACGTCAGCTGGAACGCCCGCAAAGCCCCCCACGGCCACCTGGTTGAATTTGGCCACGTCCAGCGCTTCAAGGTCTACCTGGGCAAAGACGGCAAATGGCACACAAACAAGCGTGCGCCCATCGCACCGCGCCACGTCGCCGCCAGGCCATTCCTGCGCCCCGCCTGGGACCATATCGACGCCGCCATGGCCGCTGCCCAGGCCAAACTGCACGAGGCCCTGGCATGACCCTAGAAGCCAAACTCTTTGCCCTGCTCACCGCGCTGGTCGGTGGCCGCATGTTCCCCGATGTTGCCCCGTTCGACACCCCCCGGCCCTACATCGTCTGGCAGCAAATCGGCGGCAAGGTCACCAACTTTGTCGACAACACCGTCCCAGATACCGAAAACGCTGTTCTGCAGATCACCACATGGCACGACACCCGTGCCAGCGCCAAAGCCCTGGCCCTGCAAATCGAATCCACCTTGATCACCGCCGCCACCCTGCAAGCCCGCCCCGTGTCTGCCTGTGTCGCAGAGCACGAGCCCGACTTGATGCGCTTCGGCGCCCGCCAAGACTTTGACATCACCGCAGACCGCACCTAGTCACCGAACCCAGCAACCGTCAAACCGTTTTTTTAGATCAGGCCGCAAGGCCACCCCAGCAAGCCGCACCGGGCAACCAGTGCGGCTTTTTTCATGCCCGAGAGGGCGCTTTTTTTACCACCACTGAAAGGCCCAAACCATGGCTCGCGTACCCACCGGCAGTACCAACTGGATTGCCACCACCATCGCTTCTGCAAAGAACACCACCATCGTCACCAACGCCACCGAGGCTGTCGTCACCAGCGTGGCACACGGTTACAGCAATGGCGACATCCTTGTCGTCACCTCTGGCTGGGGCCGGTTAAACAACCGCGTTTTCCGCATCAAGGGCATCACCACAGACACCTTTGTGCTGGAGGGTGCCGACACTTCCAACACCACGCTTTACAGCGCAGGCACTGGCTTAGGCACCGCCCGCAAGGTCAGCGCCTTTACCCAAATCACCACGGTGATGGCGCCAAGCAGCAGCGGTGGCGAGCCCAAAACCGTCACCTACAAGTTCCTGGAAGACGAAAACGAATACATCCTCAACGATGGATTCAGCCCAGTTCAGCGCACATTCAATCTGGACGCCGACAGCATCAGCACCGCTGGGTATGCCGCCCTCAAGACATTTACAGAAAGCGGTGCAGACACCGTCATCCGTACCAATGCCAAGAGCGGTGCAGTCACCTACCTGGTGGCCTCTGTCGCGCTGAACGAGGAAGAAATCCTCAGCGACGGCCAAATCGTGCAAGTCAAGTGCGCCATCAGTGGCCGCTCGCGCTCCACCCGTTACGCCTCGTAAACACACACCACCCAGGCACCGACCCGGCTCATGTCGCTCTTCGCGGGGCGCGTGGGCTGGGCACGGGCAATTTTTAACCCCCGCGAAAGAACATCATGGCAAAAATCAAACTCGGCGCCCGCCCCAAGAACTTCCCCCTCACCATCAAAATCCCCATGCTCGACAAGACTGAAGGCACCGTCAAAGTCAGCTACATCTACCGCACCCGCACAGAGTTCGGCAGCTTTATCGATGAGCTGATGGACGCAGCCGGTGTCAAGCCCACAAGCCTTAACGACGACGATGTCAAAGCCACCCTGGCTCAAGCCATGGAGCGCACCCGAGACAGCAACGCCGACTACATCCTGCAAGTAGCAGACGGCTGGGATCTGGACGCTGAATTCTCCCGCGACAGCGTTGTCCAGCTTTGCGACGAACTCCCCGGCGCGGCCCTGGCCATCATGGACCGCTATCGCCGTGCCGTGACCGAAGGCCACCTGGGAAACTAAAAGCCGCTGCACAAGCGGCCTACGAACCTACCCCAACGCTCGCAGAAATGCGGGCACAAGGATTCGAGCCCGAAGACTATGACGCAGAAGAGCCTATCGAAATTTGGCCCGAAAACTGGCCTGCCTGGGTGCTGTTTTGCAGCCTCGGCACCCAGTGGCGCACCGCGCCCATGGGGGGGTATGTCGGCCTGGACTATGGGCCGCTTTTTACCTTGCTCGACCGCCAATTTTCTGCCGACCCAAAAGCATGGCAAGCCTGTTTTGAAGACGTTCAGCACCTCGAATCCGCCGCCCTTGAGCAAATCCAAATCAACCATGCCAAGAAGTAGCCAGCATGACCACTGACAGCCGCATCGGGCAGCTAGCCATATCGCTAGACACCAGCAAAGTCGAAGAAGGCTTTGCCAAAATCACCGCAGGCAGCCGTAACCTTGGCCGCGACATTGCCCAGGCAGGCCAGCAAGCCGCCCATGGCATTGACGCCATTGGCGACGCTGCAGAAGGCCCCGCTGCCAAGATAGACCGCACCACCAAAAGCATGGTTGCCAGCATCCAGCGGGCCACGGCAGCTGCAGAGGCAGCAGGCAAATCTGGCAGCGCCTTTTACGAATCCCTGGCCAACCAGCGCGGTGTAGACCTTAACTACCTGCGCCCCTACCTTGACCAGCTCGACGCGGTCACCCAAAAGCAGATGGCTGCCAAGATCGCCATGGCGCAAGGCACCGAAGGCCTCAACACCATGGGCATGTCGGCCAAGGCCACAGCCGCTGCCATGCGCGGTGTGCCGGCGCAGTTCACCGACATCATCACCAGCCTGCAAGGTGGCCAGGCCCCCATGACCGTGCTGCTGCAACAAGGCGGCCAGCTCAAAGACATGTTTGGCGGCATCGGTAACGCATCCAAAGCCCTGGGCGGCTACATCGTTGGTCTGGTCAACCCCATGACCCTGCTAGCCGCAGCTGCAGGCGGCATTGCCTACGCCTACTACAAAGGCAGTCAAGAGGCAGACGCCTACAGCAAGGCCCTCATCCTCAGTGGCAACGCAGCGGGCACCACCAGCGGCCAACTCGGCAGCATGGCCGCCAGCATCAGCAAAGTCACCGGCACCCAGTCCGCCGCCGCTGCCGCCTTGGCAGAGATGGCCCAAGCCAGCGGGGTAGGGCGCGACAACCTAGAGTCCTTCACCCGCGCCGCGATCCGGTTTGAGGCCACCACAGGTAGTGCGGTAAGCGAGACCGTTAAGCAGTTCAAAGAGCTTGCCAAGTCCCCGCTGGACGCATCACTCAAGCTCAATGACACCTACAACTACTTGACTGCATCGGTTTACAAGCAAATCAAGGCGCTTGATGAGCAGGGCAAGACGACTGAAGCCGCAGACCTTGCTCAGAAATCCTTTGCAGACACGCTGGATACCCGAAGCAAGCAAATCGTGCAAAACCTTGGGTACATGGAGAGAGGGTGGAAAGCCGTAAAAGATGCGGTACTTGGGGCAGGCGATGCATTGGCAGGCATATGTCGGCCTGAAGATCAAGGCGTATTGCTGCGCAAGCAACTTGATGACCGTGTTACTCGGGGCCCCACAAACGAACTGGCTCGCGGGTCATGGGAGAAGGGCAACGAAGCCCTGAAGACCCAAATAGGGTACCTGCAAGAGCAAGAGCGCCAGCTTCGCAAAGGGGCAGACCTGCGTGCAGCCGAGGTTGTACAGGTCAAGGCATTGGCGGAATGGGACAAAACAGGCGTCAAGTACCTCTCCGACAAAGTCAAGATGGAGCAGGACATTACTGCAGCCAAGAACCTTGGCATTGCCGCTGGAGAGTCCCAGGCCAAGATCGAAGAGCGCATCAAAGCCATCCGCGAAAGCTACGCCAAAAAAGGCGGGGCTACCAAAGAAGGAAACCCATTTGCGGCTGACCAGGAGTACGCCAAAGAGTACGCCAAAGCTTGGGAAGATTTTGTCAAGATCGGCAATGAGGCGGAGGCCAAGACGGATGGGCTTAGCAAAGCCCAGGCGCGTTTAGTCGAATACCTCAAATCGCCCGCCTACGCAAACCACAACGCGGCCATGCGAGAAACGGTTTTGCAGTCGGCCTACGGCGCAATTGCATCCGAGAACCTCGCTGACGAAAAGAAGAAAGAAGCTGCAGCGATGAAAGAGTCGGCAGACGCCGCCTACGCCAATGCAGATGCCATTTATAAAACCATGGAGTCCACACAAGGCAAGCTCCAGGTTCAGCTGCAAGAGAACGAAGCCATTGGCCTCACGTCAACCCAGCTTGCCCAGCTCGCCAGCGCAAGAGATCGTGACGCCGCCGCCGCGCTCGACTCCAAAGCCGCTTATTACGCCACCATTCCTGGCCACGAAGCAGAAATAGACAGCATCAAAGCCACAGCAGACGCCCTGCGCAAACTCGCAGACGCCCGCGTAGACGGCGCCACCCGCAAGCAAGAGTTGTCCGATTGGCAGACGTTTTTTGGCAGCATCGACCAAACCGCGCACCAAGTCTGGACCAACGTACTGCAAGGCGGCCAAGACATCTGGAGCAAGCTCAAGAACACCGCCAAGAGCGTGTTTTTTGACTGGCTGTACCAGATGACGCTCAAGAAGTGGATCTTCAGCATCGGCGCCAGCGTTTCAGGCACCGCTGCCACAGCTCAAACCGCCTCAGGCGCGGGTGGCCTTGGCAGCATCGGCAGCGCAGCGTCTGCCGCCGCAAACTACATCGGCCCACAAACAATGTCGATGATCAGCAGCGCAGCATCTGCTGCTGGCTACATCTACGCAGCATCTGCCGCTGCCTCTGGCCGATGGGGTGACGCCATCGGCACAGCCATCGGCACCACCATTGGTGGCCCCGTGGGGGCGGTTATCGGGCATTACCTCGGTTCCGCGCTTGACAAACTCACAGGCAACACGGGCACCAGGCCCAGCGTAGAAGGCGGCTTCAGCACCAACGGAGACCCCGGCACCAATGGCAAAACATACACAGTCGGTGCAGATGGTCGCTACTACGGTGGCGCACTAGACAGCACAGCAAAAGCTACTGTCCAGGGCGGTGCCACAGACTACGCCGCCATCGTCAAAGCCTCTGGCTACAAGGCAGGCACCTTCACATCGTCGGCCTTCATGGGCATCGACGGCAACAACGGCTCTAAAGGCAGTCAAAACAAACTCGATTACGTCAGTTATTTGGACGGCAAACAAATCTATAACCGGGGCGTTGACCTAGGCACTAACAACGCAGGCAACAGCGATGCGGCGATGACCGACGCAGCTAAAGAAGCCACCACCAAAGCGGTGCTCTCTGCCCTGGCCGCAACCGACTTGGGCCCAAAGCTCAACGAGTATCTGGACAAAGTCAAAATCAACGGTGCAAGCCTTGCCGAAGTCACCGCCAGCCTGGGCGACGTCACCAACTACATCAGCTTCAGCAACGCCGTCAAAAACCTGCCGTTTGAGTACTTGACCAATGTATCGGTGGAAGCATCAAAATCCCTCATCACCGCAGCTGGGGGGCTGGAGGCACTGGGCACCAATATTGGCACCTACTTCGACCTCTTCGGCTCAGCGGCAGAAAAACAAGCCGCACTGACAGGCAACGTGGCAGATGGCTTCGCGGCCATCGGCATCACCATGCCAGCAGTAAACGCTGGCCTGCGCGACTGGTACACCGCCGAGGTAAAACGCCTGGGCGCGATGGACTTGTCCATCCAGGCCAATGCCGACGCATACAACAGCGCCCTAAAACTAGCGGGCGGTGTAGACCAACTTGCTGCCGCCCAAGAGCGCACCGCCGCTGCCAATCAGTCTTGGCAAGACAAGATCGACGTGATGATGGGCAGCAAGACCCAAGATCAGATCGCTATGCAGAACGACTTGGCGGCTGCCACAGACGAAAGCACGCAGGAGTTGATCAAGCAGTATTACGCGCAAAAAGCGTGGAAGGAAGCCGCTGACGCCACCGCTGCCGCGCTGCAAAAAGCCCTTGCCTCTCAGCAATCCTGGCAAGACAAAATAAATTTGCAAAACGGCTCCAGCACGCAAGACGAGATCAGCATGCGCAACGAGCTTGCAGCGGCCACCGACGAAGGCACCAGAAAGTTAATAGAGCGCTATTACGCTGAAAAGAAATTTATCGAGGCCACCGCAGCCGCCACCGCAGCGCTCAAAGCCATCACAGACGAGCGCCTGGGGATAGAGGGCCAAATCCTGCAAGCCACCGGCAACACAGCCGAATTGCGCCGCCGCGAGCTTGAGGCCCTTAACCCCCTCAACCGCAGCCTGCAGCAATACCTCTACACCCTGACAGACGCCAAAGCCGCGCTCGACGAAGCCACCGCCCGCGCAGCCAACATCAGCAGCCAGCGCGACAACCTGCAGGGCACTTACGACAACCTCACGGGCAACAAAGACGCCATCCGAGAGCGCGAAATCGCCGCCCTCGACCCTGCCAACCAAGCTATCCAGCGCCACATCAATGCGCTGATCGACTTGCAAGCCGCTTACGACGCGGGCACCGCCAAATACAACGCCATCACCAACGAGCGCAACGGCCTTGAAAACCAGTTTTTGCAGATGACAGGCAACACCGCCGCCATCCGCGCCAAAGAGCTTGCCGCCCTTGACCCGGCCAATCGCGCCTTGCAGCAACACCTCTACACATTAGAGGACGCCACTGCAGCCCAAGGCAAACTAGACGCCGCCGTCGCCAAGACCACCGCCGAGCGCGAGGGCCTGGAAACGCAAATCATGCAAAAGCTGGGCATGACCACAGAGCTGCGCCGTAAAGAGCTTGCCGCGCTAGACCCAGCCAACCGCGCTTTGCAGGAATACATCTACAAACTAGACGACGCCGCTGCTGCACAAAACAGCGCCTACAGCGCCCTAGAGCGAGCCATCAACGCCCAAAAAACCGCGCTGTCAGAGCAAAAAGCCGCCCTCGCTGCTACCCAGCAAGCCGCACAAACCGCCATCACCAGCCTGCAATCGGTCTTTGACGCGCTGGGCAAAAGCATCACAGAGTTGCGTGCCAACGCATCCGGCCCGCTGGCCAACGCCGCCCAGGGCAACGCCGCCATCAACGCCGCCATCAGCACCCGCACACTGCCCACCACCCAGGCCCTGGCAGACGCCATCGCCGCCGCCCGTGGCGGCATGGGTAACGAAAACTACGCCAGCGCGGCAGACGCTGCCTACGCGCAGGCCGAGCTGGCAGACCGCCTCAGCCAACTGCAAGACATTGCCGAGCCGCAGCTCACCGCAGCCCAGGCCCAGCTCAAAGCCATCGAAGACCAGGGCAAACAGATCGACGCGCAAATCAAGCTGCTAGACGACACCCTCAAAACCGCCAAAGACCAGCTCGACGCCCTGCGCGGCATCGACACCAGCGTCAAGAGCGTGTCAGACGCCCTGGCCGCATTTAATGCCACGCTCACCACCACCACCACCGGCAACGCCACGGACTTCCAAAAGTTGATGGACGCGGCCATTGACGCAGCCAAGGCACAGGTAGATGCAGCAGCTGCACAAGCAGACCTGATCAAGTCTCTGACCGAGCAAACCACACAAGCCTTTGCAGACGCCCAGGCCGCAGCAGATGCAGCCGAGGCCATCAGGCTGGCGCAGTTCACTTCAGCTCAAGAGCTGATCTCCACCAAAATCACCGACGCCTTTGCCGCCAGCCAGGCGCTCACAACGCAGATCGTCGCAGACGCGCAAGCCGCTTACCAAGCCGCGCTCAGTGCTGCGGTGGCCGCTATGGGCAGCATCATTGCAAACATCCCTGCGCCAGAAATCATCTACCCCCCAACACCCACCACCCCCACAGGTGGCGGGGTTGAAAAGGATGGCAAAGTGGGCGTCTTTGGCGGTGGGGGCGTTACCGTGGGTGGCAACCCCACGTTCGGTGTTGGCACGGCAGGTGGTGGCACCTTTGGCGGTGGAGACAACGGCACAGGCACAGGCCGGGGTGATGTGGGCGGCAAAGTCCCCGTGGGTGTTTGGAGCTATGTAGACCCCGTGCTCACGGCCGCTGAAAGGATAGCGCTCAATGAAAAGCTCAATAAAGACTTTGTGGTGCAGATGCGTGAGTACACCCGCGTACAAGAGGAAAGTCGTCAGGCAGAGTACGAGCGCAGGAAAATCATCCAGCAGCTGCCCTCGTATGCAGTCGGCACCGACTACGTGCCACACGACATGCTGGCCCAAATCCACGAAGGCGAGCGCATCGTACCCAAGGCATTTAACCCCGCGATCACCGGCGGCGCCGATAGTCGTCGCCTCGAATCCTTAGTCGAAGCCCTGACGGCAGAAGTCGTGCAATTGCGCGGCCAAGTCACGCTGCTGAAAGGTGTTGCAGAAGATGGCAACGCGCACACCAAACAGCTCGCTACCCAGTTCGACAACGTCTCTGCGGGCGGCAACGCCCTGTTGATTGAGGCCGCAGCATGACGACGACATCTGCACGGGTGCTGGTGCCCACCGCTATCACCGCTGCCATGCTGGGCGCAGCCACCACGCTGCCCGAACCCGCCACCGCACTGGGCGAGGTAGCGTGGGTGTCTGGTGCCACTTACACCGTGGGCTTGTCACGCACCTACAGCGGCTCTGTGTACCGCTGCCTCATCGGCCACACCGGCAGCGCCGTATCCCCCAACAGTGACGGCACCAACTGGCAGCGCACAGGCCCCACCCTGCGCATGGCGCCGTTTGATGACTACACCTCTACCAAGGCCAAAGGCACCGGCACGCTCACCTATGTCATCAACATGCCCTTTGTCGATGGCATCAACGTCTACGGCGTAGATGGATCAGACTACGCCATCACCGTCAAAGACGCACCAGGCGGCGCCGTCATCGCATCCAAGTCTGGCGACCTGTACGAGCAAGCCGCTGGGCTGTGGGAGCTGGCCTTTGCACCGCTGACGCGCTCAGACCGCATTTGGCTAGACGGCATCAGCATCAGCCCCACCACCGAAGTCACCATCACCGTCAACAACGGTGCAAGCGGCGCTGTCGCCATTGGCGACATCAAGATGGGCGGCTGGCGACTCATCAAAGGCGACGCCGCCTCATTCGGTGGCGCTCAGTACGGTGCCAGCAGCGAGCGCAAAACCTACACCAGCCGCACCTATGCCTTCGACGGCACCTACACCACGGTGCTGCGCAACAGCAGCCGCGACATCAGATGCACCGTCATCGTAGACGTCAACGCAGCCATGTACGCAGATGCCATCTTCGCCGAAATCGAAAACATTGCCGTCCCCTTCGAGGCCACCAATGTGCCCAACTACGGCTACCTCAGCACGCTGGGCTTTGTCTCATTCACGATGGCGGCAGACACCCCAGCGACCACAAAAATCGATTTGACGATCAAGGGAAACATTTGATATGCCAACCACCCCCCCCGCGCTAAGCGCAATCCTGCCTTTCCCGGCACTTGCAGAGCGTGCAGCAGGCACCTACAACGCCAATGCCTACGCCTGCCTAAACGCCTGGGCCATCACCTACGGCCCGCAGTTGGCTGCGCTTGCAGCCAACGCCTATGCCAATGCAAACGATGCGTTTGACAGCGCCACGGCAGCTGAAAATTCATCGCAAAATGCGGCAACGCAGGCAAGCCTGGCAGCTGCATCAGCCATTGCCGCCGCCAGCGCAGGCCCTGCGTGGGTCAGCGGCACCATTTACACCCTGGGGCAGTGCGTTTACAGCCCGGTCAATTACCAAATCTATCGCCGCACCACTGCAGGTGCAGGCACCACAGACCCCAGCGCAGACAATACCAACTGGGCCTTGGTTGGTGGCGCCATGCAGCTGGTGTTGGCGTCTGGCACCGCACAGGCGGCATCCAGTGGGTGCCACTATGCACTTACCAATGTCGCAGCCACCACTGTGACGCTGCCAGCATCACCGCCTGCAGGTTCGACGGTTTGGGTCACGCCCTGCAATGGCTTGGCTACCAACATCCTCGCCCGCAATGGGCAAAACATCATGTCACTGGCTGAAGACATGACCATCGACAACATGAGCGTGACGGTGGAGCTTAGGTACATCAATTCAACAGTCGGCTGGAGGTTAATTTAATGTCGAGCATTTCTCAATTTGCGGGTGGGCGCTTGACGTTGCCTGCGCGGTTTATCCCTGTGTCAACCTCTTACACCATTCCCGTCGCGGGCCTGTACCGTGTCGGCGCGGTCGGTGCTGGTGGTGGTGCTGGTGCTATCGGCAAGTCAACCGCCGCTTGCGGTGCTACGGGCGGTGGCGGCGCTGGCTATGCAGAGTCAGAGGCGCGGTTCGAGGCGGGTACGGTGCTCACCATTGTGGTAGGCGCAGCGGGCGCAGGCGGCATAAGCACGGTTGACGGCACGGGAGTGTCTGGCGGCGCTGGCGGCACTACTACGGTATCGGGCGTAGGCATATCGCTGTCTGCCACTGGCGGGGGTGCTGGCCTGACTATCAGCGCAACAACTGGCACGATTGCGGGTGGGGCCGGTGGCGTAGGGTCTGGTGGCAACATCAACAATGCAACAGGTGGGGCGGGCGGAAGCCTGACCATGAACAATGCTGGCCGATCAGCGACAGGGGGCGGTGCGCCAGGATCACCCTATGGCACAGGTGGGCGCGGTGGCAACATTGCCGTGTCAGGCTCCAGCGCCTCTATCGGCACGGGCGCGGGTGCAGTCGGTGGATACCGGGGCGGCGATGTCAGTGGAGCTTGCCCCAATAGCACTGGCACTGGTGGTGGTGGCACGGGCAGCAATGGCGGCGATCTGGCTACGGTGGGCTACAGCTCAGCCGGTGGCCGGAATGGCGCCGGCGTGGTTGCCGCAGTATCCGCAGACGGTATCGCTCGCACCACTGCACCGACATTCGATTCGATCATCGCGCCTTTTTACGCGCAGTCTGGCGGTGGTGGCGTAGGTGGCTACAACGGGTCTGGCTGGCTGGACGGCGGCCCTGGCGGTGGCGGTGGTGGCATGTCAAATTCTGGCGCTGCATACGGTTACGGCGGCAGCATGAGGGGACCAGGAGGAGGCGGAGGCGGGACCGCCAACAACACTTCAGGCGCCACCGGTTCCGCAGGTGCCAATGGTCTTGTAACGATTGAGAGGATCGGACTGTGAAATACAAAATCAAATCCACTGGCAATGTCATCATTGCTGACCAAGCCTTTGTCGATGCTCACTACCCCGACGACTACGAGCTGATCACAGAAGTGGTTGTTGCACCACCAGAAAACCCCCAAATCTGGTGGATTGATGAAGGGCCTTTCAAAGACCGCTTGGGCATGGACGCCTTGGCTATTGCTGCATCCACGCATGACGCCTGCAAGGGCGTTGTTGGCATGCTGTCTGGGCGGCAGTATGTGAACTTAAAAGACCCCAAAACGGCCATGATGCTTGACATCCTGATCGCCACCAACCAGCCAGCGGCTAACCCGATCTTCCCCGGCAGCGGGCCGATGACGCCGACAAAAAAGACCGCCATCCTGAATGCTGCAACCACAGAATTTGAGAGGCATATCAAGGGGCTGCAGCCATGATGCTGGCTTTGCGCCGCACACCCGCAGCCAGCGCCAATTGGCTGGACAAGCTCGCCTGCTGGGCTATCAAAGCGCGTCTGGTATCCAGCTACTGCCACGGCGGCATTGTCGTTGGCAACACGCTGTACCACACCACCGCAAACAGTGGCTTGTGCAGATCAAGCTTTGATCCCGTCAAGTGGGATCTGTTTGACCTGGGCCCTGCGCAAGACGCCGCTGCCTTGGCGCTTTTCGACAAGCACCAGGGTGCGGCTTACGACTGGATCAGCCTGCTTGCCTTTGTGCTGCCCTGGCGCTTCAGCGACGCCCGGCGCTTTTACTGTTTTGAGTGGGCGCTGTTGTGCATGACAGGCGTTTACCCGCAAGGGCGAGTAACGCCAGAGGCGCTGCTGCTGTCGGCTGTCCCCGCAACCCCTGAAAACCCTGTTTTTTCGTAACCCATAGGAATCACCATGCCCACCATCGCAGAAAACCAAGCCGCTCACCCCGAGTGGTTCACTGACCCATCGTCCGTATCCGGCGACGTTGCAGCCGTCCTCGCATGGAAAGCCAAACAGCCTTGGATGGCTGGCGGCACCATTGGCGAGGCTTGGGATCGTGCTGGCACAGGCCCGTACTACCTGGCCAACGTCAAGATGGCCCAACAAAACGTGGACGACTTCTACAAGCTCAACGAGATGCGCAAGGCTGATGGCATTGCCCCCGAGGCACCTTTCTGGCTTGCACCTGACGCACCCGCGCAAGCACCCATCACGGGCAATAGCCCTGCGGTGTTTGGCGGCTCTTAACCGTGGCGCAGGCCTCGGCCTGCCAACCTGACAAAACTTAAAAGAAGGCAAATGAATGTCAGCAGAACCCTTGTCCACCAGCTCAGCATTTATCGTCACCGGCGCGGTCGGCTCACTGCTTGGCCCGGTGTATGGCCCCGTGATACTGATGCTGTTTGCCGCCACCATCGGTGCATTGCTCGCCCTGGGTAACACCAAGATTGATGGCCAGTGGGAGAGCGCAAGGTTTTTGGCGGTGGCCATCGGCTTGTCGATGGTGCTCACGGGCTTTGGCGTGTGGGTGGTAGAGCACTTCACCCCGCTGCCTGGCTCGCTGGCACTCATGCCCGTGGCCTTTGCCTTTGCAGCCGCCCGCAACATGATCATCGACTTTATCGGCAAGCTGCTAGACGCACTGGTCGGCATCGTCTCGCGCAAAGGGGGTGCGTGATGGATGCACTGCACGTCTTTTACTTAGCCTCACAGGCCGTGCTGGCTGCTGTGCTGTGGTGGTCATCGTTTTGCCGCCTCACCCACACCGACCGCGAGACGATTCGAGAGATCAGGGCAGCGGTGTGGTTTCAGGGCTCGGTGGCCACCACTTTGCTGATCGCGCCCTATCTGCCTTTGCTGGACAAAGCATTCACCTGGCCCGCCTACACCACGCCCGTGCAAATCTGGCTGTGTGTGCTGGCGGCACAGGTCTGCATCCAGATAGCCACCTCACGCCACTGGCACGACGGTGTACCCCGCAGCTACATCAAGCCCGAGTGCAGGCCCATGCGCAGGGCCAGAGATTTTGAGGATACGTTTACATGCTAGCCATCCTCTCTGCCATTCTTGGGTTTGCCGGTCCGTTCATTCCTGAGCTGCTAAAGCTGTTCCGGCAAAAGCAAGACAACGCGCACGAGCTGGCCGTATTGGCAATGCAGGCGCAGCTGGCCGAGAAGCAGCACCTCTACAAAATGGAGGAGATCAGCAGCCAGGCTGACATTGCCGAGGCGCAGACGCTGCGCCAGCCGCAGCAGAGCTTTGGTGTGCAGCTGTTGGACGCGGCGGCGGGGTGGCCTAAGTGGGCGATCTTGCCGGTCTTCTACGCTTTTGCGCTGCTGGACTGGATCAACGGCATCATTCGGCCTGGTGTGACGGCGGCGATAGTGGCGTTTTACCTGGCGTTTAAGTGGAGCCAGTACCAGCTGGCCATTGTGCGGCTGGGGGACTATGCGCAAGCCGTG
>OFQY01000360.1_pt1 | contig 18738 bp, 22 predicted proteins | sample 1542991 | NCBI WGS metagenome assembly OFQY01 (sample SAMN07774224, study PRJEB24372) | wastewater metagenome | isolation source: Exp Tend VB 10WW | collected 2016-02 | reverse complement strand
CCGCAGGCGGCGCCGGCCCCTTCGATTGCACCGCGATCGCCGCCCCGACGCCGATAGCGCCCACGATCGCGGTGATGACCACCTGCTGACTCGACTCGTCCACCACGTAGCCGAGCCCACCGAGCACGGCAAACGCGCAGACGGCGCCGAGCAGGATCAGAAGCCGCAGCTCCAACCCTATCCTCACTGGCCACCTCCGATGATTCCCGCCGTGCGCAGCGCACCCAGCGCGCGCTGCACCAGCGTGATATCCCCATGCAGCGCGAGACGCATGAGCTCGAACCGCTCCGCCACCAGCGCCCGGTTAAACTCCGCGTCCCGCGCCTCCAGCGCCGCCACCCGCGCCTCCAGCCCCGTCCCCGGCGCGGCCGCCGCCGCCACGAACGACAGCGGGTCCGCCGACATCGTGATGTCCGTCGGGAACGCCGCCGAACGGCAGACCTGGATGTGCAGGTGCGCGCCCGTCACCCGCCCCGACGCCCCCGAGAGCCCGATCGGCTGGCCGGCCGCAACCACGTCCCCCGGCCTCACCCTCGCCGCGCTCAGGTGCGCGAACAGCACGTACCACGGCGTCCCCGGGACATCGATGCACACCCCCGCCCCGAACGAGCCATCGTTCACGAACTCGACCACCTGCCCCCCGATCGGCGCGACCACCGTCGTGCCCTCCGGACAGCCGATGTCAAGCCCACGGTGCCCGCCCGCGGGGTAGTCCGGGCCCGCATCGCCGAAGCGCCCCGTGATCGGCCCCGGCGCCGGCGGCCACACCGCCCACGTCATCTCCGTCACTTCGCCACCTCCGCGAGGGTTACGCGATGCGGAAGGGGGAACACCTCTCGCATCATCCGGACGTCGTCGGGGCCGAACCACTGTTCGCGGCTCGCCTGGTAGCTCATCACGCCGCGGTACGCCTCCGACGCCTCCACCGGCCGCACGTAGCCCGTGGTGTTCATCCCCGGGAGCACGTGGTCGGCGAGGCCGAGCGCGTGGCCCAGTTCGTGCGGGAGCCAGAAATCGAGGTCCGCGCCGCAGTAAACCACGGCCAACGGCCACGCCGTCGTGAAGTCGACGAACGTGCGCGTGACGGTGGGGACGACCGCGACCTCGGCCTCGAAGCCGTCGAGGGCGGGCACGAGCTCGAACGTCCCGGGGCGCAGCGCGTTCCAGCACGCGATCGCGGCCTCTGCCTGGGCGCGAAGGGTGTCCTCGGCCCACACGCGCCGGGGCAGGTCAGGGGCTTCGTCGACGGCGAGATACCTCATCGCCAGGATCCACTCAGCCATTCGAAATCACCTCCCGGAGCGGCTCGCCCATCACCCGCCGCACATGATCACGTAACGCCAGCACCGTCCGTGCCAGCGCCCGGTTATCCCCGTGCACCCTCGCCAGCTCCTCCGCGCGGTCCGCCAGGTCCGCCGACGCCACCCGCGCCCACGCCGCCTCCCGCACCTCCGCCGGCGCGTCATCCCACGCCATCGGACCGTCCACCCGCGGCGCCCGGCCGGATTCCGCCAGCCCCTCCGCGAACGCCAGCGCGGCCGCTTCGTCCTCGAAGTCAATCAGCGCCCACCGCCCCCCCGCGCGCCACTGCACCACGTACCGGATGACCCGTGGCCCCTGCTCCCCGCTCACGTCGGCCGCTCCGCACGCCGCGCCACCTGGTCCCGCTCCAGCTCGTCCACCCGCCCCGCCAGCCGCTGGTTTTCGTGGCGAAGGTGCAGGATCTGCTCGTCCTTCTGCCGTCCCTCGAAGCGCACGTTCACCAGCTCGCCCCGCACCCCGTCGAGCTCGCGCTGCAGCTCCTCCACCATGCTCATCAGCTCCGCCCGCTCCCCCAGCGCCCGCTCCAGCTGACGCTCGAGACTGTCCACCCGCCGCCCCAGCGACTCCCGTTGGTCCCGCGCCTCCTGCCACAGCTGCGCCGCATCGCTCGTGTCGATCCGCCCCGACCGCAGCCGCCGGCCCGCCACGAACCCCAACCCCGCCGTCGCCAGCGCCGCCAACCCCCCCAGCACGTCCGCGTCAACCATGCCGCCCCCTCCTAGTTGAGCCCGACGGCCGCGAACCGCACGAACCCCATGGAAATCGAGTTCTCCCCGTAGATGCCCACGCTCGAACCCGTCATCACACCGCGGTCCTCGATGGTGTCGATGCACGGCAGCGACGACCCGTTGAGGTACACCCGGTGGCGCACCCCCTGGACGATCACGCGCAGCTCCGCCGATGACTCCGGCACCCACGGCACGCGCTCGACCACCGTGTCCGTCCCCGCCACGCGCCGCACGAGCTGCACCTGGCGGTTCGCCCGGTCGATCTGCGCGCGGTAGAGGTTCGAGGAATCGGTGTAGCGGTAGACCACGCCACAGACGAACGTCGAGCCCGCGACCCCCAGCCCCGTGAAGGTGCACTTCACCATCTGGTCTTTCCCTGGCAGCCCGTTTGCGTAGGCCAGGGCCGCGGTCGTGTCGAGCACCGCGTACCGGGCGGTTGTGCCGTCCATCACCGCCGCCGAGTTGCCGATCGACCACGTCCCCCCGCTGGTGGTCCACGACGTGTCGCTCGACCACACGTAGGATGCATCTCCCAGTTTGTTGAGGAGGTTCGCCTTTTCGAACCAGTCCATGACCATCGACGCGGCGTTGGCGCTCGCGTACGACGGCCGCAGCGTGATCGTGCTGCGGCTCAGCTGGCCGCCACTGTTCCCCGCCGGGTACACCTCATGCGCCACGCTCTCGATCCGCCACCAGTCCCGGACCGCAGTCGAAAACAGCACGAGCTGACGGTCTTCGAAGGCGACGAGGTCCAACAGATCCGCTCGCAGCATCGCCCCCTGGATCGCGTCGCTGTCCCAGTCGAACACGAGCGTGAGGCGCGGCACCGCGTACCGCTTGATCAGCAGCAGCGCCGCAGGTTGCTTCCTGGTAACGAGGTCGACGGACGCCCAGCGCGCATCGAACTCCAGTTCGGTGTTGAGCTCCGTCGCCCCGAATAGGGGATCCGCCGCCCGGTGGACGATATCGTCGATGCGCACGCCACGACCCGCACGCACCTGGAACAGCGTGAGGTAAACGGTGTCCGTGGCGTGGGTGTTGGTGATGTTTGCCCTGAACCCGCTGCCACCATCCTCGAAGCTCACCGATAGCGACGAAGTGCGATTGGTGCCGCCGCCGCTGGGAAGCGTGTTACCCGTGTAATCTGTCCCCGACACCGGGGTGAGCACGCTCTGGCCCGCTATATCGGGCGTGAAGGAATATGAACCCAACGCCCACGTGAGCCAGCGGGATTCGATGACGAGGGTTTGACCAGGCGAGAGGGCGGGGCTGTCACTACCGGACGTGGCCAGCGTGTACACGACCGGTTCCGGGCTCCCTGACGGCGATGTGGTCACACCGTTCTGCGCCTCGATCGCCGAATACCGGTCGTCATGCCGCCCGTCGTAATCCGCGGCTGTAGGCTTAATCTGACTGCCATCTCCCCAACACCAAGCCGCCCCCGCCACGCCCAGGATGTTTTTCGCCGAACGGTAACGAACCCGGCCGTCACGGCCTTCGAACAAGACGGGAACGGTCGCGCCACCACCACCAGCAACTGCGGCAGCCTGCGTGAGAGCGTCGATGTCGTAGTACACGGCGTGCGGCATATCCTGCGCAGTCGACTCGCTGTCGATCTCGTAATCGCTGGATCGGAGCCCGGCGGCCCCAAAAATCGCGAGCAACGCGTCTTCTGGAGTCGCCGAGAAGTCCGCGGGCGTATACGCCGTCGGGCGGGTGCGCTGCAGATGCCCCAGCCGCGATTCCACCTCGAACGACGCCGTTGGCGAACCCCCCGGCGGAAACCGGTTCGCATACCGCATCACCTGCCCTCGGAACACCGGCAGCACCGCCCCCGTCACCGCCTCCGTCGCCCGCATCCGCAGCGGCACGTACGGCATCATCAGCCCGTAGAGGTTGTTCGTCGTCGCCCGCCGGTACAGGTCCGCGAGCTCGGCCGCGCTCAGCGCCTTCCCATCGAACACGGCCAGGTCCTGGATGCGCCCATCGAGGTAATTCGACGCCGAGAACGTGAGCCGGCCGATGTACGGCGCCTGCGAGGTCGTGCTCAGGCTCTTCGTGCTCGTAGTCGGTGTGCCCGGCACCCCATTCACCCACACGGTCATGCGCTGGCCGTCGTAGGTGACCGCCAGCACCGCCGTCTCGCCCGCCGCCAGGTTTCGCACGCTTGTCGCCGAGTCGTTCGCGGTGTTCAGCCAGCGCCGGCAGATGACCTGTCCCGTGCTAAACACCAGCCAGTCGTATCCCTGCAGCCCGCTCCCGTCGCTCACGAGCCGCGTCAGGAGGCGGCCCGAATTCGCCAGCGTGTCGAGTTTGACCGTTGCCACGAGTGTGAACGCCGTCCGCCCGGCGAAGTTGTAGCTCGAACTCGCCAGCGGCACGTAGCCCGTGCTGCCGTTGAGATCCACCGACCGTCCCTCGCCGCTTGTCAACAGGCTCGGCTCCGCCAGCGAATAGCCCCCCGTGTACGTCCCCGCCACCGCGTTCAGCGTGTCCGCCGCTGTCGTCCCGCTCGCCTCGTTCAGCCGCCACAGGCTCGACGCCCCCAGCTGCACGAGCGCCTGGTGATACGGCAGCTCCTCCGGCGTGAACACCCCCGTCTCGTTGTCCAGCTCCAACGAAATCTGCCCCACGAGCGGCCGCCCATCGTCGCTCAGGCCGCGCCGCACGCTGATCGCCCCCTCGACGTACGGCCGCAGGTCCGTTCCGAACGCCAACGCCTTCGCCGCGAGGTCCGCCACGTTCGCCGCGCTCAGCGCCGTCCCATCCCAGAACGACCATTCGTCCAGCCGCCCGTCGAGGTAGTTCGCGCCGCTCGGCAGCCGCCCGATGTTTACCAGCGCGGATGCCACGTTCACGAGGCTCTTCGAGCTCGCCGTCGGCCCCGCCGCCAGCACGCCGTCGATGTAAACCAGCATGTTCGTGCCGTCGTACGTCGCCGCCAGGTGGTGCGTTTTCCCCTGCAGCACGCCCGTGCCCGCCGCCGACTGGCACGCGTCGCTCGCCCCGTTCAGCGTCCGCACCAGCTCGACCCGGCCCGTTCCGAACACCCGGAACTCCCAGCCCTGCGCCCCGCTGCCGTCCGTTTTCAGGTTCGAACACAGCTCCATGTACGAACCCGACGCCGGGATCGTGTCGAGATTCACCATCCCCATGAGCGTGAACGACGCCGTCCCCGTGAACGGAAACACATCCGGCCCCACGATGTAGCCCGTCGAGCCATTGAGATCGACGCTGCAGCCCTCCTCGCTCTCCAGCAGCGCCCCCTGCCCCACCGTGTAGCCGCCCGTGTACGTCCACGTCGAACCCGCGCTCCCGCTCTCGAACGCGTTCGACCCGCTCGTGTCGTCGAAGCGCAGATAGCTCGCGGGCTGCAGTTCGAGCACGCTCCGCGCGTACCGCTCGCGATGGAACTGCGCCTGCAGCTCCCACGACGGGCGCGTCAGCCGGTAGCTGTTCGCCAGCCGCGATCCCGCCCCCACTCCCGCCGACGAAAACAGCACCCCCGTCGTCGCCCCCGCGGGCAGCGTCGAGGGCTGCGGCTTCGCCGGCTTCAGCGTCGTGGTTGTCACCACGCTCGCGTTCTGGTGCTTCACGAACGGGTAGACCTGCACGTAGGGGCTCGTGTCGTGCCCCACCGCCAGGTACTCCCCGTCCGGCGACCACGACACGCTCGTCGCCAGCGTCGTCGCGCCGATCGCCACCGCCGCGTTCGAATACTTGGCCCCGAAGCCGCCTCCGAACGGGTACACGGAAACGAACGGCGTGGTTTCATGCGCGACCGCGAGGTGCCCGCCCGAGGGGCTGAACGCCACCGCCTGCCCGTGCCCGGTGGGCAGCGTCGCCGGGTTGCTCAGCTTCTCGCCGAAGCGCCCGTCGAACTCATAGACCGTGACGTACGGCGACAACGTGTGCGCGACGGCGAGAAAACGCCCGTCCGGGGACCATGCCACGCCCCCCGCGATCGAGGAGGGCAACGTCGAGGGGTTGGCGCACTTCGCCCCGAACCCCGTCGTGGAGTCCCACGCGTAGACCTCGATGTACGGGCTCGATGCGGTCGCCACCGCCACCCACCGCCCCGACGGGTGAAACGCAATGCCGTTCGCGTTCCCCGCCAGCGCCGTCACCGGGTCGCTGTACTTCGTTCCAAGCCCCGACGCGGGCGCGAACGGCCAGGCCGTGACATATGGCGAGGAATCGTGAGCGACGATGAGCACCGATCCGTCCGGCGCCCAGCTCGCGCCGTTTACCGTTCCCGCCGGGAGCGTCGCCGGGTTGGCCACCTTCGACCCGTAGGCCGCGCCATCCCACCCGTACACGCTCACATACGGCGAGGTCGCGTGACCGACCGCGAGGTAGTCCTCCGCCGGGTGCTGCGCGATGCAGTTCGCCGCCCCCGCCGGCAGCGTCCCCGGGTTCGAAAGCTTCGTTCCGAACAGCCCCGCGAACGCGTACCCCTCGACGTAGGGGCTCGTGCCGCTCACCACGTGCAGCGTTGGCGCGCCCACTAGACCGCCACCCCGTACGCCCGCCGCGTGTGCTGCGCCAGCTCGCGCGCGATCTCGGGGATCACCCTCCGGAAGCCCGCAGCGTCGATCGCTTGCACGTTCACCACGATGTTCATGCCTCCCCAGCCCGCCTTCGAGGCCGCCCGGCCCGCGCCTCCGCTCAGCGGCACGACCGCTTCCGGCCCCGCCTCACCCAGCACCGCCAGCGTCGGCCGCGTCACCACGCCGCCACGCGCCAGGTACGGGATATCGGGCGGGTTGATATGGATGTCCGGCGCGCCCGGCACCGGGATCTTGAACTCCAGCCCGCGGTTGATCGGCCCGATGACGTAGGTGTTGATGACGTGCTTCACCGCCGCCAGCACCGCCTGCCCGACGTCGCTCGCGAATCCGCCCACCGCCGTGATCGCGCTCTTCAGCCCGTCCAGCAGCGCCCCGCCGAGCGCCGAACCCGCCTCCTGCGCCAGCCCCGCCAACCCCTTCATCACCCGAAATGCGTTCTCGACCGACTCCTTCATGCTCCCCATGACGTCCGACACCAGCTGCTTCGCCGAGTCCCACGCCCCAGAAAAGTCGCCGCCGAGGAGCTTGATGAGGATGTCGAGCACCCCCGTGATCACGTTCACCGCCAGCTCGATGCGATTCTCTATCTCATCCATGACCGGGATGATGACCGGCTTCAGCTTCTCGAAGACGTCCTTGAGCGTGTCCAACGCGGGCTTCGCGTCGGATTCCCAGTACTTCTTCACGTTCTCCATGAACTCGGTGATCTTCGGCCCGACCTTCTCGGCGAAGTCCTCGATCACCGGCAGCACGTCATCGGCGAACACCGTCACGAGCTTCGCGAGCACCGGCAGCAGCGCCGTCCCGATCGCTTCCTTCGCCTCCCCGAGCCGGATCTTCGCGCTCTCGAACTGCCCCGCCGTCGACTGCGCGTAGGTGTCCGCCTGCCCCGCGAACTTGGCCTGCACCGCCGCCAGCGCCTCCGCCTCCGTCGCCCCATCCCCGATGCTGATCCCGAGCTTTTTGAACGCCTCGACGTTCTCCTCGTTTACCTTCGAAACCATCTTCGAGGCCTGTTCGAGTGAGATGTTGGCGCCGCGCGCGAGGTCCATCGCCAGCCGCTGGCGGTCGAGCGACTCGTTCACGTCGCCCGTCGCCCCGAGCAGCTGCTGGAACGAGTCGCGAATCTGGTCGTCCGTGAACGCCATCTTCGCACCCGCGTCGATCCGCGCGTTGACCTTCGCCACGTTCTCATCGAACGCCCCGCCGGCGTTCCGCAGTGCCTGCTCCAGCCGCGCCGTCGCCGCCGCGTCCTCCGCCGCCCCCTGCGCCGCGTCCAGCAGGAAGCCACCGAGGCTCTTAGCCCCCTCCAGCAGGGCCCCGCCCGCGAACACGCCCGCCGCCGTCTTGCCGATGTCGCCCAGGGCGCCGGAGAATTTCCCCGCGGGTTTCGACGCCTTCTCCGCCTCGCTCCCGATCCCCTTGATGTCGCTCTCGACGTCCTTGAGCGCCTTTGTCGCTTCGTTGACGGCGCGGATCGCGAACGACAGCTGCTGCTGCGAGCTCGTCATCAGCCCGTCCCCCGCGCTCGCGCCTGCATCTCCGAGAGCTTGCGCGCCTCCGCATCGCCCGCCATCGCGATCAACACGTCCTCGTACGCCCGCTCATCGACCGTCGCGGTCCACCGCACCAGCGCCTCCCAGCTCGCGAACCCGCCGACGTACTGCATCACCGCGACCCATCCCAGCTCGCCTGGCACCCTGCTCCCCCTCCCGAGGTGCGCATCGGCCCAGGCGCGAATCAGTTTTTTGCGTCCGCCTCCGAACGCCGCTGCCACAGCTCGTTCAGCCGCGAAACGATCGCCTCGTGGCTCTCTTCATCGAGCGCGCGGATGTTCTCGGCCGTCACCGGCTCCGCGAACGACCACCGCACGATCCCGACCTCGGCGCCCTTGAAGCGGGCCGCGTCCACGAGGCCCGGCCCCTCCTTCGCATCGAGCACCGCCTGCGAAATCAGCGCGCGCTCGCCCGCGCTCAGCCGCGCTTTCACCTCGACCCACTCGCCGGCGGCGGGCAGCTCGACGCGAACCACCTCCCGCTCCGTCGTCAGTAGCGGCATCCGAACCCTCCTAGGCCACCGCGCTCAGGCCGTTCACAACCGTGAACTCCAGCGTCTTGCCGCCCGTCGCGTCGTAAACCGATTCGAGCGAAACCGCGACCGTGCGCGTGTCGTCGTCGTACTGCGGCTCGCCCACGAACCGGTAGGCGCCATCGATCTTGATGCTGCGAGCCGTCGACCCCGAGCTGATCGTCGCCCCCGTGAACTCGATGCGGATGTAGCGCAGGGAGTTCGCGCGCCACGCCGTGATGAGCGCCGTCGCGAGCGTCGCGTCGATCTCCGCCGTCAGGTCGAGCGAGGCCTTGAACCCCTCGTGGTAGTGGTAGCCGGTGAAATCGAGGTCCGCGCGGCCGTCGAGCGTGTACTTCGGCTGGAACGGGCTCTTGAACTTCCACGTCAGCGACCGCACGACCGTCGTCAGCTGCGTGCCCCCCATCCCCGCGTACGACGTGTCCAGGTAGACCTTCGCGAGATTGCTCACGAGCGGAACCTGCGTCGCGATCGCCACCTGCGACGACGTCGGCGTGCTTGCCTGGCTCGCCCTCGCGAACCACGAGTGCCGCATCGACACGTTCTCGTTCCCGCTCGCCGAGATTTCGAGTTCGTTCAGCACGGCGTCGCCGAACTCCCGCGCGATGTGGTTCGTGCTGCCATCGCTCTCGACCTGCTCGAACGTGTAGTACTCGTGCGTCGGCGCCGCCGTCAGTTGGGGCGTGTACGTCCAGGTGTACGCCGAGTCCGTTGGCCCCGTCGGCGTAACCCCACCCTTCACGCCCGCTTGCAGGCACCAGATCAGCTCCTCGGCCGACAGCTCGCCCTGCACGTCGAGTTCGACGCCCTTCATCACGTCGACGCCCGCCGCGCCCACGTTCGCGTTGTAGCCACGCGGGTAGCTCGACCGGTAACGGTCCGAGATCTCCCGCACGCTCCACTCGCCCAGCACCTGCGACGTCGCCGCCACCAACGTCCCGAACGAGCTCTGCTTGCCGATCTGGAGCTTCCGGAACGGCTTAATCGCGACTGCCATGGCCCACCTCCCGCGGCGCCTTCGCCGCCCACGTGCGCGTCCCCGCCGGCCCGTGCTTCGCCAGCACGCGCGCGGCCGTCGCTTCGTCGAATTCGATCCCGGCCTGCCACTCCGCCGGCCGCGTCATCCCCTCTGGCATCTCCGGCACCCCCGGACCCACGTACCACAGCCGCATCACGATCCTCCCGTCACCGCGCTCACCGTCGCCTGCTCCTCGACCAGCAGCGTGATCTCGTACCCCAGGAACCGGACGTCGCCGAACTCGATGTCGATGAGCCCGCTCTGCCGCTCGAACAAGCACTTCACCACCGTGCTCGAAGGCGCCGGGTTCGCCCCCCCGAGCGTCACGTTCACCGCGAACTTCGCGATCAACGCGTCGCACACCGGCAGCACCGTCGCCGCCCGCGAGGCCGTGTCCCCGCCCGCCTGCAGCACCTGCAGCCGCACCTCGTACGTGTGCGACGCTCGCGGCTGTGTCAGCCGGTACACCCGCGTCGGCCCCGGGAACACCAGCACCGCCGGGAATGCGTTCACCGCCCCCGCCATGCCCGCCTCGCCGTGCTCCGCCGCCGTGTACACCGCCGTCACCGTCGTCTCGCTCGCGACCACGTCCCCGATCGCCCGCACCACCGCCGCCATGTCGAACGCCATCTCAGCCGCCCTCCCCGAGACGGTTCCACTCCGCGTCGATCGCCTCCGCCAGCCGGTCGCGCGCGTACCCCCGCGTCGCTTCCATCGCCTGGCCCCCCGTCTTCACGCCCACGAACGGCTTCGCCGCCTGCCCCGGTGACGATTTGAACTTCGTCCCGCTCTTCTGCGAGCCCTTCCCCCCGCGCTTGAAGCCCCGGTAGTAGTAGCTCCGCCCAAACTCCTGGCTCTTCGCCCCCGGGTGCGCCGCAAGTCCGAGCGCCTTCACGTTCAATTTCGACTTGCTCAGGCCCTTGAACTGCAGCGACCCCGCGATTCCGCCCACCGCGTACCCGCGCGCCTCCGACACCAGCCGCCGGCCGATGTCCTCCATCGCCGCCTTGAGGAACGGCGCATCGTCCGCCGCGAGCGCCTTCAACGCCCCGTTCAGCCGCTTCAGCGACTGCCCGTCCACCTCGAATTTCAGGTAGATTCCGCCCGGCATCAGCGCACCCCGATCAGCCGGAACGGCGCCAGCAGGTCCCGGATCGCCGGGTAGAGACTGTTGAACGCGAACCCGCCCACCGAGCCGCCGAGCGCGGCCGCACCCCCGGATTTCTCCTCGTTCCAAAACCGCGCCGCCTGCATCAGCGCCGCCTGCTCCAGCGCCCGCGGATACCGCCGCGCCGCCACCGCCGCCGCTGTCAGGTGCGTCGCCGCCGTCGTCCCGTTCACCGCCCGCACCACCGTCGCCGTGTTCGCCGAAGCGAACGCCCGCACGAACATCTGTTCCGAGTCCACCACGATCGTGTCACCGATCGCGACCGCGTGCCCCGCCGTCAGGTCGACCCCCGTCTCGCTCGTATCGAGCGCCTCCGCCGTCGTCCCCGCCTGCTCCGTCTCCTCCGACCAGCCCCACCGCCCAGTGATGCGCACCGCGTCCGCCAGCGCCGGCCACGCCTGGATCTGGGACCCCGTGCGCAGCAGCCGAAGCGACAACGCTGGCTCGTTCGCGTCCCGGTTCCGCGGCTCCAGCACGTAGTCCGTCCCCTCCACCAGCGTCAGCTCGTACGAACCGTCGTCATCGTCATCCACACCCGCCGCCGTCACCGCGATCAGCGGCCGGTCGAGGCGCAGCGACCGCCGGTCATGCCCCGGGGCGCCAGTCCAGCGGAAATACCGCGTGGCCGTGACCGCGTGCGCCGAGCGCCCGAGGTAGCGGTCCACCGCGTCGCTCACGCTCTCGCACAACGCCAGGAGCGCCGCATCATCCCCCGTTTGCGTCGAGGGAATCCGCAGCGCCGCCTTCACCATCGCCACGTCCGCGTAGCATCCCGTCACCGGCTCAGTCCCTCCGCACGAACACCTTCACCCGCCAGGCCTTCGTCGCGCCGCCCGCCGAGACCGTCGCGCGCAGGTAGACCCCGGGAACGAAGTACGGCACCGCGACCTTCGTCGAGGTCGCCACCGTCAGGTCCGCGCCCGCGTTGTCCTGGGCGAAACGACGCGGGTACAGCCGGTCAATCGTCGCGTTGCCGATGTCGGTGTGGTTGATGATCGACTCGCCCAACTCCGTCGACCCCGCGAGCTTCGTCACCACCGGCTGCAGCACGAGGTTCGCCGAGTCCGTCAACGCCGCACCGTCGACCTCGACGTACAGCACCTCGCCGATCACCGGCCGCACCGTCGTCGCCGTCGAATCGCCGCTCCCGTCCGTCGTCCCCGTGAGCACGTGCGTCTCGATCATCGCGAGCGTCCGCCCTTCGCGATCTTCGTCGGCGCGTCCGCCACGCCGTCACCGCCCTCGCCCTCCGGCTCCGCCAGCGCCTCGAACGACCCCGGCGACGCGCGCAGCAGGAACTCCCCCACCGCATCGTCGACGTGAATCACCGCCCCCGGCGAATACCCGCCCTCCTCGCCCGTGAGGTGGTTCACCGTCCCCCGGTACTCAGCCACGCACCGCACTCGCATCAGGGGATCCCCCACGCGGTCCAGTTGACCAGCCGCGCATTGTCCGTCGACGCCTCCAGCGTCGGGTCCGTGCCGCCCGTGTTTTTCCACGCGTACACGTTCAGCGTCGTCCCCGATACCGCGCTCGTCACCGCGCTCGGGTCGTCCGCCGGCGTCGTCGATCCCTCCATCGACACCACCGCCCCCGTCACCTGGCGCAGGTAGCTCGCCAGCGCCACCGGCGTTGGGTTCGAACCATCGAGCGTCACCGTCCCCCCGAGCAGCCGCTTCCCGCGGATCGAACGGCCCGAATCGAACGTGATCGTCACGTCACCAGCCGCCATGTCAGCCTCCCTCTCCAGTCAGAGCGCCGGGCGGAATCCCCACCCCGCCCGGCGTCCCGGCACGTTGGCCGCCTGCTATCAGACGGTGATGTCGTAGATGCCCGCCGCGACGTTCCCCCCGAAGCGCGTGAACGCCTTGCGGATGTACATTTCGAACAGGAACTGGTCCGTCCGCTGCACCCGGTCGAAGTACAGCTGCATCCCCCGGCGCGTGCCCGCGAGCCACCCGTCCGGGTTCAGCACGGTGATCTGCCCCTTCGTGTTCGACGCCTCCGTGTCCGAGGCCTTGCCGTCCGCCTCCGTCTTCGAGGCGTACGACGGCGCGAAGACGCGGATGCCCTTGTAGCGCCCGAGCTCGCCCGTCAGCACCGTCGCCGCGGGCCCGTACTTGTCGACGGTCGTCACCACGTCCAGGTCGAGGAGGTTGATGTACGTGTCGAAATCGCAGATGAGGAGCAGCCGCGAAGCGTCCGCGCCCCAGTTGACGTTGTTGAAATCGGCGTCGACATCGTCCGTGGTCCCGTTCAGCTTCCCACGGGCACGGTCGATTTCCTTCGGATCGAGGGCGCCGGCCATGTCCTTGCCCTGGGCCGTGGTCGTCACGAGCCAGTACTTCCGAATGCCGTTGTAGGCCAGGTAGTGCTTCGTGTCGGCCGGGTCGGCGTCGTCAAGGTTGATATTCCCCGTCGCCGCGTTGGTGGTATCGCCGTTGTAGAAGCTCGACGCGACGCCGTACTGCAGGCCACGCGCCAGCTGCTCACGCAGGAACGGCGTGTACTGGATGATCGAATCCTCTTCGAGCTCGCCGCTCCAGAGCTGGTTCACACCGAGCTTCTTCGCCGTGAGCGTCGCCTTGCTCGACGGCGTGTCGCTCGCCGTGTAGGCCGTCGCCGCGTCCGCCGTCGATTCGCCGAGCAGGCGGAGCTCCGGCAGCGCGCCATCGATCGGCACGTAGTCGGTCGGGAACCGCATCGGGATGTCACGAATCAGCCCCAACAGCGGGTCGTTCGTGCGCGCCGCCCGCCACAGCTCCGACTCGTACGCCGCGCCCACCAGGTCGAGGCCGTTGCCGCTCTCCGCCGTGTCCATCGCGCGAAGCCGCGAGTTCGGCCCGTCCCCGCCCTCGCGCACCATGATCGGCGTCCCGTACTTGTGCGGGTCGCGCTTCGGCAGCTCGAACACATGATGCTGCCACGCCCGGCGAAGGTCGTCCGGCACCACCAGCTGCACCGGCCGGTTGCGCATCTTCCCCGCGCCGTCGATGACCATCATCGCCAGCTCGTAGTCGGCGCGGGTGTACTCGAGCTGCTCGAACCGCACCCGCATCGTGTCGCTCGGGTCCACCCCGCGCGTCGCGCCGGGCAGCAGGTCCGCATTGCGCTCCGGCTCGCCGCCCTCGCCTTCGCCCGCGCCATCGGCGGCCGGCGCCGGGCGCAGCGCCCGGATCTTCGCGACCATCGCTTCCTGCGACTCGCGAATCGCCGTCACCGCCCCCGACACACCCTCCAGCGCCGAGCGCATCATCGCGCCCATCGCCTCCACCGGATCGACCGTTCCCTCGGTCATCGTTGCGCCTCCTCACTGGCACACTTCGTGAACCCGGCCGCGAACCGCTGCCACGGGCTCTGTTCCGTCTCGGCCGTCACAGCCGCCGCCTCCTCGCCCTCGCGGGCGTACGCCCCCGCGTCCACACGCCCGCCTTCCGCGCGCAGCACCAGGCACCCCGCATCCGCCGGCACCGGTACGTAACTCGACTCCAGCAGCTCGTGCCCTCGCGTGAACACCAGCACCGAGCGCGCCGACTTCCCCTCGCCCACCTTCCGGACCTCGGTCTCGCCCGGGTACCACCGCACGCTCGTCGCGTTCACGAACCCCGCCCGCACCGCCTGCCACACCTCCTCCGCCCGCGGATGCGTCGCGAACTCGTGCACCTGCACCAGCTCGTTCGCCCCCACCTGGCTCGAAACGGCACGCGCGATCGGCAACTCACGGTCGTTGTGCGCCCACAGCACCACCGGGTTGCGTTCGTAGTTCCGGAGATCCCAGCCGGATTGGTCGATGACGGCGTCGTCGCGCGCCACGTCACCGGTCGAAACGACCACCGTTACCCGGCGCCGCTCCTCATCCACGGCCCGCACGAACCCGTGCGTCTCCAGCCTCTCAGGCATAGAAAAAGCCCCAACGACGCTGATTTGGTCGTTGGGGCACGATGACCGGGGCCACACGGCAGAACAGTCACTGGCCGTCAGCGGCGGGTGTAAAGGCTCCCCGCTGCCAAAATGCTAACCCGACTACTCCCTTACCTGTCAAGCCCCTATCAGGACGCGTTCCGCGCGTGGCACCGCGGGCACACATGCACCCCGCCCGCCTCCTCCGCGAGCTTCTTCCCGCAGCGCCAGCACCGCACCTCCGTCGCCACCGGCACCGGCTCAGTCTCCCGGCGCGGCGGGCGTCGCATTCCCGTACCCCGCGGGCGCCGCCGCATTCAGCGGCACGAAGTTCGCCGGCCGCAAACGCACGTCCCCATCCGCGCCAATCCCCTCCATGTCCTCCTTCTCGCGGATCTCATTCGGCGTCAGCACCCCGAGCGCCACGAGCTTCGAGTAGAAGTCCGCCCGCTGCCCCGGGTCCCCGCGCAGCAGCCCCTCCCGGCTGAATTTCGCGTAGTGGTTCGAGGGCATCAGCAGCTCCTCGCTGATCGTCAGCTCCATGTTCTGAACGTACGGGTCCAGCGTGTACACGAGCAGCCCCCGGTTCTGTTCCGCGATTCCCGTCCCCCAGCTCGACTGCTTGTCGTGCGACCCCAACAGGTGCTCCGGCACCCCGAACATCCGTGCCACGTCGCTCACCTGGAACTGCCGTGTCGCCAGCAGCTGAGCATCCTCCGGGTTCAGGCTCGTGTGGTTCCACTTCGTGCCCTTGCCCAGGACCGCCACCCGGTGCGCGTTCCCCGTTCCCCGGTGATGCGTCTCCCACGCCTCGGAGATCGCCTGCGCCTGCGCCGCCGTTATATCCTGCTCCGAACTCAGGTAGCCCCCCGGCAGCGACCCGTTCCCGAAGAACGCCCCCGCGTACTCCTCGGCCGCCAGCGCCAACCCCAGCGACTGAGCGAACAGCGTGATCGGGCTCAGCCCCCGCAGGCCGTCCGTGCCCAGCCCCTGCACGTGAACGATCTCACCGCCCGCCACCCAATCCCGCGCCACCGTCCGCGAGTCGATCACGTACCGCTTCCGGCCCTCGACGCGCTCCACGCGCACCCGCCCCGGCTCCACCGGCCACAGCTCCACCGGCCGCCGCCGCGATGTGTCAGCCGCCGGCACCACGTAGATGAACGCGTTTCCATTCAGCACGAGGTGGAAAAACACCGTGCTCCAGAAGACGAACTTGTTCACTTCCGGGTTCGGCTTCGACCAGATCGCAAACTCGCTCGCGAGCTTAATCTGCTGGCGCCCCGCCGAACCGTCCTGGTACACGTGCAGCGGCATACTCGCCGCCACGTTCGCCAGCAGGCTCGCCGCCCGCCACACCGCCGACACCGAAAGCGCCGCCCCCGACGTCATGTACCCCTGCTTCGCCAGCGAAAAACCCAGCTGGTTCGGGCCCTCATCCCGCCACAGCGTCCCATCACTGTTCCACGAAACCGTACGCTCTCGAATCCCCCGCACCGCACCCCGGATCAGTGCCACTTACGTTCCCCCTCGCGTGTTCCCGTACCAGAGCAGGATCCCCGCCGCTGCGAAAACGCCCGCGATTTCGTGCACCAGGTACGCCCCGAATACCAGCGCCGCGAAGCCCGCGAACTCCACCCCATCCCGGCTCAGTATAACCGCCGCAATACGCCTCGCACGCAGCTTCACGTCCCCGGCACCCACACGATAACCCCCTCCTCTGGCGCCCCCATCATCGCCCTCCCGAGCGCCATCAACAGCGCCACTACTCCGTCGACTCGCTCCGTCGATTTCGCCTTATCCACACGCCGGTTCCCGTACGCATCCTGCACCACAACCGCGTTCGAAGCGCACCACGCCAGCAGCGGATTCCCCCCGTGCTGCAACGTTCGCGCCAGCAACATCCGCTCCATTTCCGCCACCGGCGCCGCCATCGCCCCGAAATGCTGGCCGTATGGGATCATCGCGAACCCTTCCGCCATGAGATCGTTCACAATCTCCCCCGCGAAAATCCGGTCGTACGCGATCTCCCGGATGTCATATACCCCCCCCAGTTCGATGATCGCCTCGCGGATGTAGCCAAAGTCCGTCGAGTTCCCCGGCGTCGTGTCCAACAGCCCCGCCCTCGCCCACGCGTCGTACGGCACCCCGTCCCGCCGCGAGCGCTCCTCGATATCCTCCTGCGGACACCAAAACCGCATCACCACCTGCCACTTCTCCCCGTCCGATTCCGGCGGGAACAGCAGCGCCAGCGCGCTCAGGTCCCGCACCCTCGCGAGGTCCAGGCCCGCATAGCATCGCCGCCCCTTCAGCCGATCCAGATCGATCGGCTCCCCGCCCTCGTTCCACACCTCCACCGGAATCCAGCGCTCCTCCTGCTCCGTCCAAACGCTCAACTCCAGCCGCAACACCCCGTTTCGTTTCGAGGGGATGTCGATGGCATCCTTCACCTGCGCCGCCAGGTACTCCGCCTTTTTCGACACGCCGAGGTTGGGGTTTGCCTTCGGCCACTCCGCCGGGTCCGCCCACCGCTCCGGGTCATCGATCGACGCGATGTACGCGAACACGTCATCGTTCTCGATGACCCCCTCGAGAATGCGCACCGCCCGGTCGTGCTCTTCCCAGCACAGCGAACTGCGGTCGAAACCGGGCGTCGTGATGAACCACGTCAACGGCTGCCGGCGCGCGCCAAACGCCGTCTCCAGCACCGAGAGATACCGCCGGTCCTTCCACGCGTGCAGCTCGTCGCACACCACCGCGTGCGGGTTCAGGCCATCGCTTTTCCCCTCGTCCGCCCCCAGCGGCAACATCTTCGAGGCCGTCCGGTAGTCGACCAGGTGCGACGTGCTCATGAGCACCGTCAGCCGTCGCGACAGGCTCGGCGAGCTTTTCACCATGTACGCCGCGTCGTCCCACACTTCCTTCGCCTGGTCCCGCTTCGTCGCCGCGCAGTACACCTCGGCGCCCGGCTCGCCATCGAAGAACCCCACCAGCAGCCCGACCGCGGCCGCCTCGGTCGTTTTCCCGTTCTTCCGCGCGACCTCGTGGTACGCCTTCCGAAACCGCCGCGTCCCGTCCGCCCGCTTCCACCCGAACACCGACCCTACCCGGAACGCCTGCCACGGCTGCAGCGTCAGCGGCCGCCCCGCCCACTCCCCCACGTAGTGCCGCGGGATCTCGAAGAAGTCGATCGCGAACTGCGCCGCCTCCTCGTCGAACCACAACCCCCTCGCCGCGCCGTCCTGCAGGTCACGAAGGTGCCGCTGGCACGCCAACCGCACCAGCCGGCCCGCCACAATCTCCCCCTCGACCACCCGCACCGCGTAGTCCGTCACCGGGCTCGCGACCACCGCCGGCGCGGGCGCCTTCCTCACGCCACACCGCCCCGCCTGGCCATCAGCGTTTCCAGTGGGTCCTCCGCCGCTTTCTCCGTCGCCATCGCCGCCACCTTCGCCCGGTCCACCGGGCTCATCCCGAACCGCGCGATCGCCTTGAACAGGTGCTCCACCGCGAACCGCTTCACCGCCACGTTCCCGTTCAGCATCCGCCGCTCCGGCCGCCACACCCCCGCGTCGTCCATGCCCGCCTCCCGCACGATGATTCGCCCCTCCTCCCGCAGCGCCCGCTCCGCCTCCACCAGCTCCGCCCACGCCAGGCAGTAGATCGTGAACGCCGCCCGGTCCAGCAGCGTGATCAGCCCCTGCTGTTCGAGCTGCCTCCCCACCCGCCGCCACTCCGCCAGCGCATCCGGCCGTTCCCGCACGATGGCCGGCGGCTGCGGCAGCTGCGGCTTCGGCGTCGCCTCGTTCTCCGGCATCCGCCGGTGCCCGCGGTTCCCCTCCAGGCGCCGCAACGCCGTCGGCTTCGGCGGCCTACCCCGCTCCGTCATCCCCCACCTCCCTGATCACCTTTCGCCAAATTTCGCGCGACCCTCAGAAAGAC
>OFQY01000358.1_pt1 | contig 18798 bp, 29 predicted proteins | sample 1542991 | NCBI WGS metagenome assembly OFQY01 (sample SAMN07774224, study PRJEB24372) | wastewater metagenome | isolation source: Exp Tend VB 10WW | collected 2016-02 | reverse complement strand
TTGCACCGGGCGCATAGGGACACCACGGAGCCTCAACCGCTGAGCCATGTAGACGGCTTGATATGGATCGTATCCAATCCACTGACAGTTGAATGTCCGGGACCGGAGATGCATCCATTCCTCGACCGCCGCGAGGTCCACCTCTCCCGTTTTCTTCGACGGCTCCCAGCCCTTGTACTGAGCCACCCGACATCGTTGTAACCCCAGGTGGACACCTAGGATTAAGCCGCCGCTATGGTCATGGCTAATACCAAGGTCCAACGCCCCCAGATACAGCCACCCGTTGACCGGGGTCGGCTGCGGCATGATTCCAGGTGGGAAGCACTTATCGATATCCTGTTCGTTGAGGGCGTCCCCTTTTCCGCTCACCCACTTCCCACGCCATAGGCGGGCGAACCTGGACCGGGTGTGACGGCGTCTAGCATCCTCGATGGCTTCCTCATCATGCCAAGGAGCCGGGGAATCCCAAACGTGAAACTCCCACTTATTGTTCTCCGCATTCTGCCGCCACGTCTCAGCCTTCGTTCCTTTGTGCCCGGCGTTGGTAGCGATTATCACGACGCCTTGCGCAACACCATCCGCGTTGTCCATCAGGTTCTCGACAAATTCCCATTTCACGATGTGGGACAACTCGTTGATAACCAGCAGGTCCGGTGTACCGCCGTGAGCACCCGCGATGTCCGCCGCCATGATATCTATTCGACAAAGTGCAGTTCCGTCTGGACCGAGCATTTTGCTGGTCACCTGCCACTGCTTGATGGAAACGTAATCGTTGAGCCATTCGTTGTGAAATAACAGCGACGTGAGTCGGTCTTTCACAATCCGGGCTTGATCTTTGTCGGCAGCACCCACCTGGATGTAGAATGGTCGAACAGGAAACGCGACCAGCCAAAGCAAGCAAGCAGCAAGGTCCGAATCCTTGCCCGCCTTCTTCGTCCGTTCCCACCAGTGCCGCTTCTTCAGGGGCATGGCTCCCCGGCGTAGGCTCTCGAGCGCCGGGGCCACAGCGGCGAACGCTGTGCGTTGGAACGGGGCCATGACGCCCTGGAACATCGCCGGGCCACGCTGTCCGTCGATGGTTAGTCCATCGACGAAAGTCATGAAGTCGTGAGCCGCGCGAGTCCGCCACTCGGTTTCGAGTTGCTGAGCCTGTTCCTGGTCGATGAGATTCATAACTTCTGCGATTCGCAATTGCGGAGCTTCTGGGCGATGACTGTCGCAGCAGCTCGTTCGATTTTCAAACGCTGCTGCATGAAATCTGGTAGTCCCTGCTTTACCATCTGCTCGATCAGTAACCGCGACGACTCCGCGTCCCGTTCCAGGTATTCGGCAAAGCGGAGACGCTCTTCGTTTGTAAGGATCATGATGCTTCCCGCTCCTTAGCCGCTTCCCACATCGACTTCCATCTCATTATAGCAGTGAGCACCACATTCGCACTGGCCGGGCCGAAATTCGCAATTTTCCGAATCAGGCTGTCGCCGTTTTCGACCAACAGTTGATGGCAGAAAACAATCCCAATCGACTCCAAGCAGTTTAGTTCCCGAAGTGGAATTCCAAGCTCCCCTATGGGCTGGTCGTAAATTTCCTGGGCAGTCAGTGGTTTGAGATGTTGATTGATATGCTCATCCCAGTAACGGTCAATGGTCGCATGGGCTAATTCGCGGTTTCCTGCAGCTAAATGCACCGCCACCATGCTCGCGACTTGGTCTGCGATGGCTGCAGGCATCTGGTGTACGTGCGGTGTATGCGTTAATGCCCAATGGTCCACACGGTGTGGGCTTGCGCAGAAACCATTGGTTTCCTGGGACGATGTTGTTTTAACGTCCGCTCGTCGCTGAGGTTTCGCCGGTGTGCGCCGGGTGTCGCCGTCACGAACGCTAGTTTCGCTCCCTTTTCGGTCAGTGGAAGCGACGAGCGGAAGCGTATCCGTTGGTTTGGCCGGGAGGTTCGCGAGGCTGTAGTAGTGCGGGAGCATTCCACCATAAGCTGCTCCATTCGACTTCGGTTTGTATCGCCGCAAATTCACGCCGTAGAGGCTTATGACCGGGCTGAGCTTGTCCAGGCTTCCCACTACCGGGGCCATTTCCAGCTTGGTTGCCCACGCGTTATCATTAGCTTTGAACCACTCCTCCAGCATTTCAAACCGCTGCAGCACCACGGACTTGCGGTTCATCGGCTCCAATCCGATCTTAGTAGAATCACACCCGTCGTAGCGTCCCATGCAGTCCCTGCGATGTGAGCGTTATTCGGCTTCTTTAGGTTTGTCCCGTGACACAAACCTGGATTCGATAGCCTGTTGGCTTTGGGCTTGTAGGGCGGTCATTACAGCCTGTTTCGCCGCCAATAGCAAGTCTGTGGGTGTGTTCGCAAACGCGTTCACGATGTTGGTTGTCTCATTGTTATTCGTGACCGCACCGGGGAGTAGCACGTTCCCGCGAATGGTTACCCGTGCCCCACGCTGCTCTTTGTATTGTTGATACAAACCTTCCAATCGTGAGCACTCCTTCACGCACTCCTTTATCAGTGCCATATAGGCCGGGTCGCCCACCTGTTCCTTCGTTTTACGCGTGATATCGACAATCTTTCCTTCCCCACCGCAGCTCTTACACTTCGGTTGTCCCTCGTCCGGTTCCACGCCGTGGCACTTGAAGCATGGTCGGATGATCTTGGATACTTCCCGTTGTGACTGTTTGGACCGTTCGTAGTCATTCCAGGCTTCGGTGATGATCTCCTCTAGCTGCTTGATCCTGCGCTGTGTCCGTGCTTCCCATGTAGCCGGGAGGTCCGCTTGCCAACTGTCGACGATTGCCTCGATGTCGTAGCTGATCGTTTTCTGCGTGACACCGAACCTTCTGGCCAATGCGACTTGATCAGTAATCCCCCTTCGGAGACACTTCTCCACTCCCTGCCGCCGGGTCCACATGTTCGTGGTTGGATTAATATTCGCTCGTTTGCCCATCACATCTTCCTCCCGTGGAATTTATACAGTATGTGATGGGGACGATGCAAGAGCTATCGTGAATGATGATTATCGGGGTCCGATCCTATCCTCTGAAGTTGAAAGTTTCCCGTAGGTCGTCTAGGAACTTCTGAGTGCATTCGCCGCAATTAAATCGCATGATTAATTCCGAGTAAATGGGCTCGAACTTCCTCCGTTTCGCAGGCGACCAACTTAGAACAGTTCGGGAGAGATCGCCGTAAACGTTATGGATGCTTTGACGGAGGTCACTGGCGGCGGCGGAAAGCGGCGGGTCGTTTGTGCGAGGGTTTGCCCGTAGGACACAATTGTTGCAATCATCGCAAATGTCTTTGACAGCAGACACCCGACCGATTGAAACAATTAAGTGCTTCCAACTCTCCGGATACACAGACTGACTGGCACCAATCGGATTCGGAAGTGACACCTCTTTGCCGCAGAGGTCGCACGTGTAGGTGGTCGTGTTTTTAGCTGCCATGATTTCCTCGTTTACAATTCGACTACTTTGCCAATTTGGAGAGCCGGGTCATGTGTGATTATGATAAATTGGACGCCGAAGTCCGCCGCCAGCACCTGCAGCAGTTCCCGCATTGCTGGCCGGTATTCTTTACTAAGATGTTTGAGAGGTTCATCAAGAACCAGCAATCGTCGCTTAGCCGGGCGGGATGCCAGAAGTCCTGCCAACCGCAGGGCGAAGCTACAGACATCGACCACCCCGCCTCCTGCCTGGGACATCGGATCGACCGTGTAGCCTCCCCGCTCGAACGTCAGCAATGCCTCGGTTTTCCCCCGCCGTTGCTCGAACGTGATGTCGAATCGGTAAGGCTCATCAAACACCGCCGAGAGGCATCGCCCGACCGTCCCCGCTATCCGGGCGTGTGCCCGTTGCTGGACCAGTTGGGCTGCGGTCTGAAGGATCGCTCTAGCGTCCTCGGCTTCCTGCGCCTCGTCGCTTGCCGCCGCGTTTGCTTTTCGGGCGTTTGCCAGGGCTTGCCTTGCGAGGTCGCTTCTTGCCTGGAGCCTTGTTAGATGCTTTGTATAATCCATCGATTTCCGTACCACCCTTCTCCCAACGCCGGGTTCGCTCCTTGTGAGCCTTGATCTTTTCCATCACTGCCGGGCCGACCTTTTCCCAGTCCACGTAAGGGCGTTCATCAGGGCCGGGCTTGACTAGCGGGACGCAGATACCCGCGTCGTCGATGTAGACCTGCGCGTAACACTTCGGGCTGTCGGTCCAACCCTGCAATGAGTTGCGGTTGTGACCGTCAAAAAAGATGCCGTTGCAGCGACAAAAAGCGATGGCATCCCTTAATTCCGAATCCAGATGAACCGTCTCTCGTCGCCCATTCCGCACCCGCTCTAGCGTCCGCTGACTCCGCATTGTATAGAGGATGAGCTTCGCCCCAGCCTTCTGGAACTTCTTCATCCACTTGAACGCACCGGGAATCGCTTTCCCGATGCTGGGGTAGCGGTGTTCGACAATCGTTCCGTCGAAATCGACAGCAATCGCAAAATTCATAGAAAACCCTCCGCATCCATTATAGCACGGGACGAGGTTTTCTGTCCGGGTAGATATGGACGCACTCGTTTGCGTGCATTTTGCGGAGCTGGAGCCAGCCTGGAGCGAAGTTGCCCCAGTCCCCCGTTCCCCAGCCTGGATCGTAGACCTTAGCCGGGTGCTCTAACGGAGACGCGTGCATCGGGGCTGACGTCGCCAGCCTCTCGTACAAATCGACGTCCGCCTTCGGGTCGCGGATACCGTCGTGAGTTAGATAGCTGACCCGTGCGCACCGTCCGGCGCTAACGCGAGCAGCGTCATGCATTCCCAGGTCTTCGTCGTTACGGACCAGCGGTAGATGCCAGTCGCCGAGGTTGAGCCGTTTCGGTCTGCTGTCCGTATAGGCCGCGTGGATTTTGTAAGCGAGATTCTGGAAGTGCGGTTCCGCATCCGGGTGGCACCGCAGGGCAAACAGGTTTGCCAAGTTGGTCGCTGATGCAATGACCGTGATCCACATCCACGGCTCGACCAGTCGGTTGCCGATCTGCTTATGGATGCCGATGCTTTCCATAATCTCGGCCATCATAATCGCAGAGTCACGAGCTTCGATCCACGCATCCGCCGCGATCAGCTTCTGCTCCGGGGTCAGCTCCTCGGTCGCCTGCATCCCCTTCTGGTTCTTGCCCCAGTGCAACGGAAAGACCGGGTTGTTCTTGATGCGTTCGATCATCTTGTTCATCGGGATCGCCCGCGACGAAGCCGAGTTGCGGCTGATCATCCGATGCGTCATGAATTCGCTATGGATGAACCTCGGATAGGTCAGCTCGAACGTCGTCAGCCGTGACTGCGTGACCGGGTGCTCCGAATCGGCCAGCACCTTCGCTGTGATGGTCGCTTCGCTCCGTTGCGTGTGCAGATCGAATTCTTCCTGGGTCATTTTGCGATGGGGAACTTGGCTCCCCACTCCGTTTCAAACGCCGTGAATAGTTGATTGTAATAGTCTTCGGCGAGCTTCGCTTCCTCGGTCAGTTCTTTCAGGAGCTTGTCCGCCGCGTCCAACGTATCGACGTTGAACTGCGATTTCAGTTCCGCCAGGGCTGCGTCCCTCGCGCCAGCCGCACGCTGCGCCTTAGCACGGAGGTCGTCGGCTTGCTGTTTGAGACGCTTGAATCGTTCGACGTCAACCGCCATGTTCCAACCACTCCCGCCACTCGGCTAAAAAGCACGCGTCGTTCCGATCAGCCTCGGACTCGCGGTAGATAACAACGTTACCCCAGTTCCAGACGATTCGCCGGTTATGATATTCTTCACCGGGTTGTGGATTCATTTTCTTCCTGCCATTTGTCACAAACGTCGCAGCCGTCTACCACGCGTCCCGCCCACACTTCGCTGTAGGCATCGCCATCCATCATGCCGACTTCGTCCCAGCCGGGTACGGATTCCAGCAGGATATGATCTGCTTCTACCGGGTATCGGCTTTGTCCCGTAACCTGGATTTTGTCGCCGTGGAAACACAGCAAATCCAGTTTGTAAGAGACCAAGTGACTGTGACGGCAATTTCCGCACCGCTTTTCAGGGACTTGGTCGCGATGAGATTCTGGTCGCACAATCAGCCTCCACTACAATCTTCGTATTGTCCGGTGTCAGGGTGAGTACAAAGACCGTGGCTTCCTGAACGAACTGCTCGGCAGATTCCTCGTCGTCACCCATCACGAGGTCTATTCGCCCGATTGTCGGGTGGTCTGTCAAATTTAGGTGGACTGTTCCACCTGTCCTACCCATACAATAAGCTCGGATGATCATTCCTGCAGGTACGGACGTAACCGTCTCCGCGTCTCATCGATGCCGTACCGGGCGACCATCGCCTGGACCAGCGGAAGAGACGGCGTTTCGTAAATCATAATTGCCGATGACCACGGCTCCACGTGAAATCCGTGCGTTCGCAACCATTGCAACTGGGCACAGCGTTCTCGTATCTCCGATGGCGTCGGTATCCACTCCGCGATGGGCGAAGGCACTTGAATCCTACTGACAGCACCTCAACATTCCTGCTGAGGCTTCCCTTGCTGCTACACCGCTGACCTTCAGCGGCGACTTTCCTGAGCTATCCTATCGCTTCCATAACCCGGCGTCGACAACCATCAGTCGCGGACGTCTGGGTTAGTACTTCATCAACCGTAGCCCTAAAATCGAGTGCATCTTGCGGCAAGGACGCAAGGTCCGCCGCATAATCCCGTATCGAAGCCGAGGCTTCACTTAGCTCGGCCTGTTGTTTTGCATCGTGGACATCCTTGCTGATATCCAGGAAGTGCATCTTGATCGTTCCGTTGTCCATCAGCAGACCCACAAACGGTCGGTAGTCCGCTTCATCGGTTCGCCTCCGCATCATGGTTCCACAGTTGGCGACCAAGCAATCCCCGGATGCCGCGATGAACCCACTGTGGTTATCACCGAAGTGGGCGACTTTGTATCCTTGCAAAACTTCGTTATAGCTCGTCGTATAGCAATCCTGCGAGGCACCGACGTGAGCATGACCCACCGACGCTATGTAGCGGTGGACGACCGCGATGTGTTTCGAGTTATCAAGTCTAACTGGCGGTGTAATTACTGCCCGCCACGGGAAGCCGTGTAGAACATATCCACAATCTAAACGGTATGGCATGTCAGGTCGCATATCAACCAGCCGTCCCATCCGCACTAACGTCGCGTAGGCTCCCCGGTCAAACTCTTCCTCGGCGTGATTCGGGACGTCGTGTTGCCCGTAAACCGCATAGCCGGGTGGAAGGTTGTCGTAAGCGAAGTTGATCAGCTCCGGTGGGCTGTTCCAGCGGTCGAAGATGTCCCCCGCATAGACAATCGAGGCGTCGTGTTTGATCGCCAACTGCCGAATCTCGGACAGGGGGCGAGCCATCGCTTCGTACCACGATGGCTCGCCCGCGCGGGCCGCTGGCGGCACATGCGATAGGTGAACGTCGCTAACCAGGATGAGAATCGGTTGCATTAGTTGGATGGTAACGAAGCATGAACCTGACTACCGCACGTCGCACACTTGCCAATCGAAGTATTCGGATCGCCGATGGGATTCTTTACGAACATCGGCGACGAGCCGTCGAGCAACCCAGCGAAATCGACGGCCATTTCACGAGTGTAATCCTTCGGCGTGTGGATGACCTGCGTCCCACACTTCGGACACGTTAGATTTATCTGCCAACTCATCTTACGGTCCTTTTCGTGCCGACTCCTCGCGGTCCTTCTCGTACCGGCTCCGCAAAGCGAACTTGCCAGGCTGCACCTTCACGAAGCGAATACCTCCCTCGCGGATGTCCTGATTGATTCGCGAGAGAACTGTACTTTCCGGAGTCTTGCCGTTCGATTCCCACAGCTTCTGCTTGGCCATCTCAGCCAGCAAATCCTTAGCACCTAAAGTGATAGCAGCACTCTTACGAAGGACGATTTCAACCGCGTCCAGCAGAGTGTATCCCGTAACTTCCTCGTCACCATCCAACGGAGACGCTCTCCAACCCGGTGTCAAAACAAAACACTCTTGATCAGAAACGTGAAGCAAACGGTACCTGCCGTCCTTCGCACTATGCGATGCCGATGAGAACGTCGCCGCGTGACGATCCATAAACACCACCGCCTCCTCCTTTGTAGCCGGGGTATCTATATCCTTCCAATAGTTATCCCCGATACAAGACCATTGCAGCAGTAACATGATTACCCCCTATGCTTGCACCAGATTTCCACAGGCCGGGCACGTCGAGTACTCAGCCAATCCTTCATCCAATCTAGCAAGCAACTGATAATCCATGTCCAGGCTGGAATTCGCCTTGGCAACTTTGACGTAGGCGAGCCGTAGCAATTCCTTCCTGTCCCACGCCTCCTTCGCCTTCCGTCCCGCTGCCCCAATAGCCGCCACCGTTGCCGCGTCCGGGGCCACAGGCAGCGGTTGCCGGGCTTCGGCCAGTAACCCCGCCAAAGCCCGCGTCCGCCCCCGCGCTGCGGCTGTGTCGCGAGCTGCGACCGCCACGCCTAGCAACGCCTTGGCAGCCGTTCCGTGCGTCCGGGCTACGTTTGCCGCCGCCTGGACGGTCGTTATCGCCAACTGGAGTTTCTCCGCGTCCAGGACCGCTTCCAACTTATCCTTTTCGGCCAGCAGCACCGCTTCCCACGCAATCGCTGCGGACGCGACCCAGGCCAAGGATGCCACTTCTTCGATAGCCGCGTCCAGCACCTGCCTCGCCGCTGTCGCTGCCGTCGCGGTTTGGCGGCACGCCGCCGCCGCATTGGTCATCGCTTGATCGATAACACCTAGGTCGACAACCGCGTTCAGTTCCCGTCCGACTTCGCCGCCGCTGGCACCAAGCCAGAATGGAGAATCGTGTTGTCCCTGAAAGTTGATATCAGCGACGTTGAGGAAGCTTTCGATGGCTTGCGGAACCGCTCGACCGACCGCCGCGAATGAGACACCGCCGAACTCGTAATGGTTTCCCGTCTTGTCCCGCCTGCGGACGATTGGTTGTCCATCGACAACCAGAGTCGCGGAGACCGCGTCACAACCATGCCGGGTGAGGGATGCGGCGGAACCTTCGTTCATGCACACCCATCGTATCGCGCGGCAGAGCGAGCTTTTACCAGCATCAGATCTTCCAACGAAAACTGTGACCAATTCCAGATCGACCACGAAGGTCTCGTGGCATTGGAAATCGGTTAGTTCGAGTCGCTCGATCATGATGTCCTGGTGGTTGCGACCTGGGTGGCTTTGAAACTGTCTGAAATTCGTTCCGCGCATCGCGGACAACAATGCTGCGTAACGTACTGTGGCTCTTCCGGTGCAATGATAGGACCGACGCCAGTCGCCTTAGCAATCGAGATCCACTTCGATGGAAGATTGGAATGCGTGGTCGGAGCACCTGACCCTGTACACCGACAAAAATCGCAAATATACGTCGTCAGTATCATATCACACCCCTTAGCTGCTCAACCACTTCCGCTTGATGTTTATTCGCCGGGGGAATCGTCCGACAGAACACGCACCCTATTTTATAGATAGCGTGGGCGAAATATTCATCCTCGTCGGCATATTCCACCTGCCACTGCCTCGCCGCCGAGACCATGAATTTCGGTTTGCTGGCGTTCCCGACGCCCGTCACAAACTTCTTGACAGCAGCCGGGGCAATCTCGATTACTTCGATGTCGCGGGCCAGGAGCATCGCCCGCAGACAGCCTCCATACTCGCCGAGGGTGACCGTCGCCCGTCCCTGGCTGGCGAAACTGTATCCCTCGATGAACACGAACCTCGCACCGTTGATGGCTTTGATCGTGCTGGCGACCAGTTTCCGATACCGCTCAAAGCGGCGGATGACATCCTGTCCTTCCGATGGACCACCAAGGATAGTCATGGTCGGAGTCTCGCCGCGTTGCCCAGAAGCAACCGCCGTCCGTGATAGCGATGGATCGATTCCTGCGATGACCATACCTAATCAATAGCTCGTTTTTGTTCTTTGAAAGTCGCTCGAATCTCTGCTAGATGGTTGTATAGCTTCGTCTGAAGCTGTTTGAGAGACGCCTCCGGTGTGCTGTCCCCAGCCGTGATTTCACTACTATCACTCCAATTAGCAGATGCATGCCAATCTGACAGATAAGGATCGTACCACAGCTTTATACTTGCCATCCCACGATCTGCGGAATTTGCACTGATAGTATTAGCAACACTGAGGCAATTATTCAACGTGTCAATCATGATCGGATGACCTTAGCTCCCACCTTCATCAACGTGCGGAATCCTAGCCGTTCCGTCACCGCGTTCCATCGCTCCGCAGTTACCTCGTCTTCCCGCCATAGTACAGGTTCGACGCCGGGGCAGGGGATGCGTGTCAACGGTAGATTACGATTGTGGACGTCCAGATTCTTTGAAATCGTGCAGTAGCGGCAGGTGCAATCCACCAAGACGCCCGCTTTCTTCTTTTGCTTCCCGTCGCATATCTTGATCTTTCCCGCGAACCACTTGGATGCGACTCCTTCGCCGACGCCCCTGATACCTTCGATCTCATCCGTCTTACAGCCCGCCAACGCTTTGACGTGCGGCCACATCGCCGGGGGAACACCCCAGTCCCGCGTGAAGCTGGTAAGGGTTGTCGCCTTCTTCGACGATGGGCTGTAACACCAGACGTTGTGGCGAATCAACTGCCACAGGTCAGTGTCGCTGCTGACGATGATCGCCTCCGCGTCGTTCGGTATCTTTTCCACCGCGCGTGCAATCAAGTCGTCGGCTTCCACGCCGGGCTGCTTGTAGACGTTTCGGTAGCCGACCATCGGCAGCCACTTGTCCCGCAACGCGTTGATTTGTCGCCGCAGTTCCTGCCGGGCTTCCAGTTCCTCTGGCGTCTTATCGTCGTATCGCCGCAGCTTATAGCCGGGGTACAACTCCGTGCGATAAGCGTGCCCGTGGTCGCAGGCAAATGCGATGTAGTCGTCCCCCAACGTATCGCGGAGGTCTTCGATCTCGCGGAAGAATCCGAACAATGCCCCAGTCCCTGCACCCTCGAACGACAGGTCGCCCATCGCGTGAAACGCGCGATGCATCAAATAGCTGACATCAAGTATGAGATAAGTCTTCATTCGGCAAAGAATCCATGCCCTTGATCGGCCATTTCAACTGCTCCTGCATGACTGACGACAACCACACGCAAACCAGCTTTGCGTGCCCGCGTCACCATGTCCAGCGTGCCTTTGCTGTGGGTAAGGTCATCGTGAAACGCCAAGACCATATCCGGCTTTCCTTCGTTGATCATCTGCTGGTTTCGGATTGGTCCCGCCGCTCGTTTGTGTTTGCTCCAGTCCGCCGGGAAGGGTAGCACCTGGATTCCACGTATCCTTGCCGCCTGTGCCGCGAGCTTATCTGCTCCCCTGGCTTCCCCTTCGATCACCGTCGTCGGAGCATACATGTCGATGTACGTCAGAATCAAGCCGTAGTCCGTCCAATGCCGGTCGCCGCAAATCAAAATCCTCATTCGTCAAAGAATCCTTTCCGCCCCAGTGCTGGTCCGTACAAGCGAATTCCATCCTTGCATTCGTCTTCGCTGCGTTGCAGCAGTCCCGCGAGGTACGTCGCGTCGGGCTTCAGCCGCACGGCTTCCGTTGCACTTGTCGTCGCCCGCACAAATATCTGCTGCTCGGTCCAGGAAAAGGGTAGCCCATCCCGTCGCGTTCGTTGTTGCTGCTTGGGAACGTACTCCGTGACCCGCGTTGCGAGATGCCACAATCGGCAGGCCCAGACCGGGGAGCCATCGTATTTCTCCTTGGGGTCTTTCTGCCACCGGAGCTTGACCGCGAATTGCGTCCCCTTGAAGTTAAACTTCTCGGCCCACTCACACGGCAGAAGTATCTCCAGCAACCAATCAGGCTTGTAGGCGTTGATTAGCTTCGCCAGGGGTTTCCCGCACAAATCGATATGCTGCCTCGGAGAACCCTCATACTCGACGACGATGACCTGGACGTCGTATTGCCTCGCAGTTGCTTCCAGCCGGGCTCGGTCCTGGTCGAACAAGTGGGCGATATCCTCACCCCTGGCGACCGCGTCGACAAAGCATTTCGGAGCCTTCGCTTTGTCCATGATCATCTGGTGTAGATGCAACGCCTGCCCACCGTTCATCGCGTGCTCACGAGCCTCGCGGATTTCTCTGGATTCAAACACCTGAAGCATCAATAATGTCCCCCAACCGCGTTGCTTACCGTGCTACCGACGTGCTGCACGTTTAGATTCCCCGGCAGCGGAGGATTCATGGTGTTTGCCAGCAATCGCACCGCATCTGTAAACCCTGATTGTGAATCTTCCAGAAAGTCCGACGTCACTCCCAGCAGCTCACCTAAATGTGATTTGGAAAACCGACTGCTGCGAATCAACTCAAACATCTGCACCCGATGCTCGCGGTCCATTGGTCCGCCCAGCAGAGCACAAACCATCGTCGCCCGCATCCAGTCCCTGTAAACCGCTTCGTCATTCGGATGAAACAAAATCGCATTGACGTTGTTTTTGTACACCGATGCCCCAGCGCGTCCGTTGGTACTCGCGTTGTCATGATTGAACGCAACCTGCTGCCAGCCTAGTCCACGGAGCCTTGACGTCTTTCCATCGAAAGCTTGATTATCCACCGCCGTGGAATCCGTGCGACGTGGAACGTAAACAAGCACATCAAAATCAGGGTCGCGGTTCTGCCTAAGCAAGTGATCATATCGTCCTGGCTCGCAAAACAGTCGCGACCCGGTCGGTTGGAATTCGATGTCCGTGTTATCCTTAGCCCAATCCAACAGTTCCCGCATCGCCGCCAGCGACTCCGGGAACCGCTCCAGTTGGTCTAAGTAATGCTTCGGGAATTGGACAGGGAAATCGTCTACCACGTTCAAACCTTTCGAGCCAGTCATCATCCGCCGGTTCAAATCCGGGGAGCTGCTCTATTATAGCAATCGGAAGGTCATTTGACTTGATCGCCAATTGCGTCTCATCCAAATGTCTGCGAGGCATTCCGTACTCATCCGGTGGCGAGACCTTGGTCGTCAACCGCTCCACCTCCAGCGATACTTTCCCAACGGCACCATCATCCGTTCTGACCAGATACTCCAGCCGCTTGCCCCGGTACGGATCGACCACGGGCAGCGTCCCATAGACAAGATCGGGGTTACAACAGCACCGCACTTCCAGCCGGGTCTCAGTCATATCTGGATTTCCGTTCGACTTGGCATTTGGCGATGATGTCCTCAAACACTTCGCCAACGATCATCTGGAGGTCACGTTCCATATCGTTCTTCTCGATGTGCTGGATTAGCTCCTCTCGCCCGACGCAAAGTTGGAACTCGTCCGCCTTGACGACACCCTCCTTGTTCGCCTTCCAGTGCTTCTCCTCCGTGAGGAAGTCGACCATGCTGCCGACGTCATCGACGCCATGCGACCAGTAAATCGGAACTTTGACGTCCCACTCCTTGCCGGACATGCGGTTCTTCTTGATGGCAACCCGGCTGATGATTCCGATCTGGCGGTCGTGACCGTTGACAGACTTTTTGACCCGCTTGCTGATCGACGTCCACATCTCCAGACCCGCGTAGAACTTGATCGCCCGTCCACCGCTGTAGGTTTGCTCCGGTTCAAACATCCCGCCGTCGATGTTGTCACGGCTTTGGCAAATCACGATCAGGATGGAGCCAGTGTCCCGCAAGAGCTGAATCATCTTGCGGTTGTGCTGGCTGTTCATCTTAGCTTTGCCGTCGCCGTAGTCTCCTTTCGCCTTCGCGCCTCCTTCGTGCTCCCGTTTCCCTTCGAGAAACTTCTTCCCAGCGTACTTACTATCAAGACCGTCCATGCTATCGAGGATGTAGATGCAAGGCTTCGGTCGTTCAATTGTCTTCCCGTTCACCTTTTCTTTGGTCGTGAACTTCAGGGCGTCGTAGAGATGATAGTAGAACTCCTCGATGGTCCGACTAAAGACCGGGCCGCTCAATTGGTCGACCTTCGGTGACTCCAGGCGGTCGCGGACCTTTGCACCAAAGAACTTCTCGATCTCCATCAACGCCCCGTCCTCGACGTTGTCGTAGATGAAGCGATAGTCGTCGAAGTTGCGGTTTCGAGCCGCTTCGGCGAACGCAGACAGGGCTAAAAAGGTTTTGCCCGACCCCGAATCCCCGACGAAGAAGAAGTACCGTCCCTTGCAAAAGCAGCCTTGGGGGCGTCCGCTGGCGACCATATTGACCAGCGTACTGCCGCAACTAAGCAGATCGTTGACCTGGACAGGGGCGTCGGTGATGGCGCGGCGTGGGGCCGTGATAACAGCCTTTAGCCGTTTACGGGCAGCAGCTTTGTACTCGTCCAAAGATTGCTCGGCTCCTGTAGTGATCGGAGTCTTTGCTTCAATATCCGCTGCAGCCTGAAACTCTTCACTCATGATTTACCAGGAGAATGGGTTAGTAGTCGAAGATGATGTGCTCGACCACTTACCGTGAAAGTTTGTGATGACGATAGACTTGTCGACTTCAAACTTATGATCGTTCACGATTCGGGCTGCCGCTTCCTCGACTTCAACCATATGCAGGATTTGCGACAACGCTTTCTGCAGTTGCTTCACCTGCACTTCGAACATCTGCGAGAGCAGATTGTCCTTCGCGCGGATACGAGCCATCGAATTCCCGATGACCTTGATACCCTTTTCCAGGCGGCGAATTTCAGTGCGGTGAACCGTTAGAGATGCGGTGATGCCCTTCCGCAGCATATCAACAACATCCAAAGACACAGGCAGTTCCTGCAACGCCGCATCCATGATCTTGTCGATGAGCTGAACGACCAACGTACCGATGAGCGACACGGCTTCCTGCCGGGTATCCAAGCCTCCTAACCCATGCTCGTCGAAATTGGCACGGTGACTTTCGTCGCCGAGGATTTCGTAGGCGAACGTGATGAGCTTGTACCGCTCGGCAGCCTCCGGGCTACTATCACAGTCAGGGTGAAACTGCCGTGACAACGCCCGGAATGCTTTATTGATTTCAGCCTGGGTCGCATCGCGGCTGACGCCAAGGGTCTTATAAGGGTCCATCTTATCCCTTTTCGTGCTTCTTCTTCGCGACACACTCCGGGCAGAACGCTCGCTCCAGCGACTCCGGTTTGGCCGGTAGGATGATCCAGCCTTCGGCTTGAAGCTGTTCCACAACCACCGACTTGTCCCACGTAGTTTTGCCGAAGCTACGTGGACAGCCGTCGCAATTCACAATAACGTTCGGTGTATGAATCATAGCTAGTCAGGTTTCTCCATCGACTTGATCAACCCGGCAATGTCCGGGGCAACCCAGTCTGGGGGCTTAATCCATTTGCCGTCCGCGCGGCGGTGACCACCGGGACCGAACTTGGCGAGGTTCGCCGCGTCGACAGCTTCGATGATCGGACGGTCGGCAATGCCAAAGGCAACCAGTGTCCCAATGGTCACCACCGAGATATCCGCACAGCCGTCGACCACTTCGACAATGTCGACATCAGATTCGGAGCGGGCGTTGAACTCCAATTCACCGGAGTGCGAGATGTTCCTCGCCGCCTGCTGGCCGAAGCCGTTCACGTGCATCACGTTGACGCCGAGGCCGCGAATGGTCTCCATCGCTTCTTCCAAGATCAACTTGGCGCGAAGCACGCGGATATCCGCCGAGGGGATGATGGGAAAGTTCGGGACGTCTTGTCCCGCCTTCTCCATGAACAACACGATACGTTGCTGGTGCGGGGACATGTGCTCGACGTTCATTCGCTGCTCCGGGACGGGATAGCCATGCTCATCTAACCAAAACCAATACATAAAGCCATTGGTGGGAGTCGAACCCACACTAGTAGTCCAGTTCACGAAACTACCGCTCTACCAATTAAGCTACAATGACACCGTCTCTACTCTTCGGACCAACCCGCATCCCAATCGTCGTTGTTGGTTTCCGCTCCCGCCGGAGCAGCCTGCGTATCGTCGGTATCCTCACCCCAGTCGTTTTCGTCCGCTTCCGCCGGTTCCGGTTCGGGCTCCGGGGCGGGTTTCGGCTTCGGCTGGGCCGGTTTGGCGGCGGACTTCGCCGCCGGTTTGGCCGGTTCCGCAGCCTTTGCAGGAGCCGGGGCTTCCGTCTTTGCCGCCGTTCCCTTCACCCGCGTATCGCTGACCGCGACATCCTTGTAGATGTCGTCAGTCGTCAAGTCGAGCAGGGTCAGCGTGAAACCCTCGCCGGTGACCTTACGAACTTCGCAATCACCCTTCCCGCGATATTCGACCACCGTACCCGCCGCGATGCCTTTGGACTCCGCCGTGGGCCGGGCTTTTTCCTGGGCCACTGGTTTGGCCGGTGCGGGCTTTGCCGCTGGGGCGGGCTTGGGAGCCGTTCCCGCCGCTGGGGCCGGGCGTGTGCCCGCAGGGGGCATTTTCGCACGGCTGGGAGCCGGGGCTTCTCCCTCGCTTTCGCCTCCTTCCTCGCCTTCCTCCGAAGCCTCGCCGGTCAGGAAGATTTCCTTCAGGCGATTGTAGCTCATGACAAACTCACCCTCGGCGTTGCGCGTGTAGCCGGGGACAATCAGTAGGTCGTCGAGAACCTGGGCCGCTTCCAGCCAATCCTGGGACAGCGGTCCCCTCCGCTCGAAGTCGATGCTGGACGCCTCCGGGAAGGGCTTTCCGACGCCGATGGACTTGTCAGCAAAACCGACCGAAACCGTCAAGCCGTCGACCGGGTCCGCGAAGTACTCGTAACCCTTCGACTCCGGGCTGTTGAGGATGCGAGCATTGAGCTGCTTGCCAAAGTTGTGGAAGCTGATGTCCCACACCTGAACGCCGCGATCTTGGGCGTCGAGGTCCATGACATTCCACAACTGTCGCTCCTTCGGCTTCAGGGACAAGATCAACGCCTGTCCCTCCTTGTCACCCGCCGGGGTGCGACGAATCAGCCCCTTCACCTCTTCGCAAATCGGGCAGGGCATGCCGACCGTCTTGGCCGGGCAGATGTACATGTCGTCGTTGGGACCGATGCCCCGGTGGACGTAATAGTGTCGCGTGTAAGCGAGATCGCCGGGCTCGTGGTTCGGATTGCCGACCTTGTCCTCCGGGACTTGGTAGACGATGAATTCCAAGTTGTACTGCTTGCTCTTCGCCACGAAGGAGTTAACTCCTTCCGGGATGCGAACCGCAGTCCGGTCGAATCCGGACTTGTGTTCCGCCGCCTGCTTGCGGGCCGAAACCCGCTGTCGTCGTTCGTCGCGCTGCGTCATGGTAAGTGTTTCTCCCACTTGTCTCGTTTTTGGTCGCGGTCGAATGCTCGCTTGCCGTAGAGCACTCCTAGCGTGACCATCTTTGCCATCAAAAAGACAAACATCGGGGCGGCAATAGTCCCCAACACAATTATAGCGATCCAGCCTACATCACTCATCGGAAGACACCTCCGCGTTGCGGGGGCGAGTTACGCGTTTGCTCAAGTAACGTCGACTGGATTCCTCTTCCATCCCCACGCCGTCCCTTTCCCTCGGCGTTGCAAAATAGTCGAGTTTCATCAAGGTAACCAAATTCTCCAAGGCACGCCGCCGGTCCTCGACCGCTGCCACCGCCGCATCCGCCAACGCCAAGTCATACTTGGCCGAGTTGAGCTTCTTGATAACTGCTTGGTGAGCCGGGAGGGTGGGAATCAACGCTTTGATTTCACCCTCGGTGGCTTTCTGCAATCCGTAAGACCCTGGCGATTGTCGGGCAGATGTTTCTAACTCTGCGGCGACGACTTTTGCCTGGGCGTTAAGCTGATCGACCTTCGCCTGGGCATCCGCTGCAGCAGTCGCGTAACGATGAAACAACTTCGGCTGACCGATCCATTCGTCGGCCAGTCTCATTGGGTCAATGTCTAGGCTGGGAAAATCGTGCATAAGGTCGATCTATGGGATTCGAACCCACACTTACGGACTAGCCGGAGTGCTACCAGTTACACTAAGATCAACTTTTCACAAAGAGCTGGTACGAGGCTCTCGATGGTTGGCGTGAGCCGATTTATCCTGCAGGCCACCGCCAGTTCTCTTTGTTACAGATTCAATATAGCCGGATGGAAACAATCACTTCAGCACTTCGGTCGCCTCGTAGCAGGCCATCGTCACCGCCGGGAATCCCATGTCATAGGTCGGCGTGCGGAAACAATCCAAGACGTCGAAGGCGCGACGGTTCGATGCCCCTTTCAAGAGCACCGATTGCATGTACCCAATGATGATTCGTCGGATAGCTTCCGGGTCGACGTCCTGCTCTTTGGCTGTCGCCAACACAGCGGCGACTTCCGCCCACTTCGCTTTCTTCATCAACAACTGTGCGATTTGGAAGCCTCCGACTTCGACGTCCGCTTTCTCGAGAGCGTTGAGTTGCGTTGCCGCGTCTGGCAGTCGCAGCACCTGATGCAGTAGCACCATCGCCTTGCGTCCGCTGCCACCTGCGAAGTCCGCGATCTTCGCGGCTACGCGGGGGTCGAGGGTCACCATCTCCGCTGTCGCGGTCTTAGTGACCAGTTCGATCAACCCCTTGACAGGGATCGCCTTAAATTTGACTTCGGTACAGCGTGTCTTGATCGTCGGCTTCAGCTTGGCCGGGTCCGTCGTCGCCAGGATGAAGTAGACGTGCGCCGGGGTATCCTCCAGCAACTTCAAAAAGGCCGATTGAGCATCTCCCGTCAACGCGTGACATTCATCGATCAGGAACACGCGGACCTTGCCGGTGACCGGCATCAGTCGCATATTCTGTTCGATATCGCGGACGAAGTCAATGCCACGAGAACTGGCCGCATTCGACTCGCGGAAGTCGTG
>OFQY01000352.1_pt1 | contig 18914 bp, 44 predicted proteins | sample 1542991 | NCBI WGS metagenome assembly OFQY01 (sample SAMN07774224, study PRJEB24372) | wastewater metagenome | isolation source: Exp Tend VB 10WW | collected 2016-02 | reverse complement strand
GTCTAGGAGGTGATGGGCTTGCGATGCCCTTAGGCACCCCCCTTATGCACTACCCCACGAGCAGAAGCTGCTCACCGACAGCACCGTCTGACTTGATGCTGTTGCAGATGAAATGGGCAAGCGCCACGTTGCTCTTAACGTGTGGGCCACCCTTAGACATCGGGATGATGTGATCAAGTGATGGGCCTAATGGGTCGTACCCATCCTTCGGGTGTGACTTGTGAACTCGTTCACCACATAGGTGGCATGTCCAGTTGTCACGCTCGTAGATGTAGCGCGGTTGGATCGGCTCGTAGTCCACGTTGTACTTGCGTGCTCGCCTACGGTGGTCCGACCCGATGTAGGTTCCACGCTGCTTGGCGCGGCGTTTGGTTGCACGGTTAGCGGCACGCGCTACTACACGTCGGCACTCATCGCACTTCGTCCGGTGCATCGACGTGACCGTGTAGGTGATGGCACCCCCGCACTTACACCGCCCCACCACTTCACTTCCGCGTGGTGTCATACCTGCGACTAGCCGGTAACACGCAGCGTTGCACACCTGCTTGCTTCGCTTGCCCTGGGTGATGGGCTTACCGCACCCATCGCACGGGCGGTAGTTAATGATGCTGCGCCACTGCCATGCCTTCACCTTGTTGGCGGCGCGTTGCCTGCGTTGCAGCTCGAAGCCGCAGGCGCGGGAGCAACAGCGGCCTGCGTTCTTTCCGCCGCGCTTGCGCTTGAACTCGGCAGCGCATACCTCGCACGTCAGCACACCGCCCGCCGTATCCCCTCCGCCAGCTCGATGCGTGGTGTGTGGATCTGGTGCAGTGCTGTCGGGTCAGCCACACGCCAATGCACACCCGTTGGCCTATCGGGTAGCGGGTTGATGGTGGGTGTGTAGCCCACCGCGTCGGCCATCATCGTGGCTAGCGTGGTGAAGTCTGTCGGGATACCGGTGCCCACGTTGATGGGTTGGGTGTAGTCCTGGTCAATGAGCCGAACGATCATCGCCATGATGTCATCGACGTGTACCCAGTCGCGGACCTGTGTGCCGTCGCCCCATATGTCGAACGGGTTAGCCCGTGCCTGTGCCCGGGCGAGGAATGCACCGAACGGGTAGGACGTGTCCTGGTCTGTGCCGTAGCCGGACATGGGCCGGATGATGTGAACCGATGATGGCCCGTCTACCCGTGCCGCCATCTGTTCGCCGGTTAGTTTCACCCAGCCGTACATGGCGTCGGGCTGTTCGGGTTTGCGTAGGTTGATGAACTGTTCACGTAGACGCGCATGGCCTAGGCGCTGCTGGTATCGGATGGGGTATGCCGCCGATGATGACGGGTAGACCACATGCCGCGGCTTCACACGCTGCGTGTAGTTAAACAGCGCCACATCTAGCGCGATGGTCTGTGCCACGGCCAGCGGGTTACCGTCGATCGTTGCGCGTCCACCCACGATCGCGGCGAAGTGGAGCACAATGTCGAAGTGTTCGGCGCTGTCGTAGACGTACCGGCAGTCAATGCCCGCGGTGATGTCTACTCCGGTGACCTGATGACCTAGCGCCTCGAATGTGCGTACCGCGTGGCGGCCTAGGAACCCTGCCGATCCTGTGACCAGTACCTTCACCGGCACGCCCACAGCTGGTAGCGCACATCTAGTCCCTGGTACTCAATGAACTGGTACGCGGTGGGCTGCCAACCGGCATCCTCCAACATGGCGGCAATGTCGGCGGCGCCCCATGCCCAGTAGTGTTCCGGGTTCTTCAGCGTCTCATCGCATGGTGTGGACAGGATCAGCCGCTTAGCCTTGCCACGGATCGCCACCAGTACGGCGTCGGGATCGTCGAGGTGTTCTAGTGTTTCCGAACAGATGAACAGATCCACCGGTGACAGATCGTTGATCGTGTCCTCTATCGACCCGTGGTGCGCGTAGTCCACCCATGCCGGGGACATGTCGCCAAGGCTGATGTCCGTGACGTTGGCTTCCTTCGCCACCGTTAGCGGTATCGCCCCATCACCGGCGGATAGGTCGGCAATGGATCGGATGTCAAGCGCGTTGGCCAGCGTGAACTCAATTGTGCGCTGTACCCGGTCGCGGTGGTCACGCCAAATAGTGTGGTCGTAGCCGGGTTCGTACAGTGCGGCGACGTGTTCAGGTGTGTACGCCTCGCGTAGCCGTGTCCTCATGCCCACACCGCCTGAACCGCGGCAATGTCATCCGGTAACTGGTTCTCCCGGTAGCGCGCGTATGCCTCACCGTCGCGGCTGTACATGCCCGGCGCGTTTACTTCCTGATACAGCGCGTCCTGTTCGGCCTTGCCCACGATGTAGTGGGCGTGTTCCAGGATCACGTCGGGTAGGTAGGTCAGCCTGCCCAGGCCACGTCCCAAATCCATCCAGTAGTTGTCTAGGTAGAGATGTGTTTGTCCGGGTGGGCAGAACTGGTTGAGGGTGCGAACGATGTCCGCAGATTGAATGACCGCCGTTGCTAGGTTCGCGCCTTGCAGCAGGTCGTTGCCGTAGGCCAGGCCACCGCCCTGCACCGCTAGCCCTAGGTATTCGTCCCAGCGCGGTGTGCGCGGGATGTGGTCATCACCTAGGAAGCCAATGGCGTCGTAGTCGCCCGCGTACTGCGGGGCGATGTAGTTCAGCGTGGGGCCTAGGCGCAGGCGTGGGCCCACAACGAGGTGGAACTGTGACGGGTCCACATCGTTGAACAGTTCCCGGTAGGCCGCCAGCTGGTCGTCGTCGTCATCGACGGCCACGACTAGATCGGACTGGGCGCGGGTGTCGTCCCACGCATTCAGTAGCCGGGCGATGTTGGCGGGACGGTTGCGCGATGGGCAGATCCAGACTGAACGCATGGCGGGAGAGCCTTTCGGGTTACCAGTTGCGGCTGGTGCTGGTTGATGTGGCGATGTAGTTGGTTCGGTTGCCGCGACGGCTGTTGCAGCCGTAGTGGGCGGGGCGCAGGTTCGTTTGCGCGTACGGGTCACCACCGCGCGATACGGGGATGATGTGGTCCGCCGACGGGGCTAGCGGATGACGGCCCGTGAACGTGAAGTCCAGCGGGCGCCCGCAGATCATGCAGGTGTCGGCACCGGCTAGGCACTGGGCGCGGGCCTTCTGCCAGGCGCTGCCCTTATGAATCTTGCCCATCGTCTAGCGCCTTCGCTTCGTCTAGATCCAGGGTGATGTCGGCATCTGTGCGCAGTAACGTGCGGCGGCAAATGTTTGCCATGTCCTCCGCCGTCATGCCGTCGTATTCGCCGGAGCTTGAGATCGTCACCGTGACCTCACCGAATGCGGCCTGCACGGTGAACGCCATTACAACCGAACCCGGTCCAGCAGGCTGTTGATGTAGTTCATGGCGGCCTCGCGGTTCTCCGGTGCGCAGGTGTGCAGCGTTTCCCGCGCGAACTCCAACGCCTGCCGCAGACTTGCCGGGATCATCGGTGCCGCATCAGGGATTTGATCGCGGCGACTTCCCGCTCCCGTTTCATCGCGGCGGCACGGAGACGTTTCTGCAACGCGACCTTGTTGGCGCGGATACGTTCGGCCTTGATCTTGTCTAACGCTTGATGCCAGTAGTCCTCAGCCATTGTGGCTCCAGACATGCAGAAAGCCCGCCGGATCTGTGAGGATCTGCGACGGGCTTAGGGAATAGTTCGGGGACTCTAACTACCTAGGGTGGCCTAAGGATTCGTCAAAGTCAATGTTTCCTGCGGCGTGGCGTGATCTTCTCAATGAGCGCGGCAGCGTCGTCTATTCGGTACAGGCGACGCTTCGTGCGCAGATCACAAGCGACAGCGGTCAGGTGGCGACGCAGGGTGCGGTGCGCAAGGTTGATCTGGGTGGCGATGGCGTCGAGGTCGACCAGTTGATCGCCTATCACCCGGCTTGCCTTTCCCTGATCTTGCGGCCAAGGGTGAGCCATGAACCCGCTGGCCATTCCTGCCCGCAGCCCTCACACCACACCTTTGACGGCAGTAGTTCGTCGGTGTCACGAACGAGGGCGACAAGGAACCCGTCACAGGTGACGTTCAGGCAGCGTTCGTGGCCGATGTCCATACGTCGCGTGCCCGACGGTTGCAACAGTGAGCGGGCCTGTGTCCGTAATGCGCGGGTGTCGGTGATGACTGTGACCAGTTCACCGTTGAGTTTCTCTTTGCGCCGGGTGACGTCGCCGCGTGGGTCGTAGACGAGCCAAGTCCACAGGTCATCGGCGAACGGCTGTGCCGAGATCCAGTCGGCGTGGGTGATGAGGAATGCGGCGATGCTGTGGATGTTGTCGGCGGCGGTGTAGTGAACGCCCCTGTCTTCGCAGACGATGCGTGCCCATCCGGCTAGTTCATTCTTGATGGCGTCGCGTAGTTCGATCACCTTCGGTGACAGGTTGAGCCCGATGGCTTCGCTTTTGGCGCGGCGTTCAGCCGGTGTCCCGGTGGCGGTGAGGTTGTCCGCGAGCTGGTCGTGCAGGTCGGCCAGTTGCCTGATGCGCTCGGGTAATGCCTTGACGTGGCCGGGGCACAGGTAGTGGCCGTCTTGGGCCAGGCGCTCGACGTCATGCGGCAGGACGCACAGTTGCTCACTCACAGGCTGATCCGTTCTCTAATCCATTCGGTGAGGGTTAAGACGCGGGGCTGCGTCCATTCGATCGCCGGTTTCTCGGGTTCGGCGTAGCGGCGGTGGGGTCCGTCGTGGTCGGGGTCGAGGAAACATTGGGTGTGGTGGTTCGCCGGGTCGTGCAGGGCTGGGCATCGGATCATTAGTCTGCCCGTTTCACAGATGCGGCAGGTGGCGGCGGTGTTGTCGGGGGCTTGCCTTTGCCTTGGACCATGCCCTTGGTGAGCGGACGTGGGAACAGATCGTCACGGGTGATGGTGTACCTATCGCCAGGCCGTCGCGGCGGGGGTAGTGCCATCATCTTTCGCGCGGCACGCTTCGCCTCCCGGTTGGCTCCTGCTCTTGTTATCGCCATGCCGCTTTCGTAGTCGGCCCCTCTCTCACTTCCGACGATCTCGGCACGCCAGTGCCAGTGCGGCCATGAGCCTGGGTCGTAGTGGATAGTCACGGCAACCTGCTCAATACTCACGCCTGACCCCCGTACGGTCGGCCTGCGCAGTCGGTACAGGTTGGGGTGATGTATCCGGGGTCGAGGGACTGCGTCCACGTTCCGCAGACTGAACAGACGGCGGGTTCGTCGGCAACGGGTTGGGTCACTTCTCCCCCTCACCTAGTGCTGTGCGGATGGCGGCCACGGTCGGGCACGGGTAGCGAACAACGAATCTATGTTCAACCTGGGTGCATTCGACGCAGTGCTCTAACCGGGCCTCGATTCCTTCGGCTGTGAACAGATCGCCTATGCCGAGTGCGTGGAGTTCCAGTACCGCTTCAACAGCGGCGACAAGGGCGGGAACGTCGAGCATGAGTAGGTCGCGGGCTGTGTCAATGGTGAACGGGCTCGGTTCGTACTCGTTCAAATTGGTTCCCGTGTAAGCCGCCTGCGCCTTGATCTCATCGAGCCTGCCCATCACCCACCTGCCAGTAGTAGCGGATTGAGTTTGCCGCCACGGATTAGCCACACGGCATCGGCGGGTGCGGGGGTGTAGCGGCACCCAACTCCCGTAACCCAAAGCGAACCGTTCCATGTCCACACCTGGCAATCCCAGTAGGCCATATCGCCGTCCTGTATCGGTGGCTCGATCTTCGTGATGGATGCAAGGTCATCCCGATAGAAGTAGAGGCCACCGTCGCCGGACGCTAGAGTCAGCGTGTTACTTGACACTTGGAGAATCTCGGCTTCGATCCATCCGGTGGCCGGTGATGCAAACTCACACTGAACCCGGTCGCCCGGCTTCAACTCGGGCAGATTGGCGGTCATTCGCCGTCGTCGATTACCGCGATGGTGATATGCCCTCGCATTATCACTACGGCCTGCGAAGCAAGGCGAAATGCTTCCTCGCGGGTGATTCCCGGTAGTTCAATATTGGTTAGGTCAACGGCTTGGCCGTCTGACGTTGGCCGGATTAGAACGGACCAGTTGTCGGGTGCTTCGTTCATTACTAACTCCTCTGTTGGTTGGGTCTTGCCTACATAGTCGAACCCGGTCATTGCCGTTCCTCCCCTAGCGCGTGCGCGATGACGTTTGCGATGTGGTCAGGCCATGCGTCTCCCGGCTTGAACATCGGACAGTCCTGATAGCTGTCGGCTCCACGTATCACGCAGTACACGTCCCCTGTCGTGTCTGCCGTTGGCACATGTAGCGATACCCGCTCAAGCGCTGACACAAGGGCAGGAACGTCGAAATTGGCGAGGCGTATCAGCGCCGCGAACTCAGTGTATGTCGCTTCGCGGTTGTCCGGTTTGGCCGCGACAAGCTCGCCCCGCGCCTTGATCTCGTCTAGCCGGTTCATCGGAAGTCACACTCCCCGGCATGGCCTTGCACAAAGACGCAGCGCGCATCTGAGATCGAGACACACGGGCATTGCTCGTTGAGGTTGTAAGGCAGCGGCCCATCCGCTCCGGCTCGCTTCATCGAGTCGCGGACGTGGTTCTCGTGGTCGGTGAATGCCCACATGGTCGTAGAGTCCCAGTCGCCTAACCCGGTTGTGCGATCAAGCCCTAGTTTCAGTTCCGTTTGGCGGTGGCCGCATGAGCACCACCAACTGAATGTCATGGACGATCTTCCGCCCCTTATCTCGATCTTCTGTAACTCGTGTGGGTTCATACGCCACCGTCCTTCTTGTCGCCCTTTTCTGTTAGTTCAAGCAGCGTGATGGTGTCGCCCGGTTCTGTGACGAACGACCAGGCGTACGTCGTGTCGCCGGTCGCATATGTGTAGTCGTAATCGTTCAGCCGCAGGTAATTCCTGCCCGTCCGATCGACGCGGAAGAGTGTGCCGACGGGCGGTGCGGTCGGTCGGGTCAACGGCTTCGGTTTCGGCTTGCGGATGTACCAGGTGCCCCTGTTGGAGTAGAAGCAGTACGGACCTACGCCGATTTCGTAGCCATCAGTGTGAACGACGTGCGCGTACGTCGTTTCTTTGTATTCGCCGCAGTCGTGTTTCACTTTCACCCAGTCACCGACTTTGATTTCCGCCGGGTCTGCCTTGATCCACTTACTCATTAGTTGTTCCCCTCGATCTGTTGCCCTAGTTGCACCATCTCGGTGAACGCTGCGTCACGCTCCAACTCGTCGGCACGCAATTCCAGCGTTTCCTGCGCATCTTCAATCCCGTCCAGGTAATCGCGTTCCTCGCGGCTCACATAGCCCGACTGTTTGGCCTCCCTGTCAGCGCGTAGTTTTCGCGCGGCTTGCCGTAGTGCCTCAGCGGCAATGTGCGGTGCAGCGGCGTTGAGCGCCGGGACTAGCGGGTCTTCATTGAGCGGGCTTCTGTTCACCCTTTCGCTTGCCGCGTCTATGGCAGCTTGGGTCACGAGGTCACTCATTACCAATCACTCCTTCAGACAGAACCTGCAAACTGCCTGCATTTTGCAGCATGGCCCAGCTGTATCTGGTGGTAAAAGACTCCAAAAATGGAAAGCGGCTATCCCCTTCGGTGCGGACTACCCTGAATGGGTCAATATCATCAGGATCAGCAGGTGTAACAAGGACAACTGCGCCTAGACCCATTGGTTCTGGCGGCACAGGGATTGGCTCAACTCCAATAAGTGCTGCATAAGACAGCACTCTTTCAGGGATCGTGTGGCCTCCGCCGACTCCTACGCTATACGGATCACTTCCTGTTAGCGGATGCTCATAAATCTTTCCTCGAAAGAGGACTTCGACGGTACGGCCTACGTAGTCGCCTAACTGTCCGCTTGTGATTCTCTCAGTCATTGGACTCGTCCTTCCATGTGATCCGCTCGACGCTGCTCCACGGAATGAACTGAACATACGAATTTGCTTTTACATCGCGAACAACGATTCCACTAGCGTTGGACCTGACGTAGACGTAGTTCTCCCACGACTTCGATGTGCTGATGGCGACGCCGATTCTCATTCCCGATTCTAGTCCTGTGATGTTCATGGCTCGATGTCCTCAAATTTTTGTAGTTCTTCGTTCCATTGGAACAGCCACATATCGTCTCCGTAAGGAACGGGCTCAGGATCGTCTTCTCCGAATCCACGCCAGATCACCATGAGAATTCCGTTTTCGTAGAAAGCGTCACAGCATTCCTCACCCGGAATGTCGCTCAACAGACACTGATGGTGTCCCTCATGGTTAGCGGGGAGGTCACATCCATGCGAGCCCCAGAACACACCACAGCGCGTACTCATGGCTTTCCTTCTTCCGCCAACGCAGCTTCTATCGTTGCCGCCACGTCATCCATTGCGCGACGATAACCGTCCACCCAATCGTCAGAAACTGGATCTTCCGTTATCAACATCTTGTACTGGGTTCGGTGGAGTACCGCTTCGACGGCTGCCAGCAAGTCAGCCGTACACCCTTCCCAGTCCCAATCATCTAGTGGAGGGTCTGGAAGGTTTGGGTTCAGTGCTGCACGTATCTCATCAAGTGGGTTCATGGCCGAACCCCAAACAGGTAATCGTTGATCTGCTCACTTGTCCATGACGTACTCATCGGGACAGGAGGGACGAGCAGATACATCGAGCGGAACGCTGTCGCCGTTCGTTGAGTCTGACGAAGTAGCCGCTTCCATTGGTCGGAAAGCTCTTGAATGTTGTTCAGATTGACAGACACGACATATTCACGATTGTTCATTTCTTGTCCTCCGCTCGCGGTGGAACGTATTCAATCGAAATCTTTCCGCGCCAGGTTTGCAGTTCCTCCCACGACACATGCCGGAGTCCGCCAATAGGACAATCCACCCGCTTGAGAGTCTTGTCCGTACTCACGACATAAAGTTGGGGATTATTACTGCTCTTAGCCGTATCGTTGAACGTGAACCACACCAAGGTTCCGGGAACTGCGGGTTTCGGTGGCTGACATGTAGACACCGATGATAAATCCTCTCTAATGAAGCATGAGGACACCTCCCCGCCTGTCCGAAGATAAAGCTCATCATCAAAGACCTCATGAACTTCCGCGAAGATAAATCCCGCAACCGGAGAAGCGAACTCAGCCTGGACCCAATCTCCAGCCTTAATCCCATCAAATGAAACGGTCATTTCTTCTCTCCTTGTTCCATAAAGCAGTTCGCACACCAGAATTTATCTTTGAACCACACCACCTGATGAGTGTCGAAATCTTTCCGACAGGTTCCGCAGCGATGCGTGGGGTAGGGATCGACGGCTCGTGCCCTCGCCATGAAATCTCGGATGTCGGCAACGATCTCTTCGCTAGACATGGACGCCCACGGCGTCGGATTCTCGGTGCTCATACTGACCCCCGACAACCGCAATCAAGCACAGGGCAGCGACTCTCTTTGGCAAAGGTAGCGACTACTCGGCAGTACGCGCCGACGGGTGTGTGCTCGCAGCACCCGCAGTATCCACATTGAGACGTACAAGAATGAGATTCTGCCTTGACGCCTTCAGCGTTCGTTGTGTTGATCGCCCTAACAAGCCCGAGTGCGTATTCTCTCTTCGGACAGATCGCGACAAGGACGTTATAGACATCATCGTCATAGGCAAGGCTGTCCGTGGAAACCGCCCACACTTCGTACTTGTAGTCCCTGTCAATGACGATGGGATCTCGGTATGGCTCCATCACTGTTCCCCTGTTAGCAGCGGATTGAGGATTCCGCCTCGTCGAACCCACACAGCGTCGGCGGGAAATTTGTCTTCAGTGGTTTCAGCTGGGTCGATGGAGGGAGTGCTCACTCGGTAGAACCAGCCCCCCTCGCCGTCCTTCCAGAAGGAATTGGCAATCCATATGTGGCCCCATGCAAGAACCATGTCTCCGGGCTGTGTCTTCGGTGCGACAACTTCCAATCGCGTAAAGTCTGAACGATAGAAGTACAGGTGTTCGGAAGGAAGTTCCAGGTACAGCGTGTCGTCATCCTCGTCTATTTCAAGTACCCTCGCTTCAAACTCACAACGGACGGTGTCGTCTCGTTTGATGTTTGTGAGTGGAGGGAGTTCCTGGGCACCATGTCTGGAGAACTTCTCGCTAGACTCGGAGGTGTCGTGCGAGTTACTCTCCTCGCCGCGCATCAGGTGTCTCCTTCCGCGGGTTACTTCCGACGATGGCAATCCAGTTCATGCTGTCGCTCTCCCACGGCGTGACGTGGATGTCCCAATCCTTTCCACACGCCTCGTCGAGGGCATACATGAAGTGGCTGACTTGCCGAAGACTTCCCGGCGCGAGGAGCGCGAGGATCACAGAAGACTCTTCAAAAGAGGTCATAGATTCTTCACCTTCTTCGTTTTGGAAAGACATGGCACGCCTCCACGGACAAGCCATGCGGGGTCACTAGGAAGGTAGTCATCTTGGTTAGACAACCACAAGGGGTTGACACTTTCAACGAGGACGACTTCCCCGCCTAGCCACAGCGCGTCGCCCTCACAAATTGGAGGATCAATTTCCACGACAGCTTCACACACGCTAGAGCCAAGACACAGTTCCCAGCCCTCGACAGGAACAAAACTGATCTGGTCGTCCTTCTTCGAGACGACTTCGATCTCGCCCTCGATGGTTCCATTCAACGGGAGAGCAAGAGTGACATGAACCCACATTCCCTTCTTCAGCCCGCGAAAGGGAGATTTCGGTGGACGGACTTCAGACGTGCAAGGGCAGTACGCCAAGAAACAATCTTGGCAGTGCATGATCTGCGAGCCGCATTCCCGACACACGCTGCGAGTGCCTTCGGTATTTTTGTGTTTACAGTTCATGAGATTCCTCCAAGTTCAATGAGACCGCACACGCCACAACGATGTAAGCCCACTGTGCAGGCGTTGAATCGCCAGAAACGATCTCCACTCCGCGGCCTGCGTGCTTGTACCACTCGATGCTCAACCCTGTCGGTTTGTACAGGAAGTTGGGTTCACATCGCTCGTAGGGGGTGTCATCGTCCCAATCCCTATTGTCGCACGTGTCGCAGCCCCAGCAGTAGGAACGCATGAGAAAAACGTCGTTCTCGAACCTTGTCCCCACATTGTCGGAAGGTGCTGGTTCGCCTGTCTTTGCTTCGATAGCCTCGCCGAGAAAACTCAATCCCGTTTCAAGTTCGTAATACTTCAACATCGTTAGTCCTTTCTCGTCTATTACGCGCCACACTTTGACGCTGTTGAACACTACACTCTTTCATGTTAGCGATCCAGTGTACGGAAGTTAGTTCCACCGTATGTCGGGTTCCTGTCAAAGTCAATCTTCATTACTCCCCTCAAACAAATCTGCCGCCGTGGACAAGACACACGACGCCAACGACATCGCTCCATTGTCGTAATGATGATCTAGACGAAACTTGTGCGATCTTTCTGCATTGAAAGACGCTCCCAATGTTCCTACCTCGCACTCATACGTACACACTTCACCGGGCTGACCTGCAACCCTCTGGGCTGACCAGTACCCAATGAGGGAGGTATTGACGTAGATCGTTCCTTGTAATGCCACAGACGGTTCCTTTCCTACGACGCTTGCTCAAGAGCGTCTCGATCATGAGCCTTCTTCTGGGGATCTGCACGCCACCTATTCGCTACTTCGTATCCCACCCACCCGCACGTACACATGGGTAGGTAGTAATACTGACTAGGAGGAGAGAAGATCCCTTGAATGGAAAATTCGCATGTCATGCGATCACCGTCTCGTGTCCACTCTGGGACACCGAGTACACAACCGAGGCCGCGTCAGAGAATGCTGTCGAATGCGTCACGAGCAGGATTTGCACTCCTGTTCGTTCTACCAGTTCCGAGATGAACTCTGCGAGGCGTGTCTCGTACTCCACAGAGACGGCAGCGAATGTTTCGTCAAGGACAAGAATGCGGCGCACAGAGGAAGGACTGAGAAGAAGATGGACAACCCGGAGCAGGAATCCGACCACGGATGCCAACCCTCCGCCCCGAGCATCCATGACAGGAGTGTCAATCGTTGTCCCATCCGACAGCGTTGTCCGGACAACGAAGTCGATCGTTGTCGCATTTGACTTCGTTGACGACACCATATGGAAACTCAAGTCGTCGGCGAAGATTGTACGTAGTCCACGAGTCACGATAGTTTCAATCTGTCGCTGTATCGTCTCTTGTCGAGAATCTCCGATCGCATTGAGAACTGCGACGGCTTTCTCCAGACGCTCAATTTTGTCCTGAGATTCGGCAACGGCTTCTGTGTGTCCGATGACAGCGCGTTTGAGAGCGTCGCGTTCTCCTGCGCGTCGATCAAGGCGTCGCCGGTTAGCCTCAAGGGCGTTAGCGAGGTCGGAAGTCATGACATCTCCGTAAGAGCCAAAGCGTCAAACCAGTCTGACACGAGGTCGGATGGGGATCGGCGCGCAACGAACCGCGCCGCGAGTCTTTTCGCATCTTCGTCAGGGAGCCGACCGTCTAGACGCCCTGTAATGAGATCCAGTCCATCGTCGGCCAAGTCGTATGGAGAAGACTTGGGGATTCTTTTTGCCATGAGTATGACATCCTCTCGTTAGGTTCCTAGTTTGATAAGGCTTAGTTGTGCTAATGCTGCGTGGAAATCGGCTGCTTCATCTGTTATGACAAGCAAAGAACGGCGTGATCGTGTGTCCTTGTCCATCGAAAGGACTGCCTCTGGGGTGGAAACTTGATCAAGTGCTGCCTTCAAGTGAACAAGACTGACCGTAGCGGTATACGCGGGGTGTGTCCAGCCAATCTCCAGAGAAAATGACGCAGCATTTCCCTTGTCCTGGGCTGTTGTAAGTGTCACTTTTCCCGACGTGAATGCCAACACAACGGCGTGAGTGATGTCGTCACTGAAAACAGCTACAGAGTTGAGCGCGGTTCGCAGAGAATCGACCGAAATGTGTGCTGAGTACGGATAAGCAAGGGTGGGAAGGTAGTACATTCCCTCAATACCGGTCAACGGATACGCCGCTTGCGTCGTGATGAGGGTCGTTTCGGGGGTAGCGATGACCGAATTGGACTCTGTCTTCCCCACATAGACGTGTTCATGCCTGCTCGCGTCGAGAACGCGCAGGATTCCGGGCAAACTGTGCGAGGGAAACGACGCGTCGATGGGAAAGGCGCTAGAAACGCGGTGAGACCGAAGGGAATCACACGCCGTAAAGACGGACTGGCGTACATCTACCTGCATGAGGGCGGTATGGATGCCGTCCACAGCCACAGCAGGGACAGCTTTACGTAGCGCTGTACTGAATCCGCTGCGATTGACCCCAAAAAGCTCCATTGTTGTGAGGTCCGGCAGCGAGGGGAAGAATACTTCCCGCGCCGCAGCGATTCTCCACGCCCCACTGCCCGCAGAAACCGACACGTAGCCAGATTCCGCCGATACGAGGACGCGTTCAGGAGAAGCAGCGCGGAGAACCTTGAAAAAGTCAGCACATGGGATGTAGCACGTGCCTGGGGAGAAGGTGTGCAGGTCTTTTGTCCTCACGATGACGGTCGAAGTCAGGCATGTTGCCGTCATCGTGAGGATTCCAGTGGCCGATACGACAACTTCGATCTGAGTAAGAGCCGGATTTGCGTCTGTCTTTGGAACAATCGCTGACAACGTCGTGACCAGAGGAAGAAGTGTCCCTCGATCCGCAGAGAACTCTAAAGTTCCCGCAGTGGGGGCAGGTTCGGAGGGTGCCTCGGCTGTTGCGGTCATTCGCTTGCCGAACGAAGCGCCTCTCGGGCTTTCGCGACGAGGGAGTCGAGGTCAGCCGACAGTGTCGCAAGTGCGGCATTCGCCTCGTCAAGGTCCGCGACACCAAACTCTTCCGTCAGTGTTGTAATAGCGTCTTTGAGAGCAGCACGTGCGTGATCTGCTTCCATCTCAGCACGTGCAATTTCCCTAGACTTTGTATTTAGGTCATCCTTTAGCGCGCGGATTTGAACTTCAACATCACTCATCTATGTGTCCTTTCGTTTCGGTGTACCTAAGGATACTCTTCCTCGGCGTCCTGGGTCAAACTTTGGACAGGCGTGTCGGCAGTCGCAAAACCTACACGCCGCAGCATCCTCCGCCAGGGGGTAAAGGTCGTTCCACATAGATGTCGCCATTCGGTTGATCCGTACGAGGAGGTCACGGCGCGTGTCGTCGCTGATGTTCACTTCTAGTACCTGCTGCTTGCACATGGGCTGAAGTAACCCAGTGCGAAGGGCGTACGCCTTATGCTCTGCCCACATGGCAATGTCATAGAAGGTCAGTTGTCCGATCGTCTTACGCCAGTAGTAGTCATCCTTCGTCGCCTTGAGATCCCAGATGGAATATCCGTCCGGGGAATAGACGAGCATGTCAAGTTCTCCATTGAGATTGACCACCGACCGACCCCCGCCGGGATCAGGGAGTTTGATGGGCACGGAAAACCTTTTCGCCAGGGTGACTTCGTTGTCTCCGGCAACATCTGCAAGGATGACTTGAAGCCGAGTGCAAAGTTCTTCAACAAACTCTGTAAGCTCTGCCCGATCTGTGGGACTCTTCCACTTCAGGATGCCGTCGTTCCGCTCCTTGATCCGTTCTTCTTCTGCCGTCACCACTCCTTCGACAAAGGACGACATGGGCGTTACCGCACGTTGAGCGGAGTCGAGTCGATACCACTCTCGCATGACCGCGTCAGCGACATTCCCGTGAAAGAAGCCTCGCAGATTTCGCGTTACGTGCCGCTTGCGTTCGCGTGAAAGCTTCGCCCGCTGAGCGCACTCTTCAAAGACTCTCAAACTTGACCACGAGATGTTGATGTCTGGGTATGTCACGAGGCCACGTCGCAAGCAAAAACTTCTGCGACGGTGTTCAGCAGTTGTCGGGGTGTCTGCAAGAGAGTGGGAGTAGGGGGATGCCGCCGACTTCCCACGAAGACGAAGAAGTGTCCGGCCCATACTCCCTCAAGGTACTGGTTCTCCGCCCGCACAAAGCACTGTCTTTGGACGGGGCACCGGCTGCACGCTTCCTGGTACATCTCGATTTCGTCGGACTCTCTAGGCATTGAATCTGGAACCCAATCAAGGTGAGAGTATCTTTTCTCTCGGCAGACAGCGTGTTCCATCCACTTTTCATGCTCGTAGTCGCTCGCCACAGGTACTCCTCTTGTTAGACGGCGTAGTACTTTTCAGCACTACTCTCGTCGGGGAAAGGATTGACGCAGATGGAGGGGATTCCTTCATCGTGGTACATCGCAGCGAGGTGCGGCCAGTCCTCGACAGCAAGGACAACTTGAGAATTCGGCGCGTCTTTGATGATCCGCGCCACCTGTCTTTTGAATTCTGTGTGATCTTCGTGCCACTCGTCCGGATCGTCCGGATTCAAAAGTCGAATGATGTCTACGGGAACGTTGTGTTTCGCTAAAGCGCTTTGCGTTGCCTCTAGCGCCACCTTAGGACGTGCGGACACCACGACAATCGTGACTCCAGCCTCATGCAACAGGCGGATCAAAGATACGACACCGGGGAAAACGTCGTCAGCGTGACAATGCAGCGCGTAGGACTCCCATGTTGCGTCAGGGTCAGCCCGCGGAGACAGATGTTGCCGGTGGCTTGTGTCGAAGATGGTGGAGTCTGCGTCGAAAATTGCAACTTTTGTCGAGTGTGTCACGAACTTGCCTCCTCCAGAAGAGAAACCACAATGGCTTCAACGTCTTTATCAAGATTTTGCTCACGCACGCTGGCGATAACCGCTTCAATGCTCGCGACATCCACCGTTGTTTGTGCGATCGAGGAAAGAAAATCGTCGAGACGAGCCTCAGAGTCTTTCATTTCCTGGTGTTCAGTGAGTCGAAAGACTTCTGATCCGGGCTTGTGGGGCAAGTCGATCGTCTCGAACCCCCCGTCTGGGGACCACAACGTCGCCAGAATCTTGCGCGTAAGGTTCGATTCGTGAAGAGATCCGCGCGAAAGAGCCCCATTGTTGCAGTATTTCACGTCATCAACCGTGTAAATTCCGTGGAAATCATGGACATGCGAGTAGAAAATGCTGCCTTTGTTCTCCATTGCCGCTGAAACCCCCTGCGTCGGGATGAATTCGTAGGGAAGTTCCCGTCCGGGTGGGTAGATGGGGGCATGTGTCACTGTCAGGCAACGGTCAAGGTCACGAGCCGCGTCTCGCCAGGGACGCCATACTCTTTCCAGAGTTCCTTCCTCTTCCCAGTCCTGTTGCCACGGAATTCCGAAGACAGGGAGATCGTCGGCCCAACCATTCAGGTCGATGGCACCTGCGGCGTACATCAACCCCAGCGGCTGCGTCTCATGCGCCGTTTCGTACCGATCTTGCAGCAAATCATGGTTGCCTGCCGTGATAAGCAGCGGACAGGGAAGAGATCGCATCCATTCGATCGACCGGAGGACGAGCGCGTGACTGTTCCGGCTCGGTGCTTTCACATGGAAGAAGTCCCCGCCTTGAATGACGGCACGAACTCTGCGTTCCCTCGCAATATCCGTGACAGCGTCAAGGATTTCAAAGAGGTCGTCGGTGTAGGAATCGGTACAACTCGACGGCGGGCGGTCGGCAAGGTGCAAATCGCCAAGCAGCAGCACTTCATCGGACACTGCTTGTCTCCTCTTCCAAGTGAGCAGCGTACGCAATGACAGCGTACGTTGCCAAATCTAAGTACGTATCAGAAACACTCTCGTTTCGGGTAGCGCTCATCCTACCGTTTTGTCGTAGCGACTTCAACCTCGCCACTTTTTGAAGGACGTTGAACAGCGCTGACTCCACAGGACCGAACCCCTTCAGCCCAAGAAGTCCCGACGTTGTCTTGAAGTTGTCGAAGGGATCGCCGTCCTGGGCGTAATCTGCCCGCTTCTTTCGGTTCGTCTCAACGATGGGAATGATGGCCGCGTCGAAAGGGTCGTTTGGGTCCAAAGTGATTTCCATGCTATTCCTCATTCATAAAGTACTTGCTGGCGACCGGGCCGGTTTGTCCTTGGTACTTGCTATTACGTTCAAGATCTCCGTACCCAATCTCGCACTTGGTCTTGAGTTCATACAGTGCAAGTTGTCCGATCCACATCCCCGGTGACAGTCGGAGTGGAGCGGGTGCCATGTTCGCCATCTCCAACGTAATCGACCCCTCGAACAGCGGGTCGATGAATCCCGCGGTCGTGTGGATGATAAGCCCAAGACGCGCAAGGCTCGACTTACCCATAAAGGCTCCAGCAACATGACTGCTGAGCTTGACAGTCTCTGTCGTCGAACCAAGGACGAACTCTCCGGGGTGGAGAACGAAAGTGTTACCGTCCTCCACTTTGACTCTTTTCATGTACCGTGAAGCGTCCTCGATGAGAGGGTCGATGACTCCCATTTTGTGCGGACGGAAGACAAGAAACTCGTCGCTAAGTGTGAGATCGAGAGAAGCGGGCTGAACGGACGCGGAGTTGAACGGACGCACGTCGTAAGTCAGCCCGCGGTTCTCTATTAGGTCAGTGTCTGAATACAGCATTACACACTCCTGCCGTAGTCATTGAACGCTGCGTGGGTCAGGGGCACGACTTTCGAGAATCTTTCTTCCATCTGCTGTGCCACCAATTCAATTTCGTGCTGGGGGAACGACGGAAAGAACGAACCAGCGTTCGTCGTTCGCAGGCTAAGAAAGTGCATGAGGTTTCGTGCATTCATTGTCACGTAACACGTGGAGTAGATGTTGACCGGCAACACCATCCGGGCAACTTCTTTTGCGATTCCCTGCTCAAGAAGAGCGGTGTAGTGCAAGTACGCCTTCGTGCTGGTGGAGACAAGAGAATGAACTGTCGCCTTATGTTGTTCGATTGTTCCCCCGACAAACTCATACTGCCCGTTCTTCCCTGTCTGAACAAGGGGACGCGAGGTCTTCGGCACATAGAACTTCGGTTCAAGAACGGAGTACCGCCCGCTGACTTCATTGAACGAGGCTGTGCGGTGTCGGTGGAACTCCCGCCACACGAAGATCGGTGCTGAGATCCGGTACTGTAAAACGACTGCCTCAAAAGGAGACGAGTGTCGGTTCTTCATCAAGTAGTTGATAAGGCCGGAGATTCTTTCTGGGGACTCATCCTCGTCGGATCTTTCGCCTTTCGTGCTCACCCAGGCAGCGCGGGCGATGGATACATCATCACCCATTGAGTCAACAAGTTCGACCTTCATGTCCGAAGTAAACAAGCAATCAGTCATTCAGCGTTCCATTCATGAGAGGGGTTCGTCATGTTGCTGGCGATCTTCCACGCCCAGTAGGTCGAGAGTACCGTCTTCCACAGCGCCATCCAGTTGTTCCGCAATTTCTTTTCGCTCCACTTCAGATCGAGGAGTGCGAGACATATGCGTGCCTGACGCGCTAGAACGACGGCGATCAAGCACCGCGCGCTGATGGTCAGGCGTGCGTCTTTCCCGAGACATGCTCAGTCGAACCTCCACACGTCGGGCACACTTTCGCAGCACGCAGGGTAGAAGCGATCTTGTTGGATATGACTTTCTCTTCGGCGGAAAGTTCACGTGCGCGTTTATTCGCTGAGAAGAATTTTTGTTGAAGCTCGGGAATGGACTCGACGAGAGCGCGAAGACGGAAGGCGGCATCACGTTTCTTCTCGATGTCCGATACATCAGGCAGAGCAACGGGCGTGGGCAGCGTCGCCAGGATTGAGCGGGATGTGTGGATTGTTGAGAGGAGGGACTTCAAGCGAGTCACCTGAGCTTGTGCGGTTTCTGCTTGTCGCACAAGAAGTTCAGCCTCAGACTGACGAGCTAGTTTGTGGTCGAGATCGGCAAACTCCTCAAGCGAAGATTGCGCGTCAGCAAGATCCTGCTTACGGATCTTGAGAACTTGTGCTTCCGCTAACTTGCGCCGTGCTCCTTCTCGTGCGGCCTCGAAAATTCTTGTGACGTTTGTCAGTTCTCCGAGAGTCCGCGCAACGTGACTGCCGCTGTCATCCAACAAG
>OFQY01000350.1_pt1 | contig 19000 bp, 31 predicted proteins | sample 1542991 | NCBI WGS metagenome assembly OFQY01 (sample SAMN07774224, study PRJEB24372) | wastewater metagenome | isolation source: Exp Tend VB 10WW | collected 2016-02 | reverse complement strand
TATGACTAAGACCAGTACCCTTAAGCCTAGTGAGATTGTCACTAAGAGTGATGAGCTAGTACCACCAGCTGACCCTGTTGAGCCAGCCGTGCCTAGTGAGCCAGCTAAGCCTAAGCTGGGTGTGCATGAAAACACTGAGCCTGTGATTGATGATGAGGTTGTTGATGGTGACGGCCCACTTGACCCAGGCATTATTAGTGAGGGTGACCTTGATGGCCCAGTGCCAACTGCACCTATACTAGACATACCTGAGGATGAGCTAACGCCACCGCCTGCTGAGCCTACAACGCCAGCACCCGTTGAGCCAGTCACGCCTGCACCAACGCCACCAGTAAAACCAGCGGCATCAAACTCTAAGCCAGTTAAACCAACTGCACCTAAGCCAACTAAGCCAGCTGCTAAGTAAAGCTATGGATGGGCTTACTTATCTAAACCCACCTAAAGGCCGTGAGCTTGAATGGCCCACAGATATTGCTGATAATGACACGGCATATTTGAGGCGTTACATTAAATGGAAATACCCAAAAGCCTTTAAGCCTGAGGAATTGCCAACAGCCACACATGAGGAATTAGTGCATTACCTTACAGACAAAGGCTATAGCTTTGGTGCACCATGTAAGATGGATAACACTAACTAGGCCTATGAAAATGGACAATGAAATTAAAACAGTATACGGTAGCCAAAAGGCAATACGCCTTGCCATTGATGCATTGGTTGCAGCACGTAGGCCTGTCTTTAACGTCACTACAAAACGGGCTGGCATCTTTTGGCACATAGCAACAATCACAACTGCACGTGCTCAAGATACTGTGATAAATTAGGTTGCGTGGGGCACGGGCCAGTACCGTGGTGAGTGCCTGGCAGTTATGTAATAGCTGACCCAATGTAATGGTTTAATGTGGCCGTTGCCACAGCTCACGTACCCCACACCTAAGCATAAGAGTTGTATACATATTTTACTCACCCCTTATTGGGGTGTTTTCATGTTAAGCAAACGGGCTTTTATTAACATATCAGTGCCCATACATTAACCCCTTTAACATGTATACAGGGCCATAAACTAGAACAAAAAGCGAACAAAACAGACCACTCCCCTGCCCCACTGAATTATTAAAAAATAAAGTTGCACCCCTGTAAAATTAAAAACATGGTGACATCAGGGGAGTAGGGGAGGGGTGGCCCATACGTGTGAGCACCCTGTGTGTGAGGTGGTTAGAGTTATGCACAACCATTAGTATTTTTGTTGGCCAAAAGTCTATGCAAAGTGGATGCGTTTTGGTATGATAAAAGCACTAAAGTGATGGAGGCTAGACCATGAGTAAGAACCCTTTGGCAGTGTTGAGCAAGCGTGATTTAGACGTTGCAACATTTGCCAGTACAGACAATAGCAGGCCCGTGATTTGTCACGTGCTTGTAAGACGTAAAGGCAGTAACGTACAGCTAATAGCTACTGACAGCTATGCCCTAGTTGTGGCTGATATACCAGCCATTGAGTACCCTGACTTTGATGAGTTTATAATACCTGCTGACATTATGCTGATGGCTAAAAAGGTTATCAGTAAGGTTGAGGTTGATAGTGGCAGGCGTACCAAAAAAGTTGATGATAAGGTTGAGCTATACAAAGACCATATGCTTGTGCAGTCAACTGGCATACGCATACCTATTGCCACACCATGTGAGGCTGATAAGTACCCCAAGATTGATAAGCTCATTAAAGAGATTGACCGCTCACGTGCTGAGGATGTGACACTTAACAGTAAGCTGCTTGAGCGTGCCACTAAGTTTGTTGGCAGTGACCCTGCTGGCAGCGGCAGCAATGCATGTAACATTAAAATTAACGCTAGACTAGCACCTGTTGAAATAACCAACGGTAATAGTTATGCTTTAGTAATGCCGTTAAAGAGCTGATTATGAACAAGCAACCTAAACGCAAAAGATGTACATGGGGCTGTGGACTTATACCAATAGCAGAGTTTGCAGACCACGTGCATTTGCATGAGGCTCAAACTGAGTTAGTACCTTTAGAGCAATATACCGTGGCCCAAGAGCCTAAAGGCCGTAAGCGTAAGTTAAGGGTTGGTGCATAGCATGAGCCGTGATACTCACCTACCACAATGCCCTGCAATGGCTGAGTACCGTTATGCATGGGGCAATAAGATAATACACGGCTGCCATAGGCACGCTAATGCAATGAAAGCCTTGAGTGATGCCATTGGCTCACCCTTTCATGCTGAGCCTGACTTTGACAGCCTGGGCCGCTTACAGTGTGAGCAACGTGATGATTTAGAAAAACCTAAGGAGGGTGTGAAAAATGGCAGGAACTAAAGCAGGCGGTAAGGCCGCTGCAAAAACTAATAAGGCAAAATACGGTGCAGACTTTTATGGCCGCATTGGTGCTATGGGTGGTAAAAAAGGTAAGACGGGTGGCTTTTTTGCTAACCGTGAATTGGCCCGTATTGCTGGGGCTAAGGGTGGCCGCATTAGCAGGCGTACCAAAAAGGTAGGTGTGTGATGGCAAAAGCTAAAGACTTTACTACAGTACGTGTTGACCAAGATATTTATGATGATGTTGCTGAGCTCAAGGCCACAGAAAAGCCTAGCCCAACAATCACCCATTTAGTAAACACTTTAATTGCTGAGGCCCTAGCAGCCCGTAAGCGTAAGGCAAATAAGTAATATGTGGCTGGGTATACTCATTGGCCTATTAATAGCTATTATCATTGCCACGTTAGCTAGTGGTGCACGTGAGGCATCACGGCTGATGCTTTATGAGGGTAGCCGTTATAAGCTGGTAGCAGGTGCACGCCATGTTGCTGCCTGCCGCCATGATTTAGGCCAGGGCCATAAACTTAACGGCATGACCTTTAGAGAGTGCCGCTGGTGTGATGCCGTGTTTGTTGACGTTAATGATTTATTGAGGGTGCAATATGAGCAAGCCTAAGAAAAACCTAATGCCTATGTTGCAGCACCTCAACCAGCGTGCTGATAATTACTTTGCGTATGATAAGCAAGAGCAGTGTTATGTCATTGCTCAAACCTGGCACGTGCGTGTGCACAAGACTGGTGACCCTATTGATAAGTATGAGGTCATTTACTTTAGGGCCGCTAAGCGGTTTGATGTTGAACCTACTGAGGATGACATTATTGCCTTTGGTAAAGAGAGTGAGGCAGGCGTTAAGGCTCATATGGAGGCTGGCGTGTGGGCAGGTGGCACTGCTGACGGTGCTACTGATGAGCCGTTTACGTTTGATGTTTGGAAAATTAAAGACCATAGGGAGGCCTAACATGGCTAAGGATAACCAACAACGCAAGATGAGTGAGGCTGAGATTGAGCAGCACCTACAGGAAATGAACACGCAAGTTGCGGCCCACCTGAGTGCAATGCAAAAGATACTGCCACCTAAATATCAGATTACCCTAGTGGCTAGGCACATTGAGATACCTGAGGCTAACATGGTTTGGAGTAAAGAAACTGACATGGAGGTTGTAGCTGATGCACTCCTTAAGGCTGGCAAGTAATGATTAGCCGCCAGTCATTTAAGATGCTGATGCATACGCTCAAACAGCAAATTGAGTTTGATGATAAGGTTGGCCGTACCATCAGTAGCGTAGGTGACCCTGAGTTTAATGAGCACGGCTTTATCATCACCAGCCCTGCTGTTGCTGGCATTATTGCTGCACTCAATGCGGAGTTTGGGGATAAGTACAACAATATCAGTTACTTTATTTATGATACTGATTGGGGCAAAAAAGCTGATGACTACAATATCACCTTAGCTGATGGTAGGGTTATCAAGTTTTATGATGCTGGTTATGTATATGATTATTTAGTTGAGGAGGCCAACCGTGAGCAAGCCAATTAAAGGTGAGTGGGTATGGCACTTTAGTCTAGCCCCTGATTTTAGGTATGCTGGCCGTGGCTGGCGTATGTTTAGCCTGTGCTATGGCAAGATGCGGCATGATGTGCCTGAGGGCCAGGCAGTGCGGCAGCGTGATGTGTGGGGCGTATGCATCATGTTTTGTTTTTGGTGGCCCATTGAAAGGTTATGATGACAAGCAACACATTAGCTAAAGGCGTTAGGCCTCACACCACTCATAGTGCTTGCCCTGAGCGTATGGCTGAGTATGGTGGTAAGACAGTTGGCTGTTGTTGCACGGGCCATGTGTGCAAGATAAAGGTATTATTTTTAGATATTGACGGGGTGGTAAACTCAAGGGCCACCACTGATTTTAGGCAGCTATACCCATTAGATAAGTACATGGCTTTTATGGTTGGAAAAATACAGCTAGACACTGGTTGCAAGGTTGTGCTCAGTAGCAGCTGGCGTAACCACCCTGACGGTGTTGCTGTGGTCAATAAGAGTATTGTGCAGACCATTGATATTACACCCAACATGAGCGGTATGCGTGGCAATGAAATAGCTGAGTGGCTTAGGCTGCACCCTGAGGTTGAGCGGTATGCCATATTAGATGATGACAGTGACATGCTGCCTGAGCAGATGCCTAACTTTTTCAAAACCACATTTGATACTGGACTGACTGAGGATATTGCCAAGGCCGTTACTGACCACCTCAATGGAGTGGCAGCATGAAAATAGGTTTTGACTACTGGCAAGTGCTTAGTCACTTTACCAACAACTGCCATGACTTTATTGATGGTATGCAAAATAGTGGCTATGAGGTGGTGTGTATTAGTGCCGTGGGTGCTAAGCGTGTGGGCACTGTTGAGCCTGCTGTGAGGGCCTTAGGGTTTGATATACCAGTATATGAGGTTGAGTTTAAGAGCCCCAAGGAAAGCCCTGAGCTTAAGCTAGCCAAGTGCCTAGAGCTGGGTATCAATGCATTCTTTGATGACCGTGATGATGTGTGCAGATTATTGAACCAGCACGGCATTATGGCCCTAAGGGTTACACGCTTGAGCAACACCACTTATGATTTAGATGGTGATGATGATATTAAAAATGAGTTAGAATAAGACTATGACTGAGCTAAGTGATTACCAAAAGCAAGTAGCTAAGCTGCAACGCTACAACCGTAGGGTTACCATATTTACTGCTGGTTTTATCATTGGCTTATTTGTTTTGTGTATAGCATATGCGGTATGGTCAACAACTCAGACCAGAAACCAGACCAATGAGATTGTTAGCTATATCAATGATACTAAGGTGACTGGCTCAAAAGAGGCGGCTGTGACACGTGAGGGTGGTGACATCATTAGGTGCATTCTAAACATACCTGCCACAACCCGTACCCAGGTGGCTCACAAGAGGCCTGGCTTAAGTTGCGTGATGAGGCACTAAAGTAATGAGCTACCAACCTACTGGCCTACCATTCAAAAAGCCCCTCAAGTTTAAGACTGTAGAGGAATTAGAAAAGGGTATAGATTTATACTTTGCTAGCTTATATGACTATGCCCGTGACATGTGGGGTAATAGGCTCAAAGATAAAGACTATAGAGCACCTGATGATGATAGTGATAAAGATAACCCTCACGCTGGCTTTGTTATGAAAAAGGTAAAGGTGGCAACAGTAACCGGCTTGGCTGTGGCGTTAGATACTACCCGTGAGACATTGCTTGATTATGAGAGTGGTAAGTATGATGACCGTGATGCTGAGGGTAACCACATCACATTAGAGCAAGAACAGCAAGAGTATAACGATCAGGTGGGTAAGTATTCTGACACGATAAAAAGAGCTAAGCAGATGATACTAGAGGACACTGAGCAACAGCTGTTTAAGCCTGGCCGTGCTACTGGTGCTATCTTTAGCCTTAAGGTCAACTATGAGTGGCAAGATAAAAACGTAACTGAGCTGCTTGACACTGATGGTGTGCTAGACCCATTTGAGGGCTTGAGCACTGAGGAGTTGAGGGCCATAGCAAAAGGCCCACAGTAATGCTGACTGCTGATGTTAGGGCCATTGCCCAACGTAGGGCCACCATTCACCTAGCCAGGCGTAGCTTTTGGGAATACTGCCAGGCCCGTTACCCACAGCACTACAAAGATGACCGTGCATATTTGAAATACATGTGTGACATGATGCAGTGGTTTTATGAGCAGAATGATAAACGCTTTTTAGTTATCACCATACCGCCACGCCACTATAAGAGCCTCACAGCCAGTAACTTTACTGAGTGGGTATTTGGCCAGGACATACACGCCAAGGCTATGACAGGTAGCTACAATGAAACACTGAGCACCACCTTTGCCCGTAAGGTGCGTGACACTATTGCTGAGCGGCCACTAAGAGGCGGCCCTATTGTTTACCGCTCAATTTTTCCTAAGACCAAAGTTAAGTATGGCCAGGCATCAGTTAGCTTATGGGCCTTAGAGGGCAGCCCCCAGGATAATTACCTTGCCACCTCACCAACTTGTACTGCCACAGGGTTTGGTGCAACGGTCATGGCTATTGATGATGTTATCAAGAATGACAAAGAGGCCTACAATGATGCCGTGCTTGAGGGCCATTGGCAGTGGTTTACCAACACCATGATGCAGCGTTTAGAGGGTGACCAGTACAAAGTTATTATCATTATGACCCGTTGGGCTAAGGGTGACCTGGCTGGCCGTATCATTGATGCCTATGGTGATGACGTTGAGCAGATTGCATTTAAGGCCGTGCAGGATGATGGCACTATGCTTTGCCCTGAGGTATTGAGCCGTGAGAGCTTTAACCTTAAGACTAAGGAAATGAACCCTGACATTATTGCTGCCAACTACAATCAAGAGCCTATTGATGTTAAGGGTAAGCTGTACCCTGATGACCTGCTTGAGTACGACACCATACCAGCTGAGGCTTTGGAAAAGGGCAGGCGTTATAACTACACTGATACCGCTGACCGTGGTACTGACTACCTCTGTAGCATTGATTACATTGAGTGGAAAAAAGAGGCCTATGTGCTTGATATTGTCTTTACTGATGAGGCCATGGAAACCACAGAGCCAGCCGTTGCTGATATGTTATTTGCTGATGAGATTGAGGAGGCTACTGTTGAAAGCAATAGCGGTGGCCGTGGTTGGGGTAGGAACGTTAAGCGTGAATTGTTTGATAGGCACGGCAGCACTAAGACCGTTATAATTGATAAACACCAGACCGCTAACAAAGAGGCCCGTATTTTGAGTAGTGCCACCTGGGTTAAAAACCACATATGGATGCCCAGGGGCTACAAGAGTAAGCACAGTGCGTTTGCTAAGCAGGTGCATAGCTATCAGAAAAAGGGTAAGAATGCACATGATGATGGCCCTGATGTACTGGCTGGCATCTATGAGCGTACAACGGGCACGGGCGATACATTCAGAATGAGCTTATAATGCATACCAGTTATGCCATCATAATGCTAGAATAAGTTAAAAGGGCTAAACATTTATGAGCAAATTACCAACAGTCAAGTTACCTACAGTCACAACAGAGCAATGGGTGCTGGGCTTATTGGTAGTAGGCTTGCCCCTGATTGGCTTTGTTTGGTTTGGATGGCGTGCCGCTTTGACGGTTGCAATACTAACACTAATAGGCGTGGGCCTTACAAAATTGAGGTACAGCTAGTATGAGTTTTTTACAGCAAGCAGCTAAGTCATTTAATGCACCTAACGCCAAAGACCTTGGGCCAGCAATTCACCAGGTAGGTGGCAAGCGTAAGCGGTCATTGAATAAAACACCTGAGCAGTTAATGAATGACTACCAAGGCTATGTGTATAAAGCCATTGATTACATCAGTACCAACGGTGCACGTGTGCCTCTGTACACTGAGCAAAAGGTTAACGGCTCATGGGTGCGTAAAAACCACAAGGGTATGCAACCTATACTGCAAGGCACTAAGGGCTCACCTAGCTTGACCTGGATGTTGCAGGGCTCAATCACTTACCGCAAGATGTTTGGTGAGTGTTTTTGGTATGTGAACGTGCTAGAGAATAGCCGCAAACCATATGACCGTTTACTGCTTTACCCACAGCGTATGAAAGTTATAGCTGATACTAACGGCATGGTGCTTGGGTATGAGTACAGCACGGCCCAGGGCCAGCAGATACCGCTATCAACTGATGAGGTTATACACGCCAAATACTTTAACCCTGCTAATCACCAGCGTGGTATTGGCCCACTGCAAAAGGCTGGCCTATACGTTGATGCTGAGCGTAACACTGTTGAGTACGTGGCTAACTTTATTGATAACAACGCTACACCATCAGGTATCATTGTGCTGCCATCAACCACTGGTGCTACCCAGTTTGATGCCTTTGAGTTGCAATGGCGTGAAAAGTATGGCGGCCTAAACAACGCTGGTAAGACTGCTATATTGCAGGCTGACGGTGTGGACTTTAAGCAGATTAGTAGCAACCTAAAAGACATGCAGCTTACTGAGCTTAAGGACATGAGCATTACTGACATCCTAGCCATGTTTGGTGTGAGCAAGCACATGATTGGTATTAGTGATGAGGGTGGACTTGGCCGTAACAGTGCTGAGGCTCATGAGTACATTACCAACAAGCACGTTATTGACCCTGAAATACATGACATTGTTGATACCCTCAATGATGCTGCTGAGGCTTACTTTGGTGATGAGTTTGAGAGCGTTGACCATGACGGTGCTGCTGATGGCAAGTGGCGTGTATGGTATGAAAGCCCTGTTACTGAGGATAAAGATTATATGCTTAACCTAGTGCGTGAGGGTGGTGATGTTATGACCCTCAATGAGCGTAGGGCTAAGCTGGGCCTAAGCCCTGTTGACGGTGGTGATGTGCTAGTTGATAGCAATGGCAATACCCTGACCGTTAAGAAAAAGGGGGCGGCTAAAGCTACCATCAGGATAAAGGTAAAAAGTAAGGCCCTGCCAGCAAGCCTCAAAACTGCTGAGGTCACCATTAAAGACACTGATTATACTGGTGAGCAAAAAGAGGCATACCGCCTGAGCATACAGGGCAAGCAGACTGCCTATGAGCGTAGATATAAAACCGTTGTGCGGTCATTCATTGATAAGCAGCTAGACCAGGTGCTTGATGATTTAGGTGCTAAGAAAAGCCTAAAGAGCATGATGGATGGTAACCTTAATGCATCTAAGCAGGCCAAGGAATTGACTGACCTGAGCATTGGCGTGTTTATTGACTTGCTGCAAGAGCAGGGTGACCTGGCCATTAAGTTTGCTGGTGGCACTGAAAAGTTTGTTATTACCCAGGATGCTAAGAACTATGTGCGTGATAGCCTAGAGCGTGCCCACCTTGCCTACAATGAGGACATCATAGCCAGCATTGGCCGTGCTGTATCAGAGGGCCTAGCTGAAAATGAAAGCCTGCAACAGATTGGCAAGCGTGTTACCCAACAGTATGACGGTATCAAGGGTTACAAAATGAATAGGCTGGTGCGTACCGAAACATTAAAGAGCAGTAATGAGGCTACCCTTTATGGCTACCAGCAATTAGGTATCACTGAAAAAGAATGGTTTAACAACCCAGGTGCATGTGATTACTGCAAGTCAGTTGAGGATATGGGCAACACTGGCATAGCTGATGTGTTCATTGAAAAGGGTGAGAGCCTTACTGATGCTGAGGGCAATGAGCGTGTGTTTGATTATGAAAGCATTGAGCACCCACCACTGCACCCTAACTGCCGCTGTGTGCTGCTGCCTGTGAGGTTAGGATAATGACGTTGCTAGAGCTAGCCATGCAGCAGATGCATGATGATATGGTTGCACTCACCACTGCTATCAATAAAAACAATGAATTGCTTGAGGCCCGTAAAGACGTTATTGAGGGTGCTGACCCTATACCAGTTGAGTTGGTTGCGATTAGTGAGGATGCCCTAGCTATAATTAGTCAGGTAAACAACAATGCTTAAAGAGTTGCGTTGCAAAAGCTGCACGTGCTTATTGGCCAAGGCCCAGGTGTTTGTTGGGGTTATCAAGTGTAAGCGTTGTGGGCACACCGCTGAGTACCGCCTGTTGACTGACAGCTTTATCAAGGCTGTGCAAGAGGGTGACATTTATGAGCATGACCATGCTGATGGTGTGCATAACCACAACGCTATTGCACTGGCATAACCACTGTGGCATAATTTGGGCAGAGGCCAATAGAGCCCACAGGCATTTTTGTTTGTGGGTATTTTTTATTGTATAAGGAGTTGATTAGATGGAAAAAGACAAACTCAATAAGTTAGCTACTACCTTTAAGGTGGCTGCTAACAGTGACCTGCCATATGGTACTATTGAGGCCATCATTGCCACTGAGGGCCTTGACCGCCACAATGAGCACATGAGCGTTAAGGGTATTGAAACCCCACGCAAAAACTACAAGGCATATTACAACCACAGTTATTACGGTGCTAAGGACTTGCCTATTGGCATCATTGAAAAGCTAACTAAGAGTGGTGGGCAGTTGATTGGCCGCTTTAAGTTGGCCGTTACTGAGTACCCATTTGCTGAGCAGATTTATAAGCTGGTACAGGGTGGCTACCTTGATAGCATTAGCATTGGGTTTATACCTAAGGAATGGGATGAGAACAGCCAAACATGGACACGCTCAGAGTTTGTTGAGGCATCTATTGTTGCTGAGCCAGCTAACGTTGAGGCATTGATTACAGGCAAGGGCCTAGCCAAAGAGGATGCTGATAAGTTTTTGAAACTGCAAAAAGAGTTTGAGATTACTGCTGAGCAGGAAAGCCATGACCGTGTTAAGGCTATCACCAAAGATGTAGGCGGTTTAGGCTTGACAGAGCTTAAGCAGGTAGTGCAGAATATCAATAACAGTATAGGAGAGTTGGAGGCCTTAGCTAAAACAGCTGAGAACACCACCAGCCCAACCACTAAAACTAAAACACTTATCAAGCTCAGAGTTGCAGGCAAAAAAGTTAGCAAGGATGCTGAGCAGATTAACAAAACTATTAAGATTAAATTACGGGTTAAACCCACAGAGGAGTAAGTCATTATGACTGAGGCACAACGTAAAGCACTAGCAGCACTATTATCAAAAGCATCAAGTGAATTAACTGATGCTGAAAAGGTTGAGCTCAAAACGCTTAGCACACTTGCCGCTGGCGGTGATGTTGAGGAAAAAGAGTTTGAACTAGATGCAGCTAGCATGGCTGAAATTGCTAAGCACGTTAAAGTTGATGTTGCTGAAATTGCTAAGCAGGTTGCTGCTGCTATCAGTGACAAGCCAGTTAATAAGGGTGTTGGTGACCAGGGCACACAGCCAATTAACGCTAAGGGTATTGCAGACATGGATGCACAAGACCGTACCCGTGCACACCTTAAAGCATTCTTTAGCCGTGACCGTGAACAGCTTAAGGCTTTCAACCAGTACGCTATTGATACCAATGTAAAAGCTGGTTACATGAACGTGACCACTGAGGCTGACGGTGGTGGGTTTGTACCTGATGCTGACATGCTTGCTGAGGTGTTTAGCCTTGAGGCAAACTATGGTGTTGCAGCCCGTTTGTGCCGCACAGTGAACGTATCAAGTGACAGCGTTAAAGCCGCTGCCCTTAGTGCCAACGTTAGCTTTACTGAGGTGACCACTGAAACTGGCACTAAAGCTACCACTAAGCCATCATTCACTTACCCAACTGTTGAACTCCGTGAGTTTGCTGGTATTGTCGTTATGACTGACCAACTGCTTGAGGATGCCGCATTTGATGTACGTGGTTTTGTGGCTGAGGAATTGGCCCGTGCCGCTGCTAAAAAAGAGGATGAGCTATTGCTTACTGATGCAACCACAGGCCTCATGAAAATTGCAGGCACAGTTGTTGTACGCATTGGTGCAGCCCTTGCTAACCTAGACTTTGATGACGTTATTGATGCACAGTTTGGTGTACCTACCGCATCACAAGAGGGTGGCACATGGGTGCTAGCACGTGCAGCAGTACCAGTATTGCGTAAGATTAAGAGCACAGATGGCTCATACATCTGGGGTGCTGCACCTAACGCTGACACGCCTGCTACAATCAATGGCCAGCCATATGTTGTATCAGAGGTCATGAATGATGCAAGCACAGGTGTTGATAAGGTTTACGGTGTGTTTGGTAACTTTGCCCGATACGCTGTGCTTATCCGTAAGGCTGGGCTCAAACTTACTTTCCACGACAGTGGTACAGTAAACGTAGGTGGTACTGACTTTAACCTTATCCAGCAAGATATGACAGCAATGCGTGCGGTTATCCGTAGGAACATTTTCATACCTTTGCCTGGTGCATTCTCAGTGCTTAAGAGCAACGCATCTTAGTAATAAGGTAAGCGTAAAAACATTAGCCCCCACATGGGGGCTTTTGTTATATACTTAGGTTAGAGATATTGAAAGGCTAATATGTATACATCAGTCACACTAATACAGCAAAAGATTGGCAGGGTACTTACTGCTGATGAGCAGAGTTTGTTTAATGCAGTAGTTGGGCCAGCTATTGATGAGTGGATAAATAACTACTTGGGCATGAGCTACAATGATGCCAATGGCAGTGTAGTTATCAAGCGTAACGGTGGTAGTGCTGCCGTATACTTTGGCCCACTGGCTACAGTAACTAAGGTTGAGTACGTTGACCCTGACACCGCTATTGATGCTGGTGATGAGCTGGGCACATCTGATTATTACTTTGAGAATGGTTGGTTATTTACCTATAGCCGCAAGCCATTCATTAACGGTGTGCGTAACATACGGCTCACTGGTACGTTTGCTGATGTGCCTGCAAGCATTGCCCTGGCTGCCACTATGCTGGCCAGTAAACCATTGCAGCACAAGGGTGCACGTGAGGTTGATAGTGAAAAGATTGGTGACTACCAAGTTACTTACTCAAACCTTAGTACACAGGCTGGCGTGGCTGAGCTTATTGATGACAGCATACTAAACCTGCTTGCACCATTTAAGCCATTACGGGTAGGTTAGCATGGCACAGATGACCCTGCCCCACACCATGAGCATTGAACGCCTGGGCACATCAGGGGCTAATAAAGAGGTGTTTACATCACGGCCTGACATCAGATGCTTTTTGCAGCCTAATACTGATGCAGAGGCTAATAGCGGTAGTGCAGATGCCATGAGCAAGGCATCACGTTGCTTTGTTGATTATGCCGCCAACGTCAAGGTTAAAGACCGTGTGCAGATTGATGGCGTGAAATATAACGTGAGTGGTGAAACTAGCCACCAGTACGGTAGCTGGCCACACAGGGTGCTCACACTACAGGCTAGCTAGCATGGGTGCAACTATCACCTTGAGCGTGCATGACCAGTTTATGCTGGGCAAGCGTATGGCTGCTGCCCCTGAAAAGGTGCACGGCATTCTTACTAAGGTGCTCACCAACATTGCTATTGATTTTGAACGTACAGAAAAGATGACCGTGCCAGTTATTACGGGCCGTTTGCAGAGTAGTATATTGACCGAAAAGCAAGACCTCAGGTATACCATCACGCCTCAAGTTGAGTATGCTGAGTTTGTTAATGACAGGCGGCACTTTGTTGAAACAACCTTTGAGCTGGTTGAGCCTGGTGCTAGGCAAGAGCTTAATGAGGCAGTTAGTGATATTATAGCTAGTATATGATTGAGGATATAAGCACAGCCCTGCAAACCCTACTGCCAACCATCCAGGTTGATGGTGAGAGCTTATTTGTTGATGTGATACCACACCCACCAACTGACAGCCAGGGCAACGGGTTTACTGGCTTTCCTAGTGCTGCACACTTTTATGACGGCACTGATAGTGACTATAGTACCGTTACTGAAAACAGGCGTGATGTGGTGTTTGCCCTTTGGATATACGCCATATGGCAAGACAAGCCACTGCCTGACCAATATGCCCTAGCCCACAAATACATGGATGCAGTTATTGATGCCCTTGACCAAAGTGGTGACCTTGGCATTAACCAGCTTATGTTACGGCCCGTGCCTGGTGAGCTGAGGCGTGTGAGCACTGAGCGTGGCACAGGCGTTATGAGTTACATTAGATTGGTATGCTCATATGACAGGCAAGTGCAAGGCTTTGGTAGTTAGTAACTATTGCGTTAGAGCTTGAGAGTGCATATAATACCGATAGAGGCCAATAGAGCCCACAAGGTTTTTTACTTGTGGGTATTTTTTTATTAAGGAGTTGAGATATGACAAAACAATCTGAAACAGAACAGCCAGCGGTTGACCCTACTATTGCTGAGGGTGATGCTGAGCAGGGTGCAACTAGCACTTATCAGAATTATCTTTTGCCTGAGGCTAACAACGGCCAGGGCCGTGCTGTTAAGGCACGCTCAAAAACTGAGGCCATTGCTAAGGCTGCTAAATTAGATAAAGACAATGAGGGAGTAAAGTAATGGGAGTTGAATATACTGGCCGCAAAGTAAGTTTTGGTTTAGGCAAAGAGGCTGTACGTGGTACTGCTGAGGCTGAGGCTGATTACTGGATAAACCATTTGAGCCTAGGCTTTTACCCACGTGCTGAAAAGGTGCTTAATGAGAGTGCCCTTGGCAACCTACACAAGCAGAATGACAGCACCACCATGACACTGTGGGGTGAGGGTGACTTTGAAATGAAAGCTGGTGACCAGTCTATTGGTGCTATCTTACACGCCACTATGGGTAGTGTTAGCACTGGTGATAATGCTGATGCCAACGCTGCTGTTAAAGACCACACATTTACGTTTGACCAGAGCAACAGCCCTGCATCATACACATTCTTTAGAAAAGACCCTAACGTTAATGAGGCATATGCCTTAGGTATGGTGAGCTCACTAGAGATTACCGCTGAGCTTGGTGCATGGTTGATGCTTAATGGCTCAGTCATTACTAAGCCTGCCACTAGCTCAAGTGCTACCGTGGCCCGTATTGCTGAAACAGAGTTTAAGCCTAAGCATATCAGTGTTAAGCTAGCTACCAACGTTGCTGGCCTGGGTGCGGCTACTGCCCTTGCATCATTGCAGAGCATGAAACTTACCATTGACCGTGCAGTTGAGCGTGACCTTGCACTTACTACTGATGCACCATATGACATCAGTGTGCGTGAGATTGAGATTAGCGGTGAGCTAGTGCTTAGGCACAGTGATGCTGTTTACCTCAACCAGTACCTTACTGATGTACAGCAAGCGTTGCAGATTACGGTTGAGAACACTGACGTTACCATTGGTACGGCAGCACACCCTAAGATTGTATTCACATTACCTAAAGTTACATTTGATAACTGGGAACTTGACCAGGGGCTTGGTGATAAGGCTAACCAAACAGTTAGCTTTAAGGGCCTATATGATGTTACAACCGCTAAAGCACTTGAGGTTGTACTGACTAACTTAGTTGCATCATATTAGGGTATACTTAGCTCATAACAATTAAGGAGGCTAGACCTATTATGAGCAAGTTTAATATCAAGAAAAAGATTAGTTTAAGTGAGTTATTGGGTGAGGGCCATGAGGCCTCTGTGCTGCTTTTCCAGCCCATGACATTCAGTGATGCACGACAACTGCAAAAGCTGCAAGACACTAAAGACTATAGCCCTGTGCTACCACCTGCACCTGCTAAGGATGCTGACCCTACTACCATAGCTGAGTACAATGCAACTGTTAAAAAGCTAACAGCTGAGGCGGCTGAAAAAGAAAATGAGGCCGCATTTAAGTCAGTTGATAAAGCCATTGCATTTGTGCAAAACAAGTTTATTGGTGGTGAGATTGCTGGTGAGCAGGTTGCCAAAGATGACTTTACCAATGGTGAGTTGCCTGTTGACGTTATCAACTACTGCATGAAAGAGCTTGCTGGAGGTGGCAAGCCTGAGGGTTTTACCAACAGCTAGAGGCCGCCATATTACGGGATATGCCCGTTGATGACCCTAGTGTAATTGATACCCTACTAGATTACCGTTACCTCAAGGAGTTTGGCCGTGACATTATGCTTGAGCCAAATGACCGTGTACAGGGTATAATCAGAATATGGGAATTACAAGAGCAACGCCAAAAGCTAGACGAAAAGCGGGCAGAAAATAAAGGCTCAAGGGGTAGGCAATAAATGAACAACAACAAACTTGAAATACTGGTTACCGCAAAAGATGCGGCTAGCAATGTTATACAAGGTGTTGGCAAGTCATTTGGCCAACTATCAGATAACGCTGTTACTGGTAGCAAGATGATGTTAGGTGCTACATTAGCGGCCACTGCTGGGGTGGCTGCTTTTGGTAAGTCAAGTGTTGATGCTTACTTTGCTGCTGCTGAGGCCAGTGCCAAATTGAGCACCAACATTTTGAACGTTAAAGGCAATACCATGGGGCAGGTTGATGCCCTGGAACAATTAGCCAGTAAGATGCAGAGCTATGGCGTGATTGAGGATGATGCTATTAAAGCTGGTATGAGCCAGCTGGCAACCTTTAACTTGCAGAGCTCAACCATTGGCACACTGACCCCTAAGATTGCAGACATGGTGGCCCAAATGAAAGGCCACAACGCCACTGCTGAGGACATGGTTGGTGTTAACAACCTGGTTGGTAAAGTCATGACTGGCAACGTAGGTGCACTGTCACGCTATGGTGTGACGTTAAATGACACCCAGGCTGAGATGATTAAGAATGGCACAGAGGCCCAACGTGCGGCAACGCTGGTTGAGGTGCTTGGCCAAAACTATGGTGAGGTAAATAAAAAGCTGAGGCAAACCCCACAGGGTATTATTACTGGCCTCAAAAATGACTTTGGTGATTTGCAAGAGGGCGTTGGTGAGTTTATCATCATGGGCCTACAACCGCTGTTTACTGGCTTTAGCAACTGGATAGCTAAGGTGAATGAGGCAGGCGGCTTTTTAGACTACTTTAGTAAGCTGATACGTGACAACATGGACACCGTTAAGATGCTGGCAGGTGCAATGATTGCCATGCTGATACCAGCCATTGTAGGTATTGTTACCGCTGCTGCCCCTGTGGTGCTGACCATGGGCCTATTAGCTGGGGCAGGTGCATTGCTTGGCCCTAAGATTGATGAGCTGGCCCAAAAGTTTGGCGGCTGGGGCAAAGTCATGAGCACCGTTAAGGGCTGGCTATCAGATGCTAAGCTAGCCGTTGAGGTATTTATTAGTGCATTCAAAGACCCTGACGTTACCAGTGATGGCTGGGTTGGTAAGATTGAGGAAATTGCAGGCGGTGCACGTGCTGCCTTTGAGGGCCTAAAGAGTGCAGCCGTTGCTGTATGGGGTGCTATCAAGATGGCTATTGATTTTCTAATGCCTAGCCTCACAGCTTTGTGGAACACGATAAGCACCAACCTGATACCTACCCTAGTAAGGCTGTGGAACTTTATAGAGCCTGCCATCATACCTACCCTTAAGGTGCTTGGCATCATCATTGGCGTTGTGCTGGTGGGTGCTATATGGGTAGCAGTAAATGTGCTCAACGTTATCATCAACGTGGTTAGCTGGTTTATCAACATACTCATTGAGGTGGTGCAGCGTGTGATATGGTTTGGCAACATGGTGGTGCAGTACATACAGTTTGTGTACAACTTTTGGAAAACGATATTTGAGGCCATCTATGCGGTGGTTACCTGGTTGGTGAATGCGGCCATTGCTTACTTTACCTTTTGGATAAACACCGTTAAGGCTATCATTGGCGGCATCATTGGCATTTTCCAGTGGGCATTTAGCACGGCATGGAACGTGGTAACAGGCATTTGGAATGGCATAGGTGGCTTTTTCAGTAACGTGGTTGGCCGTATTGGTAGTGCATTAGGTGGCATCTATAACACCATGATTAGCCCTTTTCAGAGAGCGTTTGATTTTATTAAGGATATACCAGGCCGCATTGTTGGTGCTATAGGCAACGTAGGCAACCTGCTTAGGGATAAGCTAGGTGACTTTGATATACCTGGCCCACTAGGTAAAGTGCGTGATGTGATACCAGGCTTTGCTACTGGTGGCTTTACGGGCCGTGGTGGTAAGTATGATGTTGCTGGACTGGTGCACAAAGGTGAGTACGTTGTGCCTAAAGAGCAGGTTGACCAAAACACTGGCCAGCCATTTGGCATGGGTGGTGGCGGTGGCTTTCACCTTGAGGTGCATGGCAACGTGGTTAATGAAACGCCTGAGGCCGCTAAAGCATGGTGGGGTGAGATGGCACGCATGGGTGAGTTAGCTGAGCAAGGAGTACCGCTGTAATGAAAAGTATGATATTTAGAGGGTTTAACCTACAGGCTGCACCATACAAAGTGGTGCGTGAAACTGGCCTACTAGACAGCCCAGTGCGTGACATCATCACACATGAGCTGGCCCGTAGTGATAATGCCGTTAGCGTGTTTAGGAAATACAAGAGCCGTACCTATACCCTGAGCGGTCAGATTAAAGCCGCCAGTAGTGCTGAGCTAGAGGCTGCTATTGATACGCTCAAGCTAAACCTGCTTAACCAGGTTGGTGACATGGTTGTTGAATGGGGTGCAGGCTTTAGGTACTTTGCTAGTGAATGCCAAAACGTTGCCATTGGCCGTGGCACAAGTGACGTTACCCAATGTGCATGGAGTGCCAGCTTTTTCATGGCCGTACCGTTTAGCACTGATAACACTACCCGTGACTTTTTCACTGCCGTGGCTGGCAATACCCTGGGCAGCTTTACAGTAGGGGTAAACAACATAGGCACGTACCTTGCAGAGCCATACCTGACCCTGACACTTACAGGGCTAGAGCCTAACCTTAGTGATGTATCAATTACAATAACCAACCCTGCAACCAATGAGCAGATTACTATTACTGACCAGTTTGCAGATGGCGATATAATAACAATAGACTGCAAGCGTAAACAGATATTCAGGGGCACAGAGCTGTTGGCTGGCGTGGGTAACTTTCCTAGCTGGCTACCAGGCCCAGGGCTGTTACAGGTCAGTGATACGGGCAGTAGCCGCACATCATCATTAAGTGGCACGTATCAAGCAAGGATGTTATAGCAATGGGCAAGACCAATTACCTAGAGAGCAAGATTATAAAACACATTACCAACCAGGCCACGTTTAGCGTACCTGCTGGGCTTTACCTGGCATTGTTTAGCACTGACCCTGGTGAGGCTGGCAGCGGCACTGAGCTGACTGGT
>OFQY01000349.1_pt1 | contig 19028 bp, 36 predicted proteins | sample 1542991 | NCBI WGS metagenome assembly OFQY01 (sample SAMN07774224, study PRJEB24372) | wastewater metagenome | isolation source: Exp Tend VB 10WW | collected 2016-02 | reverse complement strand
GACGTGGTTGACGGTGCGGCTGAGCTGTATCGCTCGGACTTCGGTGTGCTGAAGGTGGTTCCGAACCGCTCGCAGCGCGACCGTGATGCGTGGATTGTTGACACGACCAAGGTCGCTGTTGCTGGTCTGCGTATGTTCGAGCCGCAGGAGCTTGGCCGCGTTGGCGATGCTGTCACTCGCGATATAATCTCAGAATACACATTGGAGATGAGAAATCCGGATGCTCACGCGCTGATTGCGGACCTCACGACCTCCTGACCCCTCTCTCAGGACAACTAAGGGGCTGGTTTCTTCGGAAGCTGGCCCCTTTTTTGGGAGAATTTATGTCCATTCAAAACCTTCTAGACCTCATTCCAAACGAACGGCGTAAGACCATCCACCACGAACAGGATGGCAAGTTCTGGATTGAATCGCGGCAAGATGTCGCGCCGATTATTGCCAACGCCAAAATGCTCTCAGAGCAAAAGCCCGGCAAAGACTTCACGCGGGTCGCACTGATACCGCTTTCCGTATTGAACCAGTCATTCACTGAGGGCTGGTTTGATGACCCCGACGCTTGGAAAAAATGGGCGAACGACCCAGCCAATCGGGACTACCGCACCACCAAAGGCACCATCTGAGAGGGATTTTTATGCCAAGTCTGAAAATAGCCATTTGCACACCTTGTTACGGCAATCCTGAACTGATGTTCTCGAAGTCGCTACAAGGCGCAATCAAGCACTTTTACGAAGCCGACCTGACCACCACGGACGGCGAAAAATACGAAAAAGAGATTGAATGGTTCGTTGTTAGCAATTCAATGCTGACAGAAGGCCGTCATATGCTGGTTGCCGAAGCGCTCAATTGGGGTGCTGACTATCTTCTATGGGCTGATGCTGACCACGTATTCCCGCCCGATACCATCTGCCGCCTATGGGCGCGTAATGTGTCGATTGTGGGTTGTAACTACTCGCGCAGAGGGACGCCGACCGCGCCGACTGCGGCCAAGATTGTAACGGATGACCTTGGTGAAGACCACAAGAACCTTTGCTATACCACGATGGAAAAGTGGCACGACAATGTGCTGGAAGAAGTGGACCATATGGGCCTTGGGCTGTGCCTGATGCGTATGGATTGCTTCGATGCGCTCCAAGTTCAAGCCGAGAAAGAAGGCAAAGATACCTTCATGCCGTTGTTCATGTTCACGCCCACCGAGGGCTTCAAGGGCATGATTGGCGAGGATGTCTATTTCTTCAAGAAGTTCAAGGATGCTGGCGTTCCCGTTTATCTGGACCACGGCGTATCGTGGGAAGTTGGCCACATTCATAAAATCGTTCTGACCAACCACCACGCGGTCAGGCAGGAACAAGACTGGATTGACCACGGCAAGGAACGCGCCAAGCGTTACGAGCCTAAAATCCAGAGCCTTGAGACAATAGAGGCGGCATAATATGGCAAGCGACCCGCAAACATGGGCAGAGCTAAAGGCTTCTGTTGCTGAATGGTTGAACCGTTCGGACCTGACAGCCAAAATCCCTGAACTCGTTGCCTTTGCCGAACGTCGCTTTAACCGCATTATAATCGTGCCTGAACGCGAGGCCGTTGCAACCGCTACAATGTCGGGGGAACGCATGGCTGTTCCCGCTGACTTCTGGCAGTTGCGGTCGCTGTTCATTGATGGTGACCCGCGTATTGCATTGGAGCAAGTGTCACCCTCAACGCTGCGGACATCTTATGCGGTGCAGGTAACGGGTAAACCCCGCGTGTTTGCTATCATTGATGAGCAATTTGTCTTCGGCCCATCGCCGGATGATGCGTATAATGTCGAGATTGATTACTACGCCACAATTCCGGCATTGGGTGACAGCCAAGCAACTAATTGGTTGCTAACCAAGCACCCTGACATTTACCTCTATGGGACATTATTGCAGGCAGAAGCCTATCTGTGGAATGATAACCGCCTTGAAGTGTGGAAAGCAGCCCTAGACGAAGCGATAGGCGAACTAATGGAGTCCGGTAGGCGCAAACATACGTCTGCGTCACCATTACGCCTTAGAAGCCCTGTGGCGGGCTGGGGCATATGATATTCGGCACACTCGCCCCTGACAAGGCGAAATCCGGCAATCCTGAAATCCTCACCGAATGTGAGGGCGTTTTCCCGATGGAGGACGGCTATCGCCCTGTTGGCCAGTTTACGGCGCTTTATAGTGCAATTTCCTCAACCCCCAAGGGCGGCGCGACGTTCACCAGCCCGCAGGGGTTAAGCTACATCATCGCGGGCACGGAAACATCGTTGTATAAGGCTTATTCCGGCGCGTGGACGGCAATCGGCACGGGTTACAGCCTCCTAGAGGATAACCGCTGGCGCTTTGCCCAATTTGGCGGGCTTGCCATTGCCACAAACGGCACTGATCCAATGGTGAAGATTGACCTTGAAGCTGACACAGTAGGCCTTCTGGGTGGGTCGCCGCCCAAATTTGGAACGCTGGCTGTTGTGAAGGATTTTCTCGTTGGCGGCGTTCGCAACGGCCAAGTCATGCACCTTGGCTGGTCGGGCATCAACGACGCGGAATGGTGGACGGTAGGCCAGCGACAAGCGGATTTGAACATCTTGCCCGATGGGGGACGGATCAACGGCATTTTGTCGGGTGAATACGGGATTATCCTGCAGCGGAACTGCATCCGCCGCATGGACTATGTTGGCGGCAACATCATCTTTGAATTTAACGTTGTTTCAACAAATACTGGCTGCGTTACCGTTCATTCGGTTGCGCAATGGGGGCGGATAGCGTTCTTTTTGTCTGATAACGGCTTTATGATGTGGGATGGCAGCCAAGCCGTTCCAATTGGTCAGGAAAAGGTCGATAGGACGTTTCTGGAAACCTATGACGTTTCCGATTGGCCGTCCATGTCCACGGCAATTGACCCCGTAAACCGCGTTGTGATGTGGTCAATGGGCGACAAAATCTGGTGTTACCATTGGGATTTTGGTCGCTGGACAATCTTGCCGGTTGTTTCGTCGATCATCTTTTCTGGTGTTACCAAAGCTATTTCGATTGACGAAGATTACACACCTGATTTGCCGGAAGATACGGACATTGACGGGGCTGGATTGCCGACTTTGGACGATCCTGTCTTCAGGGGCGGCGATCCGCTTTTGTATGTGTTCAATTCGGCGCGTGAACTCGGCCATTTTGATGGAACGCCACAAGCCGCAAAGTTCACCGGCACAGAATTGGAAATGTTCAGGGGGCAACGGGCCTGCTTAAGAATGGCGCGGCCAGATACCGACGCCGTTGCGGGCCTGACCCTAACGCTGCGGGGGAAGCAGCGCCTTGGGGACGCCGGAAGTTCGACGGCCTTTAACAGCCTGACAACTTCCGGCGATATGCCGCTAAGGTTTTCAGCGAGGTTTATCCGCCCGTCATTCCAGATAGCGGCGGGGACAACATGGACTTACGCCAAAGGGCTTGACTTTGTTGGTGAACCGGGGGCTGGCCGATGACGGTTTACACCTTCATTGCCACTAAAACGACGCAACCGGCAACGATCCCTTCCTTTGTAACGTCATTACAGGACTTGGTTTATCGACTGCGCGGGGTTTTGCGGACAAACGATTACCCTTTAATTGTTGGGGAACTGCGCGAATTTCCGCTTTCAACTGCGCAGCCTAACTTTTTGCTTTGCGATGGTTCAGAAGTGCCGAAAGACGCATTCCCGCAGTTGTATACATATCTAGGCGACACACAGGGAACGCCAACGGATAGCGCAAACTTCGTTTTACCTGATTATCAGGGAACAAAGGATCAGGCCCCAACATATCCGACGCAAGAAGCTACAGGTTCGGACGTTAACACTGGCGGCACCGCAACCGAGCCTTCGGGTTCTGGAACTTCGGGCGGCTCTACTGATTACAATCCGCCTTCGGGTGGACGTCCTGTCAGGAATGTTCTTGAAGTATGACTTTTGGCTATGTCCCGTCACCAGCGGCGGGGCAGTGGCAAAAGGCTTTAGGCTATTTGAAGCCAGCCTTGGCAAGGGGTGGTTACACTTGGGAAGAATGCGCCAAGCTAATTGATAGCGGGCACGCCCAACTATGGATGAGTGACGAAGCCGCGCTGGTGAGCCGTCGCGATGGTGACACCTTGGAATTGTGGCTGTGTGGCGGGCGCGTTGTGAATGCGTCTGACAGGTTTCTTGAAGTGGTGGAGCGGGCCGCAAGGGAAAGCGGCATGATGTGGATGCGCCTGACTGGCCGCAAGGGTTGGGACAGACATTTAGCCAAGTGGGGCTGGGTCAAGGTCGGGGAAGATTTGGTGAAGGACATTAGGTTATGAGCAAGACGAAAACTGTTCAGAAGAACGAACCCTGGCAGCCCGCGCAGAAATTTATCCTAAAGGGCTTGGAGCAGTCCGGACAGGTCTTTGACCAGCAACAGCCGACGCTTAACAAATATGCCGGCATGCAGATGGACACCTATGGCCGACTGGCTCCCGGTGCTGAACAGGGCATTATGGGCGCGCAGGGGCTTGTAAACGACACCCTTGCTGGCCGCTACCTTCAGGGTAATCCATATCTTGATGGCATGATCAACCAGACCAAGGAGAATGTCGCAAATGACGTTCTTTCGCGCTATTCAAGCGCAGGCCGCTATGGTTCGGCTTATGGCATGGGTGAATTGACCCGCCAGCTTGCCAACGCTGAAAACAATGCCCGTTTCCAGAACTACGCAATGGAGCGCGGCTATCAGAACGATGCAATCGGGCAAGCGCAAAACCTGATGGGCGGCAGCCAAGGCCTGCTGAACAACGCGGCTGAACTGCCGTGGATCGGCGTGGGTGCATTGAATGGCAATGTCCGCAACGCATCTGGCGGTTACGGCACGACCACCACTACGCAAAAGCAGGGTATTGGTTCGATGCTTGGCGGAATTGCTGGCGCTGGCCTTGCTGGCTGGGCATCTGGCGGCTTCAAGGGGGTATAAATGGCACTAGGTTTCCGAACTGGCGGCATGTTTGGCCGCAAGCCTTCATATGAGCGCCAGCCTTGGGACACCCCCGGCATTGGCGACGGCTTCAATCAGCGCATGGCGGAAATGGGCGATGCAATGCCTAACCCGTCTGCAATGCCCATTGGCATTAAGGAAATGACTGCCAAGCCTAAGTTCTTTGGACAGGGTGGTGCAGGCCGTGCAATTGCCGGAACGATTGGGGACTACCTTTTGCAGCAGTCTGGAATGCAGCCGATTTACGGGCCTACAGTCTTGCAGCAGCGTGATGCTGAAGAACGCGCCCGCATGGCACAGCAGCAGCGGATGCAAAAGCGCGAAGACATGCAATGGGAGTGGCAGAACAAGCCGAAGGACAGCCCGCAGCTAACAGAATATGAGCGCATTGTTCGCGCATCTGGCCTGCCGGAGGCAGAGCAATTAAAACTGTTGCAAGACTATGCCCGCAACCGCGCAAACCCCGTGCAAGGTGTCCCTTTCACTGACGAGCAAGGCAACAGCGGCATACAGTTTATCCGCCCCGGTCAGATGCAGGGAGCGCAGCAGGGGCTTATTCCGATTGGCGGCACACTTCCACCAAAAGGAGGCAGTGGCGGCAACGTCACTGGTGGGTTTCGATAAAGCATTCAACGCACTAATTCAGCAGGAAAGCGGCGGCAGGGCGGGAGCGGTAGGCCCCAACACCCAATGGGGCAATGCTCTTGGCATGACGCAGATGCTTCCCGACACCGCAAGGGAAATGGCTGGCAAACTTGGCCTTCCCTACAGCGAGGCCTTGTTGCGCGGCACATCACCGCAGGCGGCTGCATATCAGAAAGCATTGGGCGAAGCGTATTTCCGCGAAGCATTGCAGAAAACCGGAAATCTGACCGATGCGCTCCACTATTATCACGGTGGGCCAAATCGTAAAATGTGGGGGCCAAAAACCCGCGCATACGCTCGGCAAGTCAAAGCACGAATGGGATCATAAGAATGGCGCAATACGTTGAAGGCCCTTACATCGTTGAAGATCAGCCGGATGGCACTCGCAAGGTTGTCGGCTATGTGAACCAGCAAGGTGGCCAGCAGTCAAACACGCTTATCACAAAGCGGGCATCGCCTGATTATCAGTATGCTGGCCCGAAGGCACAAACCGATCTGACTAACGCGCAATTCCAGCAGCCGAACACCATCTTTAACCAGAAGGACAAGTTGCGTTCGGACTATAGTGCGCTGCCTGGAGTGAAAGCATACCGCGTTGCCGTGCAGCAGCTTTCGCAGGCCTTGGGAACGGGGGAGGGCGCACAGTCTGACTTGGCGCTGACCTATGCGTTTGCAAAGGCGATGGACCCTGAATCGGTTGTGCGTGAATCAGAGCAGGGCATGGTGACAAACTCGCAGCCTTGGTTCCAAGCAACCGTTGAAAACGTCAAGAAGCAGTTTGGCATGGACGGTGCGGGCAACTTTACGCCGGAAGCGCGTAGGGCCTTGCGCGCGCAAATTATCAACTCGGTTAAAAGTCGTGTTGCTGGCTATAACCAGTTGCGTGAACAGTATGCGGACATTGCCAAACGCAATAACTTCGATCCTTACGAAATTGTCGGGAAGCATGACGCTGCTCCGTTCCTTGAACAATTCAAAAAATATGACGCGCAAAACAAAGAGGCGGCAGGCGGCGATGGTGGACTGCCCGCAGGCGTAAACCCGCAAGACGTTAAGACGCTGATTAAAGACCCTTCCGGCAAGGTGGTTGGGTATGAGCCGACTGATGGCGGGCCTGACGTCACGTTGTTTAGCAACGAAGGCGGCAATTACGAGGACAGTTATCTTGGGCAGGGCCTTTCAGGCATTAACGAAGGCATTGCTAACACGCTTGGAGCGCCTGTCGATCTTGTGACGGCAGGCCTTAACCTCATCCCGCAGGGCATCAACGCGATTGCCAACACGAACATTCCTACCATTCAAAATCCGGTCTTAGGCAGCCAGCAAATCAAAGACTGGATGGGCCAAGGCAATATGGTCTTTGACCCGTCGCAAGACCCGTCCAAACAGTTTGTTCGCCGCGTTGGCCAGTCTGTCGGTGCAGCAGCGGTTCCCATCGGAACGGGGGCTTCCGCAGCGCGCTTAGGGCAGCAAATGTTAATCGGCGGCGGCGGTGGTGTAGGTGCCGCAACTGCGCAGCAAGTATTTCCGAACAACAAACTGGCCGAATTTGCCGGTGAATTGGTTGGCGGTGGCGCATCTGCCGGTGCATTGCTCGGCGCAATGAAGCGCAACGCAACCCGCGAAATTGAAGCAGCGGTTCCCACCGTGCCGCAACTCAAAGAACAGGCAAGCGAACTATATCGCCAAGCCGAACAGCGCGGTGTTACAGCCAGTCCACAGCAGACGCAGCAGCTTCGAGATACTATCTATCAGACGCTGCGCGATGAAGGCCAGATTGGCCCATTGGGGCGCATAAGTGACGCCGACACAAACACAACGAAGGCTTTCAACCTGATCGACCAATATGCAGGCCGCCCCATGCGTCCTGTTGAAATGGACACCGTCCGAGGCGTTATTTCGGATGGTCGCAAAAGCATGGACCCAAGCGATCAGCGCCTTGCGCGCATCTTGACCGAGCAGTTTGACGATTGGACAAGGCCTCTTGCACCAGAATTTGACCAAGCCCGCGATGTGTCTAGCCGCTATTTGCAAGCCCAAGACTTGGAAAAGGCGCGGAATCTGGCCGAAGCCAGCGCATCGCAGTTTAGCGCGTCCGGCATGGAAAACGCGCTTCGCACCCAATATCGAGGCCTAGACCGCGCCGACATCAGGGGAACGTCTTACTTCAACCCCGATGTGACGGAGGCCATTCAACGCGTTTCGCGTGGCACTCCCGGCTCAAACCTTGCGCGCAACATTGGTCGTTTTGCGCCAACTGGCCCTGTATCGCTTGCAGCTAGCATGGGTGTCCCAGGCATAGCAGGCAGCTATATTGCTGGCCCAGTAGGCGGCGCACTGGGTGCAACTTTGGGGCTTGTTGGGACTGCGGGGCGCGCCATAGGCACCAACATGACAAGGCGCGCTGCTGACGTAGCGGAGTTAACGGCCCGCAATGGCGGCAGGCTGCCAGAAGCCGACATTTTGACACCCGAGGTGCTTCAAATGCTTGCCGCAACCTCTACTGCCGAAGCGGCTAAATATGTGCCGCCCGAACCGCAAAAACCCAAGAAGCGCGGTATTTTTGGCTCTAGGTAAGCGCGTTCAACCAAAGCCCTGCGTAAATCAGGGAAGCCAGCACAAGCCACATTGCCTCACCGGGTGAAAAGTAGGGCCGGTGGCCCTGCCGTTCCTTGTGTGGGGGCATGAGCCTGAAGGCAATCGCGGCTTGATAAACAGAGTAAAGCACAAACAGCGCGGCGGTGATTAAGGCGATCACAGTCCAATCCATAGCCGCACACTAACACAAAATCGAAGCAACCCCAAGCCCTGCCTTTGGCGGGGTTTTTTCGTTGAGGAAACGCAATGTCCGTTTACGATTACAGTTCTTCCGCAGCTTCCAATCTCTTGCTCGGCTCAATTCCTGTTGGGCCAAACATGGAGCGAGCTGACGTTAACAACGCGTTGCAGCAGCTAATGGCGGATATTGCCTCATTTGTAGATGACGGGAACCAATTTGTTACGCCAGAACGATATGGGGCGATTGGTGACGGCGTTGCCGATGACACAACGGCGCTCAACACCATGTATGCAAGCGGCAACAAGCACTTTGCTCTTACTGGAACGTATAAAGTCACTTCTGCCGTAACGCCGCCATCCGGTTCGCTGACCACTGGCCTTGGTCTTGGCAAGGTTCTCGTATCAACCGCCAACGTCTCCGCTTTCAACATTGCAAGCAAGTCGTTTGTCAAAATCCGCGACCTTGAAATAGAGTCCACGGTTGCTGGCGCGAACGCCTATGTCAGCGGCATTGTTGTCGATACCAGCACTTACTGCACCATCTCGAATTGCAAGATTTCTGGCTTTCAATGGGGCGGCGTTTATCTGGCCAATGCCAATTACAACATCATCGAGAACAACTATTTTGGCACAATCCTTGGAACGGTTTCCGATAGTGCTGACATCACTGTCTATTACAATTCAAGCTATAACATCGTTCGCAACAACCGCTGCTTTGGCCTTGGGTTTTTTGGCATCAACGTCCAAGACCCCGGAGGCGCAGGAACCTATTTGCCCAAAAAGAATAAGATTGTCGGCAACATAATCGGCGCGATGCGGGCTTATGGGATCAATGTCTATATCGGCTGCGCTTCAACGTCCTTTACGGGTTCTATTGCAACAACCACGCTGACCGTTTCGGCTGTAAGCGCGGGGGAACTGGCGATTGGTCAAGTTGTGTCTGGTTCTGGCGTAACGGCGGGAACCGTCATCACCGGATTTGGCACTGGAACGGGCGGGACTGGAACTTACACTATCAGCCCCAGCCAAACCGTTTCCTCAACGGCAATGACGACATCGGGCATTCGCAACAGCGACAATCTTATTCAAGGAAATGAGATCGAAGGCGTTACCGGCGCTGCCGCACCCGCATCTTATGGCTCTGGCATTTATTGTGTTGGCTTTGGCTTGGGTGGGCTAATTGTGGCTGACAACAAAATTCAAAATTGCTGCATATCGTCAACCGCCCGATCAAATGAGCCTGCTGGCATTGCCATAACGGGTTTTGGCGCTGTTTCCGGCGTTACTGGCGCAGTCAAGCCGGTAATTACTGGCAACAGCGTGGGCGGCATGACGCAGGGTGACGGCATCGGCATAATCTCCTGCTATGCAGGGGCGGTCTTGGGACCAAACAGTGTTGAAGTGCCGCCAACAAACAACGGTTCTGGCGCTGGTGGCTCTGCACTAAAGGGGCAAGCCCTTCGCATTCAGGAAAGTTGCTTTGTTAGCGGGACGGGCGGATCGTATTTCTCGCTCAACGACCAACCTGCTGTGTTTGTATATGCCAGCACAACCAGCATTTCAGACATTTCGCTTTCTGGCCTGACGGTTCGTTCCGGTTCCTCTTACGGGCTGCAAGTTTCGCGCTTGTCAACTTTTGGAATTTCTAGGTGCAGTTTCTCTGGTTTTATTGGCCTGGCCGCTGCTGCTTGGCAAGTTACAGCCTTGAGCGATTCCAACATTTCAAACTTTGCGATTACCACATCCAACAGCTACGCGTCTGAAATTTACAGCAGCCCGCGTGTCTCCTTTAGCGGCAATTATTTGAGCGGGGCAAACGCGCTTTTCGCCACTGGAACTTGCACGGGATCAAACATTGGCCTGTCGAACTTTCTCAACGGCAATGTTGAAAATTCCGCGACTGGCTTGCTTGTAATGCGATACGGCACAGCAGCGCCTGCAACCGGCGCAGGCGCTTTGGGCGATCAGGTTATCAATAGTTCTGGAAGTGTTGGCGCGGCGAAGGCGTGGACATGCACCACGGCAGGCGCGCCCGGAACTTGGACATCGCAGGGCAACCTGTGATGAGAGAGCCAACACAACTTGAGCGCATGGCGACCCTTGAGGTTGAAGTGCACCACCTGACCGAGGCTGTCTCAAACATTGCGGCAAGCCAAAAATCTATGGACGAAAAGCTAACGGCGATTGTGTCCCTGAAGGATCAGGGGCGCGGCGTCTTGTGGCTTCTCGGAATTATATGGGCGTCCGGCGTCCTCGGTGGGCTTGTGGCGCTGTGGCACTGGTTAAAGGGCTAGCTTGGGCCTGCCCTGAAATGTTGGAGGCCGCATGAACAACAACTTTGAACACTGCCTTGACCTAGTTCTTAAGCATGAAGGCGGTTTTGTGCATGATAAATACGATCCCGGCGGCGCTACCAATCGAGGCGTAACGCAAGCCGTTTATGACGCCTATCGCAAGACGCGGGGACGTCCTGCGCAGTCGGTCAAATTCATCACCTATGACGAACTGAAAGCGATCTATAAATTCCAGTATTGGGATAGGGTGCAGGGCGACCTGTTGCCTGCCGGTCTGGACTATGCCGTCTTTGACTTTGCCGTCAATTCAGGCGTTGGCAGAGCGTCAAAGTATCTGCAAGCCGTGCTAGGCGTCGCACAGGACGGCCAGATAGGGGCAAGAACGCTTGCGGCTATCACAAGCCCCGTAAATGCGATTAACGCGCTGTGTGACCGCCGCATGGGCTTTCTGCATGGCCTGCGAACCTTCTGGCGGTTTGGCAAGGGCTGGACGCGCCGCGTTCAAGACGTTCGCGCTCATGCTTTGGAGATGGCGTCGTGAAGCTGCCTGATATTCTGACACCTGACGGCAGACGCGCATGGTCGTTCGCTGCCATTGTCGGCGGGTGCATGGTCTTTACGCTGTTTGCGGCGGCGGGTGTTTATCTTGTCCGAGGCAATGCCATGCTGGCGTTCTGGCTGGCCTTGGCGGCGCATGGTCAAGTGCTTGTCGGCATGACGGCCTTGGGCTGGGTATTGGGCCGCAGGGTGCAGCTAGAGGCAAACAAGGACGGCGGCAGGATTAGCGACCAAGGGGGCCACGAATGATAGCCCTAATCGCAAACTGGAAACGCATCCTATACGGCACTGCCTTAGCATTGCTTGGCACGTTGCTGTTAGTCCAGACGGCCCGAATAGACGGTTTTCTTTTCTGGGATGGCCTGAAGGCAGAAAACACCGAATTACGCGAAACGCTGTCCAAAGTCGAACAAGCGCAGGAACTTGCCACCAAACTGGCCAAAGAGGAAAAAGCCCGCATTGAAGCGGAGAATGAAAGGAAAGCGGAAAATGCGAAACTCGATTATCAGAAACGGCTTGCTGCTAACGACGCTGCTTTGCGTAACTGGCTGCGCTCACAAGCTGGACGTCCGACCGGGAACACCAATCTGCCCGAAGCCAGCGAAGCCACCAGCGGAACTTCTGGAACCGGCCCAGCGCCCGTCATTCCTGATACCGTAGAGATACCAGCAAGCGACTTGCCTAAGATTGCGGAGGCTTATGCGAAACTTGATGCGCTACAAGCGTGGGCCGGAAGTATAGGCCAGCAAGATTGAAATACCCGTTTATCCCCTTGACGCATGTTCTAGGGTGTAAGGCTTAGCAGTCGCCCAAAGCCGATCTAGCCTCTCCGCATTGCCGCTTTCCCAAGCCGACATGAGCGATTGACTCAGAGCGGAATCAAAATTGAAAACATGATTGCGCGGAAAACCTACGCCATCTGCCAACGTTTTCCGAACGGCATCATCACAGTCCTTGTTAGCCAAAATTAGCACTTTTCCTTCGTCCCTAACAATCTCTCGAACATACGGGCGGCTTCTATATCCCCTTGCAATAACACGCATTTCTTATCTCCTAGCGCCAATTTCGGCCACGATACGGCGTGAATTTCTTGTGCCGCAAGTCGAAACCGACCTTTGTGCCGCTTTGTGCCAAACTTTTGGGAATTATATAGATGACTCCCGATCATCGTCGTTTCCCTTCTTCGCTTCGCGCTTTAAACGGCGCGCCACCTTCTTCGCGGCAAGCCCTTTATCCTTGGGTTTGTACGCGAACACGCGGTCAGTCACGGCGTCGAGGATCGCTTTGATGCGTTCGGTCATGACAGCGCCTCGACCAGGGCGTCCCGGAGCATTTCGGCTTCCTGTCTGGTCAGGAAGTTCTCGGACTTCGAGTAGGGGCCGACTATCGTCACGCGTACAGGATCGAAATCCTTCCCTCGATCAGAGAGAACCTCAATATCAATATGGTTGCGAACCTCGTTCACGAAACTCCGGCGAGCTCTCATGCTTCTTTGTGATGTGGGCAACCGCTGTTGATGCAGCCAAGGCGGCCCCATTTGCGACAGCCATGATTGCCGATGGTAGCCAATCTTTATCCGGAACGAAGGCGACGAGCTGCCCACCTTCAACTCGTAGGGAATGACGTGCACCCGCAGCGTTCAATCCGGCGAAAACCGCGTTCTCGTCTTTTCCATGAAACAAAGCGCTTTCCGCCGCGCCGCCACCATCGGTAACACGGAAACCGTCACCCCACATTCCAACATGAACAAACACCGGGTCCGCGCTTGGGTAAAGGCATTGGGTTAGAATTTTGGCTCCGTTTTCGGAGCGCTCACAAAAGCGCTTGGAATCCAAAATGCTTTGCAGTTCTGTGCAATCCATAATCGGCCCTTACACTAATTCTTGAACCGGATAGTTAAAGTCACGCTGGTCCGGAGCAATCAAGATATTCAAGTCTGTTGCCGCCCACCCAACCGCATCCTTAATCGTCTCTACAAGACCATTTATGGCGCGGCGAACGGGCAGTTGGTCGAACCCATTGACCATAACATAGGCGCGATTCTCTGGCTACCCATGAACGTGTGGGCCGCACACTTCATGGGGTAAATTTTGTTCCCATGCGTTGTGATGGTTGGGCTTGCACTCAGTTAGTGGAGCGATGCACAAACGATAAATCATCCGCTGGCGGTGTGTGCACACAATGGAAGCATGCTTCCAATCATGACCTATGGTCAGGCATAGTTCGCCGCTTTCGATATCATTCACGGGCGTGGTGGACTCTGAGCCGAATGTGCGCAACAAGTTGAGCCGTGGAAAGTTTACAGCGGTGTTTTTGTTGCAATGCTTAGAGGCTATCGGGGCATCATCCTTGCGTTTGCAGGACTAATTTTAATAGGGGCTGGCCAGCCAAGCAAACACGCCGCTAAGGGCGAAGAGGCAGCCGCTAATGCTGGCAAGAGCAATTCCGCGCCTCAAGTTTACGTAGGACAACCAACCGGCCAGCCCCAAGACGCTGGTTGCGAGCAAGGCAAAGATAATCGAAATTCCGATCTTTGCGCCCAGTGGAAGGCTGCTGACGCTGCCAACGAAGCCGCTAGATGGTCGTGGTGGCAAATGATTTCTGGCTTCTTCGGCTTGTTTGTTGGTGGGGGGACTCTGTTCTTCGCTGCCCGCGCTGCTCACTGGGCAAAAAAGGCCGCAGATCAAACGGAGCGTGCTGCCAACGAAGCTGAGAAGGCTGTAGCCGAAACGCGTCGAATAGGTGAGGCACAAGTTAGATCGTATCTGACGGCTGAGAGCGCTCGGATTGTCAAAATGAGGAGCGGGCAAAGAATTGCTTACTGCACAGTCAAAAACTCTGGAAATTCTCCGGCTTCGGAAGTCAAATTTGCCTGCGAGATGACAGTGTTCGACTACAAGTCTAAAGCAGGCGCTCTGTTTGTTGACCGGAAGCCGGTGGCTGGGGAGTTTGTCCATCAAGTGCCCGCGGGCCAAGAAGTTGAACTCGGCCCAGTCACCCTTGAACCCAAAACCGAAGAAAGTGCCGATATTCTTAATTTGGAAAAAACTCTGGTAACCCTTCGTGTTGCGGGTTCCTTTGAAGATGTCTTCGGACAAAAATGTGATTTTAGCGCTCGGTTCGACGATATCCCCTCGCGAAGTTTCAACGAAACGGAAGTCTTCGATATGCAGCGAAGCTCCGACACTCGCCTTCACCAAGATCAGTGATAAAGTCGCCGCCAAAGCCATCTTAATCACAGGGCTTCCCCTGCTGCGCTAGGCTTGGTGCATTTGCTACATAATGCCGCTTGCGCCTCTGCCGCAACCATGTCTGCCTGTGTCACTTCAACCATGATCGTCTCCTGCTAGCGAGTTTTTGTAATTTCTAAGGCATCTACACGCCGCACTGTAATTCATACCGATAGCCTTCGCGGCCTCCTTTAATGTGCTGCCTGCCCTTACCTCATCATAGAGCCTACGACCCCTCACACGGGCGAATTCCTTTACCGCCGCTGTTGCGATCTTTTGATTGGCACGCAATGACTCGGACTTGGCTCTAAATTTGCGAGTGCGCTTTTTTAGGAGCAGACGGCGGCGGACCTCACCGATGTCCATGATCGTCTCCTGCTAGGGCTTGGCGGACTTTCTTCTTGAACGCCATTACAATAGCGTCATGTCTGGCGGCTGCTTTGTCGTGGTCGCGGAACTCGGCTTCTACCTGCGCAGCCATTGCGTTTAGTGCCGCTGGCGCTTCTCGCAAAGCCCTCCGCAGCTTCTCGTTCTCTGCGGATAGGGTGGTCGCATCATCAAGGGCTTTTTGCAACTCCTTCTGCAAATGAACAATCGCCCTTGAGAACACTTCCGGCCTCGCTACATCATCCTTGTTCATCGGGGTTTTTCCTTCCGCAGTTTCTCACCAACGCGCCAGCCAAGTTCCCAAATTTCACGTTGCCCGTTGCCAGCGTAGAACGGCGGTATCTGGTCAAAACGTCTTCCACGAAGAAATGCCTCTTTGCCATCGGTGAACGCCGGTCCTTTGTTTGGCGGGCCGTCTGGGTCTCCCCACTGTCTGACGGTCCCCCTCATGGCTGTTGTTCCTTCTCGAATTGGGCGAGCATGGCCCTTGCGCTGGCTAGATCATCGAAAGCCTTGTTGAGTGAAAACCAAAGGCTGTTCTCGGTCAATCCGTCGAAACGCACCGCTATTGTTGAGCGCAGTTGGGCAAATGCTGAACCCGCGAGTTCAAGCCTATGCAACCCCGCCAACAGCTTCGCCTTTTCTTCCGCAACGCGGCGGTCGATTTCGGGCTGCATGAGGGATAGGGCGGCGTCGGCCTTAGGCCCATAAGAGGAGAGCGCATAAGACGCATCACTGCATATTTCGATACGGTCGTGCTTCGCCAAAGCCCGCGCAACCGCTTCTCGCATGTCAGTCATGGTGTTGCTCCTTGATTGCGGATAGGGCTGCTTTCAGTGCCATTGCATCCCACCAAGCGTTATGTTGGACGGCACCTTCAAGAGTTGTCGGGTAGCAATCGACGTTGTGGACCTCAAAGCGCATCGCGGGGAAGTCAGTCGATGCCCACTGCCCATCGGTGCTCGTCGAAAGTGCGCGACAAAACCGGCCAATATCAACCGGACTGTCAGCAATGATTACCGGACACTTGCAATCGCCAAGAAACGCTCGGATTACGCTCCCAACATCGTTTAGTGAAACACTGGCCGACTTAGGCGCGTTGTGCATATCCATCAGCGGAAGCACGTTCTGAAGCACCCAATCATCTCGGGCTGGTGCTGTTGTTTTTATATGAATGCTGTCCGTATCGCCCACTAGAGCAATACTTAACAACGAGCCATTATGGCCATCAAATTCACAGTCGATGTAAAAAGCCTCCACCAGCCCATCCTGCGCGGCTAGTGATGTGGTGCGGGGGCACATTTCCGGCTTACCATTTGCCATTGCATAGCAAACGCCTGCCTCATCGCACCCTATACCAAGGTCGCACGAAGCCGATTGTCCCGCAATACGGTGGCGGGCAAAGTCTGCTGCCAAATCGTGGACAAAATCCCCCTCATATTCACTGCAACGCATGCACTCAATAAAGCGCCATTGTTCAGCCGCCTCAATGTCAGCCTGCGTAATTGTCGGCTGTTCTGCTTTATCCATCATCTATCCTTTCTACGGCGATACACTCTGTGGGACGTGTAATTCGGCGAGGGGGCCGGCTTGCCTATGGCGTATTGTGCCCTCTGCCATGTGCCATCGTCACGCTGGACATCATCAGTCGCCCGAATGATTTCACCTTCTTCAAGGCGGCGGTATTTCTGATCCCAAGCCATCACATATCCTTTTCTTGAAGGGCGCTGATCTCCCGCGCCAAGCGGGCAATGGTGCGGTAAAGGTCAACAGCAGTTTCCGGCCCAAAATTCCCCGGCTTGTCGATGTAATAATCAGCGCAAAACTCTGCTTCGGTTGCCAGTGCGGAAAGCCTCGCTGATAGTTTCTGTTCCATTATAAACCTCGTGCTTTAAGGGCGGCTGCGCATAGAGCGAGTGCGGCAGTGTTTCCGCCGCCATGCTCGAAGGCCTGCATGAATTTCTTCCTGTTTCGGTAGCCAGCACAATCTTGGCGCAACAGCGTTGCTTGCCAGTTAGGCAGCGGCTCCCAACCTGTGTGCTCTTCATGGACAATAGTGGGCGTCTCTTCGAGACTGTGTAAAACAAACCCTTCCGGCACCAGCGTCATTGCTGCGTCTAGGGATGTCAGCCACTTGGGCGGTCCCGCTTTCATTATGCCCGGTTCTTCTGGCGCATACCACGCTATGACGCCGCCGACCGGATTTTTCGTCCAGCCAAGGGCTTCTGCGATCTCAACGCGAAGGCTGTAGTCATCGCCTGTCGCCTTCTCTGCCAACGCTTCCAGTCTATCACTTAGTTTAGTCATGGGGTTGTTCCTCAATTGGCCAACAAGTGAAGCCTAGGCCTCCGCATGTGACGCATGTTTCATCGTATTCAATGCCGGTGCCGTCACATGTCAGGCAGGTTTCTTCCTCACCTTCGTTTCCCCAAGCATCCATCATTCCTTCTCCCGCTTGCGGTGTTCGCCGCGTTCGATTGCGTCAGCCACATCATGAAGTGCCTTCAAGCGAGCATGGGCTGCGCTGAATTTTACAGGATGGAGCAACGCCCAAAAGAATAGCTTCCAATGCGGCCAAGAAATTTTTTCATCCTCAATGGCGAGGCCGCAAACATAGCGACCTATCGCCTTTTCAGTCTCGTTCATCGCAACCAGTGACCCCGGTGTCGCCTTCTCTGCCAACGCTTCCAGTCTATCAGATAGCTTAGTCATGGGGTTGTTCCTTGGGTGGGAGGATTATCTGCGCCGCCGATTTATAGTTTCCTTGGCTTTGGCCAGTTCGGCCTCAAGGTCGGCAATCCGTGCCATAAGCAGCGTGTTGCTACCGTGCTTCGCTACCGCCTTGCGAATTTCCTCGCCCTTTGTGTAGTCGGCATATGGGTAGCGTTGCATTGACCATTCCTTGCCGGTGAGTAGAGCCTCGATAGTCTGTTCAACCATATAACGAACCGCGCCGTGGACATTCGTTTCAGTGTCTTGTAAAAGCCAGTCGCGAGCAGTAGCCCAAAGTTTATCTTGGACCTGATCGGCAATCATTTTGATGATTGGCTCTAGATGATCTTCCTGAAAGCCCTTCATGACGCCTTCTGCAAAGCGCTGGCTGGCTCGATATTCTGGACCGAGGTCGCGCCCTATGGCTATATCATCATCTGTAAATGTTAAGTTGTCCATCATCCTGCATTCCTCTTATTCCACCGCCTGAACGCAATCGCCAGCAAGATCGCGCCGATGCTCGTTGCAAAGAATACTGCCGTGACGGCGGCGATCTGCGGGGGTGTTAGTTGGGTCATTAGTCTGCGTTTTCTGCTAACCGCTTGAGCGCATCGGCGGGCAGCTGGCTGGCCAGCGTTTCCAGAACAAAGCGCCCGTCATCGTTCAGGCACTTGTTTATCCAATTGGCCTGCGCACAAAGCCCTGCGCTACCCCATCCATCTGTTATGGGCTTGATAGCGGCGAAAAATTCCGCCTGCTCTTTGTCGCCCATTTCACAAAAGGCGCGAGCCATTTCTTCGGGGCTGACTTCAATTTCTACAGTCTTAAACATCATTCATCTCCTTCATGTGATAGGCCAAAGGTGAAGCGGGTCATGGGTATGCCTGCTTGATTAGCCCATAATGCTCGGCAAAGACATCCAGCGGGATTTCACCGCGCCGCACTTGCGCAATATGGTCGGCAACTTCCTCTCCGATCATATACGCATAAGCGCCCTTATCCTTTTTCGGATCGATGCAAGTTGCAGCTTGGCGCAACAGGTTTTCAAGGTTTACTGGCATATCAATCATCCTTCGCAGGGGAGTGTTGGCGATGCTCGCCGCGGGTATGCGCAAGCGGGTCGCCGGTAGCGTTCCCCATCGTCACGGACACTCCGCTAGGGTCGGCACTCAGGCCGCAACGCCCGCCTGCGTTTTTGTGTTCACCAGCTTCAATGCGATTGGCCAGTTTTTCGATCAGATATTTTGCGTCGGTTCGCGGGCTTCTCCGGTCAGCGTCTCTCCGCAACCAAGCCACAATCTGCTTTTCAGTCTCGTTCATATCTTCTCTCCTGTCAGTTTCAATACTTCGGTAACAAGCTTGTCCACCTCCCGCGCAGCCTCGGCAGCGGCCCGGCCCAACTGATAGACCGAGCCGCCGATGACCGCGCTCTGCGCGAAG
>OFQY01000348.1_pt1 | contig 19035 bp, 34 predicted proteins | sample 1542991 | NCBI WGS metagenome assembly OFQY01 (sample SAMN07774224, study PRJEB24372) | wastewater metagenome | isolation source: Exp Tend VB 10WW | collected 2016-02 | reverse complement strand
AGGGCATGTGACGCATGACGGCCCCGCGGCGCATCGCGCCAAAACCGACCACTGGAGGCCAAAATGGACCAGCACCCAGCGGACAGTGATCTCCCTGCGCTTCGGCTTCGATGGAGGTGAGCCCTTGCTGCTCAAAGAGATCGGGGAGCGCATCGGCGTGACCCGGGAGCGGGCCCGGCAGATCGAGGGGGAGGCCCTCGCCAAGATCCGCCGCCACGCGGCGCGGGAGCTTCGATGACGCCGCGGCCCTGCCGCCAGTGCAGCGCCCCCCTGCCGCGGCGCAACAACGACTTCTGCAACAACGCCTGCCGCGATGCCTGGCGAGAGAAGCGCCGCGAGGCCCGACGGTGCGCCCACTGCGAGGGGCCCTTGCCAGCCCTCTTCTACGGCGCGCTCTGCAGCCCCGAGTGCCGGGAGCGATACAGGCTCCGGGGCGTCCGCCATCCAGCCTTCACCTCGGCGGTGGAGCGGTCCAAGGTGATCGGGATCTCGGGGGCCGCCCGGGAGGCTGGGATCAGCCGCGAGACCCTCGCCCGCTGGCGCGAGATGGCGAACGCCCCGCCGGTCCCCGCGGGCGGCAAGCGCCCCGGATCCGGCCGCAAGAAGGCCCCCGAGGAGGACCGCGGGATCGGCCCCCTTCCGAGCTGGTGCGCGTGGTGCGGGGATCCCCTCCCGAAGGGGGAGAGGTACTGCGATGACGACTGCCGCACCGAGGACGTGACCGAGATGAAGAGGAGCGCCTAGATGGACCCCGCCAGCATCCTGATCGCTGACTGCCCGTGGCGCTTCGGCGACCCGCTCCCCGGCAAGGGCCGCGGCGCGTCCTCTCACTACCCCTGCATGTCCGTCCCTGCCCTCATGCGCTTCCCCCTGCCCCCTCTCGCCTCCGACGCGATCCTGTTCTTCTGGCGCGTCGCTGCCATGCAGCAAGAGGCCCTCGACATCGTGCGCGCGTGGGACTTCACGGTGAAGTCCGAGCTCGTGTGGCTCAAGCAGACGGTCAACGGGAAGCGCCACTTTGGCATGGGGCGCTACCTTCGGGCCGAACATGAGACCTGTCTCATCGCCACCCGGGGCCGCTTCAAGGTGGCCAGCAAGAAGATCCGCTCCACCTTCACGGCGGAGGTCCCACGGCATCCGGCGACGGGCAAGCCCTGGCACTCGGCCAAGCCGGACCGCTTCTACCAGATCGTGCGTGAGCTTGCGGGGCACGGGGTCTGCGTCGAGTTGTTCAGCCGGACGCCCCGGCCGGGGATCCTGTGCTTCGGCAACGAGCTGGCGGTGGCCGCGCCGTGACCCTCGTTGAACTGTGTGCCGGATCGGCGGCGTGCTCGCTGCAGTGGCTGCAGGCCGGGGCCGAGCCGCCCGTGGGCTGGCCCGGATCGAAGCGCCTGTACGCCCCGACCCTCCTGCAGGCGCTCGGCCTGCGCCCTGGCGCCGGCGCGGCGGAGCGCGTGATCCTCGTGGAGCCCGGCCCCTATGGCGCGCTCTGGGACGGCCTCCGACACCCCGCGATCCGCAGCTCGGTGCGCTCGATCCTCACAGCCTGGGAGGCGGAGCGGGCGCGGGACATCGAGGGCCTCTGGCGGCAGCTCCGGGACCGGCCTGTCCCAGAGGATGAGGCCGCCCGGCTGGCCGCGTGGCTGGTCCTGCAGCAGTGGAGCTACTGGAACAAGCCCGTCCTCGACCAGGACGGGCGGTGGCGCACCCACGGCTTCAACGCCGCGGCCACGCGCCGGGAGCAGACGCAGGGCTGCAAGAGCTTGACCCTCGGCGACCTCCTCGCCTCCCTCGCGCGGCTGCCGGACCTCTCGCGCGTGACGGTGCTGCGCCACTCCGCCGAGCAGCTGCAGCCCTTCGGGGACGCGGTGGTCCTCCTCGACCCGGACTACCAGGGGACCACGAGCGCCTACGGCCACACCCTGCCGCGGTCGCGGGTCCTCGAGCTGGCGCAGGCCTGGGCAGCCGCGGGCGCCCTCGTGACGGTATGCGAGCAGGAGCCCCTCCCGCTGCCGGGCTGGCACCACCTGGAGCTCGGCGCCCCCGTGGGCCACGGCAGGACCGCCAGCCGCCAGCGCCGCGAGGTGGTGACGCTCAGCCGCCCGCCGGCTGGCCAGCTCGGGCTGTTCGGGGGCTGAGAGGGAGAGACCCCCGGCGGAGCACGCACCCCGCCGGGGGATGAAGGGGGACGATCCTACGGGGCCGAATCCTCGACGGCCGGCGGGGGCTCAGACACCAGCCCCTGTGGGACCTCGGCGACCGGCGTCGGGACGAGGCAGTAGTAGGTGTACGTCGGGACCCCGTTCGCTGACGTGGTGCGCGTCGTCTTGCAGATCTGCTGCCGGGCCGTGCAGATCGCGCAGGGGTCCGGCACGTCCCCGCAGCCGGCGAAGAGGGCGAGGCCGAGGAGAAGCGCGCCCCTCATCGGCTGCACTCGTAGTGGTCGCCCACGGACTTGCACTCGCCCGACTGGACGCGCTCCAGGCTGACGCCCTCGTACTCGGTAGCGCCCTTCTGCCCCGCGCGCTCATCGATGCTGGGCGGGGCCTGTGCCGGGCTCGAGGGCGAGACGTTGACCTCGACCTTGACGCCCGTGATGTCGGGCGACAGGACCTTGACCTCACCCTTGATGCCGGTCATCTCCCCGTCGCAGCCGGGGTCCATGACGATCGCGAAGCACGGCGAGAGCCCGCCGAGCGCCGCGGCGAGCACCTGAGACAGCACCCGCCGGGTCACTCGTCACCGCCGGGGCGGCAGGCCTGGAACTCGACGATGGCCACGCGGCCACCGATGACGACCGGCGTGTAGCAGGTGACGGCGCACCGGCCCGTGGTGCAGGCCCCGAGCGTCAGAGCGCAGATCAGCAGGGCCACCGCCCGCAGCAGCGGGTAGGGCCGCTTGAGCCACGCAGACCAGCTCGCAGCCGTGGACACGACGTGCCCGTGGCGCGCGGCCCAGCGGATCGCGCGGACCTCGCCGGTGGTCAGGGCGGGCGGTGGGGGCGGTGGATCGGTGGTTGGACTTGTGCAGGTCGGACCTTCGGTGTACATGAGGGACAGCCTTTCTCCGGCCGCAACCGGATGAGGGTCAGGACCGGGCGGGCTGTTCTCAGGCATCCCACCCGGTCCGCTATCAGCAAGGCATCAGGTGCAAGGCGGGGCGCCACAGGGGCGCGCAAGGCGGGGGTGGTCAAGGTGCTTGCCGGGTCACCTCCTCGGGGGGCCAGTCCTAGAACGGAACGTCGTCGTCCCCACCGCCGGCGGGCGCGGGGGCCTGCCACGCACCGCGGGTGCCGGCGCCCTCGATCAGCCGCAACGGGAGCCACTCGAAGGCGCACGCCGCGAGACAGGCGAGGATGCGCAGCCCGCGGCGGGATGCGGGGGTCAGCATGGCCGTCTACTCCTGCCCCTTCTCGTAGGCGGCGCGAGACGCCTCGCGCGTCTCGTGCTTGCAGGGATCGTCAGCAGCGCCAGCCCACGAGCAGCAGGCATCGCACCACCACAGATGAGCGCAGGGTCGATCGGCGTCGTCGGGTAGGTAGTCTCTGCACTTGGTGCAGTGGACGGTCTGACCCTCGCACACGTCGTCGCGCTCGAAGGGGTTGCCCGGCAGGCGCTTCAAGAGGCGGTAGCCGCGGGACTCGTGCTTCCTGACGGTGCGGCCCCGCTCGTCGATGAGCGTCATGTCAGCGCGGACCCAGACACGCACCCCCTTGACGGTCTTCTTGGGCTCACAGAAGCGCGGCGCCTCAAGGCGGGTCTTCCGCGGGCCGCCGGTGCCGGACAGGTTGTAGTAGACCAACCCGTCGCGCTTGCAGTACTCGAAGTCGTAGTGCTCGCCGCCCTTCGTGATGACCGAGAAGGGGCGGCCGTTGTGGTGCTCGACGTAGATGGGGGTGCGGTCGCGATCCATGGCGCCCTACTCCCCGTCCCGCGGCAGCGGGGCTGCGCCGAGCAACTCGCGCAGCTCGTTCTGCAGCTTCGCCCGGCCCCACGCCTCGCCGCGGCGGCTGGCGCGCTCCCAGATGGCGGCCACGGTCTGGACCATCTCCGCGCTGGCGTCGCCAGGGAGGCTGAACCAGGGGTCGCCCTCGTCGTCCATGACGTGGGTCCGGCGGTTAGTCCCGACGCCCCGGCGCTCGATGGCGTGGACGTCGCCACCGATCGTGATCTCCTCCTGCTCCGGCAGGCGGGCGGGGACCTCGCGCCCCGGCGCAGCCGCCAGCGTGCAGGCCCGATCGATCTCCGCCATCGTCAGCCGGCGCAGCACCTTCGCCGCGGCCTCGATCCGCTCCTCCCCTGCGGGCAGGTGCTCGATCGCCTCGTAGATGACGGCCTGCAGATCCGCCGACGGCAGGACGGCCATGCTGCGCTCCACGGGGCGGCCGTCGCAGTCCTCCATGTTCATGGTCACGGTGATGCCGCTGGTCTTCTGGTCCATCTCGCTCACTCCTCCCGCGCGCCCGGGGCGCGCTCCGTGGTCACTCGTGTCTGCCCGTCCTCGGAGAAGAGGAAGGCCGCCAGCGCTCGTTGAGAGCGGAAGGCGAGGCCCGTGGGGTACGCCGCAGTGGCGAACTCTCGGCACCCCGGAGTCCGATTCGTCTCCAAGCGAAAGATCTGGTAGCGACCCGGCCCGGAGAAGGTGGAGCCGCAGAAGTCGATCACCATCCAGCCGGGCCAGCGCAGCCGTGGAAGGTGCACCTGACGCTCCGTCGGCCGCCCGTCCCGGTCCGCCGCGGTTACGGTCCAGCGCAACTCCAGCCGGGGCCGCGCCTGTTCCGCCATGAGGGCCCGCAGGGTGCCGGGCAGGCCATCCCTGCGGGCGGCCCGCTCCGCGGCGCGGTAGAGGTCGCCGATCTCCTCGGCGTCCCACAGCTCCACTTCCCCGAGGAGGAGCCAGCCCGCGCGCAGGGCCAGATCGCGCGCCTCCGGGGTGCGGGGCTGGCGCATCGGCACGCCGCGGAGCTTGAAGCCGAGGACCCCGGCGAGCGCCCCATCAGACCAGAGCACGAGGCCCACGCCGTCGGCGGTGAGCCGGCGGGCGATCTCGTGGGGGCGGTCCTCGCTGCAGGAGCACTCAGCGGCGGTCATCAGTACACCCGGCAGCGGCCCTGGAGGACAGCCGCGTCCTCCTCGAGCCCGAAGATCGTCGAGAACGTCACCCGGATCCGTCCGATCTCCCGCCGGCACCGTCCGCATCGGGCGGCACTGGCGATGAAGTCGTGGCCGTGCTCCTGCTCGCCCACGCCCTGGGCCTGGAGGGGCTCCGCGCAGTGCGGGCAGGGGATCGGCACCTCGACGAAGGGAGCGCCGTGGTGGGGCTCCCGGCCCTCGTGCGTGGTGCCGTCGGCCATCGTCAGCATGACCCTCATCACCGCCTCGCCTTGCTGTCTCGGACCCTGACCCACTCCCCCGGCTCGTCGGCGCTGCCCGTGGTGCGCCGCTCGATCCACGCAGCGCGCGGCCCCGGGGCTCCGTTGTTCGCGGCCCGGAGGCGGTCTAGCCACCCCTGCGCATCCTTGACGCCGGGGAAGGGCCCTTCCGTCTGCTGGCCGTTGAGGTTGACGCGGTAGCGGTCCATCACTCCTCCAAGAGCCTCATGTCCGAGTCCCAGATCCCCGTCGCCGAGTCCCGGCGCCAGTTGATGTGCTCGTAGATGCACGCGCTGTCCGTCTTGTGCTTGTCCCGCAGGCGCCGGGCCTCGGTGAGCGTCCGCGCGCCGCGCATCTCGTGGGTCTCCTTGTCGGCGGGCAGCCACGAGACCGTGTAGGGCTTGCTGCCGTCGGGCGTCCGGGCCATCACCGCGCTCCCATCTCTCGCGCGGTCTCCCACCGGGCGAGGTCCGCCGAGTTCTCGAGGTCCGCATCGTTGGCCGCAGCCTCCGCCGCGCCCGCCTTGGGGAACAGCCGGGCGTGCTCGGCGGCGGTCCCGGCGATGATCGCCGCGATCTCCACCTCGTTCGCCAGCCCAGCGGGGCACATCCCGTTGCAGTGGCGGAGGAACTCCGGGTCCGCCATCTTGTCGCGCACCGCCTGCCGCCACTCCGGCCCCTTGAAGTGGAACCGCTTGGCGAGGATCGAGAGCACCGCCGGGAGCACGGTCTTGGGCGTGTAGACGCGACCCTTGACGCTGACAAACTCGACGGGCGAGGCCACTACGCCACCGCCTGAGCGGCCGGCGCCACCGTCGAGGACTGCGCCGCCGTGGCGATCTCCCGCCCCATCCGGTACGCGATCACCGCCGCCGGCCGCCAGCCCATGCGCGCCAGCCGGTCCCCGAGGCGCACCACGTCCGCCCACTTCGCCGAGTCGGCCACCGCCTCCGGGTCTGCCGCTGCGGCGAGGAGGAGGGAGCACATCCGGTAGCCCAGGAAGTAGAGGCCCCGCCCGCCGGGGACGGTGCCCGCATTGGCCATCTCGGTGACCTGCGCCCCGAGGCGCAGCGATGCGGAGTAGAGGGTGGTGTCCATCACGCAGCCTCGCTGACGGTGAGGGTGGTGGGGGCGCTGTCGAGCGCATCGCAGATCGCCACGAGCGCATCGTCCGAGAGCGGCGCCATCTCCGGGGCGTGCGCCTCCACGTCCGCCCGCTCCGCAGCCTTCGCGTCGGGGCAGCGGCTGTGCAGGCACGCAAAGCAGAGGTCCCGGCCGCAGGTCGGCAGGCTGGCGACGGTGGCGATCTCGAAGTGGGCGGCGGTGGCGGCCGGGCTGATCATGGTTCGTGTCCCCTTCCTGAATACTAAGCTACGCATTCAGACTGATAATGTCAATACCAAACTACAATAAATATCACTCTCCGTCGCTGGGAAGATGACTCCAGTTAATACGGAGCACAATCAGCTTCGCCTGATGCCCGCTGACGCCGAACCGTCTACCCAGGGCCGCGTAACTCGGCCTCTCGGTGCGGTAGAGGTGGCGCATCTCGACCACCTGCGCCTCCGTCAGCTTCGCGCTCCCGTGTGCCGTGCCCCGCGCCGTGGTCCCGTGGATCTGCTTGTCGCCGACGTTGGCGATGTGCGTGTCCCAGCGCAGGTTCTCCACTCGATTGTTGAGTGGGTTGGCGTCGGGGAAATGGCACGCCTCGGTGCCATCCGGGCGGGGGCCTACGAACGCCTCCAGCACAAGATGCGAAACGGGCTTGGCCCTGCGCTGGCGCCCAATGCACAGGTGCGCGCGGGGATAGTCGCGGTGCCCCACCTTGAACTTGACTCGCCGCCACTCGCCCCCGAGTCGGCCACCGTTCGTGCGGCGGCTCCAGACGCTGCCATCGCTGCCCACGACATACCCGGGGAAGCCACATACGTCTCGATACTCAACGCCGTCGTCGGAGGGCAAGCCCACAGCAGGCGCAGAGGTGGCGCGGTAGGCGTCGCAGCCGCACCGCGCGATCTGGCGACACTTCCCCTTGCCGGCGCTGTGCGACCCGGAACTATGGCCGCACTCACACCGCTCTGCCGTGGCTGCTGACCCTCGGTGGACAGGCTGATCGCTGGGTACGCTGTTCATAGTCTCTAGACTGCTGATCTCTACTTCAGATGTAAATGCTAAACTACACACATTGATCTTGATTCGTCGCCATGTTGGCGTCACATTCAGTCTGTGATTGATATGAAGCCCCCGGACGACTACGCTGCGCTCGTGCCCACCAGAAAAGGCCGGACCAACGATTTCACGTCGGACCTCGGCGTTGCCTTCGGCAAGCGACTGAAGGACGCCCGAGAGGCCAAGGGCCTGACGCAGCAGGAGCTTGCCGACAAGAGCGAGGTCAACCGCGTCACCATCGCCAACTGGGAAGCCGGCGAGGGGGGCGGCGCTCGCGCCGATCAGGTCAAGGCCGTGGCGTCGGCCCTGGAGATCCATCCCGGGGCGCTCCTCTTCGGGCCTGAGCGCAAGAGGCCCTAGCACGTCCGCTCCTGCGCGGCGCGCTCGCTGACCGCGGCCTCGAGCTGCCGCAGGGGCTCCACCAGATCGCTCACCAGAGGCCAGCCGAACAGCAGCCGGCCCTGTGCGCCGGCCCCGAGGTAGCGCGCCCCTGCCCCGCGGTACAGCCCCCCGTCGTGGCCCACACCCGGATCGGCGTAGGTGAGGAGCAGCCGCGGCGCGGCGTAGAGACCATCAGCCCGGCACTTCCGCGTGGTCCACTCCTCGGCGAGGGGCCGCAGCCCGGAGCGCCGGCAGCCGCTCACCACCCGGCGGAGGATCTGGGGCATGAAGTCGGGCGCCACGTCGGGGCCCATATCGTCGGCCCTGTAATTTCTGACGAGCTGGAGCGCGCTGCACGGGTGGACGTCGAGGGCCTTCAAGGCGTGGTACTGGCCCGCGAGGAGCGCGATCATGACCATGCCGCCCGTCCCTGCGGGCCCCGCCTCGACGCCGGCCAAGGTGGCGAGGTACGAGAGGATCAGCGTCTTCGGTGGGACGGGCCAGCGTTGCAAGTAGTGTCTCCGCCGCACGACGTCCGCAACGAGCCGCCGGTCCGGCGTACTCTCCGCCACCCGCAGCCGCAGCGACTGCCGCACCCAGGCACGAGAGCCCGGCCGTGCGTCGAGGGGAAGCTGTGCCAGGTAGCTGGCCTTGATCCGCGTCGTGTCCTCCCGTGAGAGGTCGGTGCCGGGGGCTTCGAGGATCACGCGGCCCTCCGTCTACCCGCAGCGGCCTCGAGCTCGGCCAGCACGCGGTCCTGGGCCTCATCCTCTCGCCAGCCGGAGAGGCGCTCGCCCGGCCTGATGATCCGCAGCCCGGCTTCGAGGATGTCCCCCGCCAGCGTGAGCCGGGGCTGTGCGATGCGCTCGGCCTTCTTGCGCCGCCGGTACTCCCGCGAGTAGCGGATCTGCTCCAGGCGCCGCTTCTGGTTGGCCTTGTGTAAGATGGCCCGCCATCGCTCAGGGTTGGCCTTGCGCCACCGACGGCCCTCGAGGCGCACCTTGGCGCGGCCCTCCGGCGTTGCCCTGCGGGCGTTGCGCTTGGCGTTGATGCGGGCCCGGTTCGCCTTGAGCCAGTGGCCCTTGAGGGTTGTCGTGTCGGACCGGCGGTACAGGGGCAGCCACTCCCCGCACCCGCAGGCGCACAGGGCCGGGGGCTTGGGCTCACGCGGCATCGGCGATCTCCATCGGGAAGAGAGTCTGCTGTCGAGGTGGGAGCGGGACGGGCAGGGCCGGCGCAGGGGCCGCCGGGTCGTCGTCCTCCATCGTGGCCAGCACAGCGGGCGGGACCACCGCGGCCCCGCAACGGTCGCAGGGGCGCGCAGCCTCCTGGACGTGGAAGCACGCGGTGCAGGCCCATCGCTCCGGCGGGGCGGGCGGGACGTAAGCAGGGATCGGGGTCCGCAGGGCCGGCGCCGCGGTGGCGAGCTGCGCAGACCAAGCGGCGAAGCGGGCGATGTTCTCTAGCGCCAGCGTGCAGGGGTGGTAGGAGATCCCCTCGGCGGCCTTCTTGTGGGCCTTGTCGTAGACCTTGCGCCAGGGCGAGCCCCGGCCCGTGCTCATGTGGGCGGTGTCCCAGACCTTGCCGTGGACGCTGTTGATCTCGATGGAGCTGCTGTCCGTGCTGAGCACCACGCCGTGGGCCCGGCCCAGCGCCGCGGCGGCCATGAGGGCGTCGTGGACGCAGACCCCGAGGATGTGCGCGCGGCGGATCCCCTTCGCGGCCAGCAGGGGCAGCACCTGCCGCACGGTCTCGACGAACTGAGGCTTGAGCGAGGGCTGGCGGCCGATGATGCAGAAGCCGCCGAAGCCGAACCAGTCGCTCTCCTCCATCACGTCGAGCAGGGCCCGCGTGCACCGCAGATACTGCGCCACCGTCGCTCCCTGCGCGGCGAAGCACAGGCCGACTCCGGCGCGGCGGAGTCGAGTCCGCTGCGCCGCGTAGTAGTCCGCGGACCAGAGGGTCTGCGTCACGGCCGGCGCAGCGGTGCGCTCGCTGCCCCTCTTCTTGACGCGCTCCCCGTCGGGCGTCAGTGCCTCATCGACCCCGAGGAGCTGATCGTAGGTGACGAGCCGCATCGTCAGCCGGCGCCCCGCGGCCAGCTTCGCGGCGAAGCGGGTCTGCCGGTCGAGCGCCTCGGCGGGGTGGAGCCTCTTGTGCATATCCGCGCGCTGGAACGCGCCGGAGTCGATCAGCACGTCGGTCCCGTCGGCGAGGACCACGCCCGGGTGGTGCGGGTTGACCATCACCGTCCCGGTGATCTCCTCGGGGTGGAACGCCAGCCCGTTCAGGTCGTTGTGGTTCTTGCTGGGGTAGAAGATCACGGCGTCCCCACGGTGCGGTGCCCCGTGTGCCACACCTCCCGCCCCAGCCGGCGAGCGACGGGGCAGGTGTAGACGTTGAGCCGCTCCGCCTCGATACGAGAGGGGTCCTTGTTGACGACGAACAGGGCGGCCAACTGCCGCCCCGCGCTCTCCTCCGTCGCGTGGCTGATCTTCCCGCACGCGCAGCGGGGCAGCTTGGGCAGGTGCTCCGTGATCACTTCCACCGTCGAGTGGACGGCGTCAAACTCCCGCTCCAGCCGCACGCGCATCTCCTCAATGGCGTCGGTGTAGCGCCTCGCCAGCATCCGATCAGCCGCCCGGAGGTGCTTCTCCAGACGGTACAAGCGCGTGAAGGCGTCCCCGAGGCTGCGCAGCGGGTAGATGGGCGGCAACGGCATCGGTGCTCACTCAGGGCGGGAGAACGGCCCCGCACTCCCGTAAGACTAACAAATAATTCTGGACTTCAAAAGTAGAATCGTTACGATTCACAGGGAGGAGGTGGAGCCCATGGACCTTCAAGAACTGAGCGGCCGGTCTGCCGTCGTGCGGACGGCCCTGGAGATGGCGAGGCACGACGCGCTGACGGACGCGGAGCGGGGACGGCTGGCGTTCCGGACTCTGCTCGAGCTTCGTCACTCGCTCCTGCGGCAGCTCTTGGCGCGGGGCGCGGCGTGGTCCCTCTGCCAGGTGGCGTGGCCCCACCGGGAGCCGGAGATGCAGGGCCACGTGCTCGCGGCCCTCGACGGGGAGTGCAGGGACATGGGCGAGGCGCTGGCGACCCTGATCGCGCGCCGCCGGGCGGTGGCGTAGATGCGCCTCTGCCTGTGGCTGGCGGAGCGCCACGTCTTCCCGGTGCTGGTGTGGTCCTTTGCCCTGTGCCGGTGGGTGCCGTGGCTGGCCGCTGATCGGCGATGGGCGGCCGGGATGCTCCTCCTGTGGGCTGTCGCGGGCGTCGTGCTGTGGAGGGTGGACGGGTGGTTCCTGCGCGAGCAGGCGCTCAACGAGGCGGAACAGCGACGATGAGCCAGCGGCGCAGCGTCGGCGAGTGGGTGCGCGTCGCCCCCAACAGCGGCTTCGTGGGCGACGCGGATCGCCTGCGCGCCGAGATCCAGGCCGACGGCTACGCGCCGTGGTGCTTGCAGGAGTGCGGTGATGACGAGTGCCGCGAGTGGGCCACGCTCCTCTCGGAGCCCGACCCGCAGGCAGGCGGCGAGCGCCACGCGCTCTGCCACGTCAGCGAGTGCCAGATGAGCGACGCCGAGGCGCCCCGATGAGCGGGCGCACCTTCGTCGAGTTCTCCCACGGCGGGCGCCGCTACCGTGCGTGGTGGGAGGCCCTCGAGATGGTGGGGCTAGAGAAGCGCCTGCGCGACGCGTGGCTCCCCGTGCTCATGCCCGGGGCCGCGCTACTCGCTGCGGGCCGAGCAGCACTGAAGACAGCCCCGAAGGAACACCTGATGAGCCCCATGACCATCACCACCTGCGCGTTCCAGCACATCGGCCTCCGTGACGAGCAGGAGGACCGCTACCTCGTTCGCGCGGACATCGGCCTCGTCGCTGTCCTCGATGGATTAGGCGGCCATGAGGACGGCGCCCAAGCCGCACAGGCCGCGGTGGATGTCCTCGTCAAGGCCACGGGTCCGGCGTCGTCCCACGAGATGCGGACCCTGTTCCACGAGGCTCACGATGCGGTGGTGGCCATCGGTCCCCGCTGCGAGGCGACGGGCGAGCGGGGCCAGCACAAGATGTCCTGCGGCTGCCGGAAGCTGCCGGGCACCACCCTCACGGCCCTGTGGATCGACGGGCCGCGCGCCGTCATCGGCCACATCGGGGGCACCCGGATCTGGCGCGTGCGCGGCGGGGAGGCGGTCCAGCTCACGACGGACCACAGCCAGTGGAACATGCTGCTGCGCAGCCTCGGCGGGCGCGGGGAGGACCCGCCGGACGTGATGGAGACCGACGTGCAGCCGGGCGACGTGTTCGTGCTGGTCTCCGATGGCGTGCACCTGACCGGCGAGCAGATCGCCGAGGTGCTCGCCTGCGGCCCCTTCGAGCAGGCAGCGGAGCGCCTCGTCGAGGCGGGGCAGGCGGAGTACGCCAAGCGGAGCCCTCGCTGCGACAACGCCAGCGCGGTCTGCGTCCGGGTGGAGGCTGCCCCATGAGCCGCACCGCTCGCCTGCTCGGCCTGCTTGCTCTCGCTGGTGGCGCCGGCCTGGCTCCCCTCTGCCGAGGCGAGGATCTCGATCCGCTGCGCCCCCTCGAGCCCGACGAGGACGACGACGGCCCCCGGCTGACGTTCGACGCGCCGCCGATCGGCGTCAACGTCCACCGCGATGCGCCGGTGCTTCCGATCCTCTGGGATGAGCCCCGTCCCCCGCGCCCCCGCCCCGGTGCCGAGCGCAAGTCCCGCGGCATCGAGGCGCAGCCCCACAAGAAGCAGGCGCGCAAGGCGGAGCGCGCGGCCAGGCGCAAGAGCCGAGGGCGGCGGTGAACGCCCGTAGTCTCGTCGGCATGACGCAGGGGGCGAAGAAGCGCAACGCCCGGATGCTCGTCGCCTACGCGCACCCCGCCGGCAACCCGCTGGCGCGGCGCCTGGCGCAGGAGACGTGGAAGGATCTGCTGCACATCGGCGTGGACCCCTACGGCAAGGCCCGGCGCCTGTACCGCATCGGGGAGCGCCTGCGGCCCTGCGTCTGCGCGGCGTGCTGCCCGGACGTCCGCCTGACGGTCCGCAGGCACATCATGGAGCCATGGGGCTGGCCCTGCTCTGCCATCGACCCCTTCGCCCATGTGGACATCCCTGACGGCACCCCGGCCCGGCTGCTGGATGAGGGGACCGCGAAGATCGTCTGCTACCCCGGCGGGCGGCCCCTGCGCGTGCGGATCGAGTGGCAGTATCTCTCGACGGAGGAGACGCGCATCTGTGACGGGTCGGGCGTCCTGCCCGCCAAGCGGAGCGCCACCCCGTGACCTTGCCCGCTGCTGCCGGCTGCGCCCTGTCGCTACTCCTCCCTCCCCGGGTAGAGATCGGGATGGCGGCCACCTATGGCCAGCACATGGACCGCTACGACGACGGCCGCCGGGCCTGCCGGGCTGTGCTGGTGAAGCGCCTTGGGCGTCGAGGGTGGGAGCGGGCCCTTGCTCGGGGCGTGGCGCATCGTCAACTCCCCTGTGGCTCCGTCGTGCGGCTGTACGACCTCCGCTCTCAGAGGCAGGTGACGGCGCAGATCGTGGACCGGGGCCCCTACGGCGCTCTCCTCGGCAGACGGTGGGTACTCAAACGGAAGCAGTCGGACCCGGGGCACTGGCGCGGCGTGCTCGACATACTCCCGCCGACAGCACGGCGCATCCGGCTGACGGGGCTGGACCCGGTGATCTTGCAGGTGGTGCGATGAGCCGAGAGCGCGTGATGGCGAGACTTCAAGCCCTTGGTGGACCGGAGTTCCCCGGCTTCAGTGGGCGCCCTGTGGAGCCCACGGACCCCGAGCGGATCAGGCTGACGGCGCTGTGGAGGCTGTACCGACTGATCGACGGAGAGGAAGGGGACCCGGTGCCTGTCCCCGCCGAAGTGGCCGCCCTTGCCCGCGAGATGCTCCCGGGGCTGAACTGGCCAGCGGGCACCTTCACGGCTGCGGCCAGCGAGCCGCCGGGCTACGTCCGCCTGCCGACGGGCCAACTGGTAGGCCGCCCGAACTGGACGCGCCTGCTGGACGTCGCGGCCTCTCATGCTCTAGGCCCTACTGCGGAGCCCTCCCAGGACCTCCTACGGAGAGCCCTTGAGAGGGTGGTGGGGCGCTCGCTGGACGGCCTGTTCAACGTCGTCAGCCTGACGCCAGCCGAGGACCGCCACGACCGCAGCGCAGAGGAGGAGTGCGGGGTGGACCGGGTGCGCCTCAGGTTCGACCTCGAGCACGCGACGGGGGAGATGATCTACGCGACGTGGGCGCGGCCTCGAATCTATGGCGACCGGCCGCTACCGGCGGACTTCATGATCGGCGCCCCCAACGACCTCGACGACCGCCGCCTGAGCGGCTGGGCCTACATCCGTCGCACCACCTGGGAGAGCGCCCTTGCTGCTGTCCAGGGGGAGGATGTGGCCACGCCAGGGACGACCCCGGCCCCGAGCACATGGAGCAACTTCACCCCCGGTTCTCCGCTCACCCCCGAGGCTCTACGGGCCGGCATTGACCGGCTACGCTCGCTGGGGGTGGTGGGACTGCCCGCTCCCGGCTTCGCCGTGCCCGACGCGAACCCCGGGAGCCCCGCCGGCATCCTGCAGGAGATCGACCGACGCCTCGGCATCGTCGCCACCCTGCACAGCGATGGAGACAGGCCCGGCGTCGTGCGGTGCGTGATCCCCCGGGAGCACGACGGCCGACAGGGCGAGGTGGTCACCCTGTTGCGCGAGATCTTGCCCCTTGGCGCGCATGCCGTCGTCCAACTGGCCCCCTCGCGCATCACAGAGACGCTGCGCCGCACCCTCCCCCACCTCGCAGCCCTCAACGCCGACGTTGCACAGGGCGCCTCCCTCGACGCCTACGCGCAGGAGATGTACGGCGCCACGCGCGCCGGGGGCGAGACAGACCAGCAACTGAGGGACCGCATGGCGAGCATGTGGAACACGCTACCCGGCGCCAGCGCGCCGCCCGACTACGGCGCAGCCATGCGTCAGGGGATCGCCGCTCACGAGGCCCAAGAGGCAGAGCGCGCCCGCTGCACCCGTCCCGGCTGCACCGCCCCTCGCTCGGGCCCTGCCCTCTGTGCGGGTCATGAGCAGGAGGCCAACCGCCGTCGCCTCGAGCGCGAGGCCCGCGAGGCGCAGCCCAAGCCGCCGCCGCCAATCCCCGGCGCGATGCCCATGGACCCTGCGCAGCCCAGGGACTGGAGTCTCCTCGAGATCGACCCCGACCAGCCCGGCGACGCCGAAGCCCGCGCCCGCTACCTTGCCGAGGAGCAAGCCCGCCTCTCGCGTCGAGGCCGGCACCTACCGAAGTGGACCCCGCCCATGCGCGAGCCAGCCCCGCCCGCCGAGCGGTTCACGCTCCTCGAGCCCAGGGAGGAGCCCATCCCCGTCGAGCCACCCCGCCCACGAAAGGAGCCCCATGAAGGAAGGAATGTCCGGGCGCGAGCCCTGCCCCCGCTGCGGCAAGATGCTCAAGCCCCTCACGCCGAGGGTGAAGGCGCGCGACGTGAAGGCGCGAACCATCGTGGCGGGCGAGGTGGTGCCGAGGATGCTGTCCGACGGGATCGAGGACTACAACCGCGAGAACGGCCCACCAGGGACGCGCCGCCACGCCTGCAGCACCCCGAAGAAGCCCGCCCCGTAGGCCAGCCGATCCCCGTCGTCGAGCTCCAGCCAGGCCACCTCCGCATGCTGGAGTGGGCCGGCGTCGAGCTGCGGCAGGGGCAGAACTGACCCCGCCCGCGCCCCTGATCGCCCCCTCTCCTCCCCCTTTACGTCCGCCGCTCTGCCGATCTGACAGGCGGGGTGCGCGCGTCGAACAGCGCCTACCTGTTACATCCGAAGTCCACGAGTTGTGCGGAGATCCGTGCCGGTTGTAACTAATCAGGTAGGCGCTGCTGTCGCTGTTCCCCTTCTGGCGAGTTAGTAACTACGTGTTGGCAGCCTCGGGAACCTCTCCGCCTGTAACAGATTGAACCTCACCTGTTACAAGGCGGAGAGCCTCTTTTCGCTGCCCTGCCCGCTCCGCCCCGGGCTGCAGGTAGTGCGCCCGCAGGACCTTCGGCGTGTTGCCAAGGGCGCGGGCCACCGCCGCGGCACTCTGGCCCGCGGCAACGGCCATCGTCCCGTGGAGCCCCCGGAAGCTGTAGGGGCAGACCCTGGGCACCTTGGCGGCAGCGCAGATCGAGTGCACGGCGTAGGTGATCGCCCGGTGCGTGCAGTCGATGAGCGGGGCGAGCGGGAGCTTTTCCTTCTTGGCCCGGATGAGGAGCTCGCGGAAGTCCGCAAGCACCGGATCGTCAAGCATCATGTCCCGGTGGCTGTCGTCCGTCTTCAGGCGGTCCTCGTCATTGCTGACGCTGATCACGATGCGCGTCCCGCCCTCGTCAAGGTCCCGCGCCTTGAGCCCGAGCACCTCGCAGGGTCGCGCCCCGAGGTAGTACAAGGACAGGGCCGCAAGGGAGGGGACGTGGCCCTTGTCGGCGCGGTCGTAGGCCACCGCGATCCATGGCTCGATCTCGTCCCGGCGGAGCTGGTGCCTGCGCTTGTTCGGCTTGCCGATGGCCTTGACCTTGGCCAGCGGGTTCTCGCGCAGGTACAGCCGGTCCGGGTCGCAGCACCACTCCAGGAACGCGCGGGCGATGCGCAGGGCCACGTGGTGGGTAGCGACGGCGTACTGACCGCTCTCCGCCATGCGCTTGTAGTGCCGCGCGCCCAGCTCGGTCAGGCTCGCCGCGGGGTCTGGGAAGATGTAGCTGAGCTGCTGCTCGATGGCGAGGATGGTCTTGGCGGCCGGGCGCTTCGTGGCCCTCGTCCAGGCGACGTATTCGCGGCGCGCTTCATCAACGGAGCGATGCCGCGCTAGGTGCCGCTCGCTCGCCCGCTTGTGCTCCCGCGCCTTCGCCTCTGTCTCGAACGTGATCCAGGTGCCATGAGGAGGATCATCGGGTCCACCTCGGCGGAGGACGCCCCATCGCTTCCCTCGGGGCTTGGGGTCGGAAAACCAGACGCTTGTCCGTCGCTGCATGCTGTCCCTCCTTTCGATGGCGACGGATCTCCACACGAGGTAGGAGGTATCCCACCTTGACGCATACCGTCAAGGACGCCGAGGATGATGGCTTGAAGGTCGAGAGGGTGGAGGCGCCTCATGGCTTCCTCGCCCGCCGCCGGATGAACGTCGCCAAGGCGCCCTCGTGGCGGAACCACTCCCCGCGCAGGTGCAGCGCCTTGAACTGGGAATGAAGATCCTGTTCGTGTTGCCGCTCTCCGCGCACGTGGCCGATCAGGCGGAGCACGCTGGGGTGGCCCGTCTGGAGAGACGCGAGGCGCTTCTCTGGGCTGTGGGCGGAGTAGCCGATCTTGACGGCGTGGTTGCTCTCGTCGAGGACGAAGTACACGTAGCCGCCGGCCGCCGGCCGGGGCTTGTGCCGGTGCTCTGGCGGGACAGACCCGACCGGGCAGATATAGTCGGCGATGAACTGCTGGCCACGGCGAACCAGCCTGACCCGCTGCCCGCACAGCGGACACGCCTCGCACATGTGGATCCTGGGCATGGGCTCCGTGATGCACTCCAGATCCAAGCAGTCACGTCCGTGCGTTGAGCACGCCACATCCCGAAGGACCCGCTCCATCACGAAGGGAGTCAGCGCATCCCGGATCACCTTGGCCGCGGGCTTGAGCCGTCGGCCCCAGTGGTACTGGAGGACGAAGCGAGACCGCGGCGCAGCGTCCGCCTCTCCCGTCGAGAACATTTCCAACTGCATGCCCCGATCGTGCCAAATTTATTTCAGATGTCCAGAATTAATTCAGACTGCACCCCATGAAAAGCAGCGGCCCGACAGACCCTCGCCACCGATGGGGGGAGCGATGCGAGGGGATGCCGGGCCGTTGACGTCGAAACTGGCGAGGTCGATCGGCCAAGTCAACAGAAATCGTCAGCCCGCGGCCAGCCCACCCACGTAGGCGCTCACATAGCCCTGCCCGCCGTCGTCGCGCCTCACGATCCACCGCTGGCCGTCCACCTCCAGCACCCACGACGGCGCCACGGCCTCGAGCGGCTGGGACATCTCGGGAGGCAGCGCCTCCGCGGCCCGCTCGATGCGCATGCGCAGCCGCGCCGCCTCATCGACGGCCGCCGCCTCGGCGGTCTGCCACTCTGCGCGCTCCGCGGCGCGGTCGGCGACGAGGCGCGCGATCTCTCCGGCTAGCGTTGCGCCGTCGGCAACGGGGCCGGGCAGTGCGTTCCAGCACGCCTTCGCCTCTTCCTGCCAGTCGGCTACGGCTTCCTCTGCCGCGGCGCGGGCGGCCCGCTCCTCGTTCGCTGCCTGAGCGTTGGTGCTGGCCCGGCTCGACATGACCGACAGGTCGTGCTGTGCCCGGACTGCGCGCTTCTCCCACTCCGCGGCCCGCGCCCGCGCCTCGCGCAGGGCGGCGAGGAGGGCGCCGCGGTCGTCGTGAGCGGGCGTCGGCTGGTAGCCGATCTCCCCGACGCGGGCCTCGACCTCCGTATGCCGGCGCTCGATCTCCGCGAGGTCCAGCGCCGCGGCGCCCACGGGGCCGCTGCTGCGCAGCCCCGGCGGCGGTGTGCCGGCCGCTCGTCTGGGCTCGGAGGCCTCGGTGAAGGCGCGCAGCAGGGCAGACCCCTCGGCGCAGTAGGTCCCGGGCGGCGGGTACTGCACGAGGCGCCACGGCCCGAGGGGGTCCGGCAGGACTGTGCGCGGATCGGGCAGAGGTCGCGCGCACTGAGCGCACGACGCCCGGTGATCGCTCCAGGCGGCCTCTGCCTTCGCCTGCTCAATCTGCTCGCGGCTGACGGTGCGCAGGGGCGGCGACTCGTCGCGGGTCATGGGCGGCCCTCGATGCTGTCGATGATGTCGTCGAGGTCCATGTCGAAGATGCTGCCGTCCGGCGACGCCGCCCGCATCTCCTCGACGACGGCCAGGAACTCGCGGCCGGTCATGTAGGGCGGCTCGGGGTCGTCGCTCTGCCGAGGAGCGGGGTCGTCTGTGGTGTCCCTCATGCCCCGGACCCTGCCACAGCTCTCCCCTCCCCTGCAAGCCTCCGGTGTACTGCGTTTGAACCGTCAGATACGGTATACCCCGCCCATGCC
>OFQY01000347.1_pt1 | contig 19157 bp, 17 predicted proteins | sample 1542991 | NCBI WGS metagenome assembly OFQY01 (sample SAMN07774224, study PRJEB24372) | wastewater metagenome | isolation source: Exp Tend VB 10WW | collected 2016-02 | reverse complement strand
CTCGGCGTCGGAGAGGAAGCCCAGGCTGCACAGCAATGGTATAAGGCCAGAAACCAGTCTGCTGCGGATTCGTTTCTGTTCTTGACGTAGGCGCGTTCGTTGTCGGCTTTTTCTTGCTCGGCATCGGATTTAGCTTTATCGGCTGCGGCCTTTTCATCGGCGGCTTGCTTTGCTTCTAGGTCTGATTTAGTGGGGTTGGTGAGCGCGTCGATCTTATCGGCGGCTTCTCGGAGAATAGATGCGGTGGTGACTTGCTTGGCTGGCTTGTTTGCGTCGGACGCTACCAATGCCGATAGGTAATCGCGCATTGCGTCGATGTTTTTCGCGTTGGTAATCTCGCTGTCGGTGTATGCCGCTGCTTCATTGGTCTTGCGCACCATCGAATTAAGCGATTGGATTGACGCGATAGTCCCAGCGCGGTTTGCCAATTCCATTTGGCCCTCACGCGACGAGACGTTACTTGGTCCGCTGTAGTAACCCGGTTTTGGCTTGCTGTCTGTCGTCGCGGCCTCTTGTTGTGGCGCGAATCTGCCGCGCAGCACGGGATAGCTTTTTAATACGGCATCGGGGATCTTCTCGCCAGCGGCGTGCGCAGCCTTAATTTCGTCCACATGCTTCTCGCGCAAGTCGCCATTGACGGGCACGCCAAGACTTTCGGCGTACTCGTTTGGCGTCATTTGCCACGGTTGTTTGACTTCCCCGGCAACTTCCCCTGTTACTTCCCCGGTACTTTCCGCCGTTTCCTTTACAGGTTCGGCAGGAGGTGTATTGGTATTGTCGGTTTTGTTTGCAGGTTCTACTTCACCGCTTTTATCTGCTTCCGGCGTCTTGCTGCTCTGGCTAGGTTTATCCCCGCTTTCAGGGCTTGCGCTCGCTTCTCGATTGGCAGATTCATCAGCGCGGTTTTGACTCGGTTCTTGGCTTCTGGTGTCATTGATTTCTTCCTCGGTAAATCCCATTGCGCGAAGTGCATCATCGCCTGTTTGGGATTTTGTGTTACCCCAAAAGTCAGTATCTTGCGCCAGTTCGTTTGCGATGACAACTGCGGCGTCAAGTACATCGGCGTCTAGGTTTTCGGCTTGGGCAAGTTTCACGTCGCCGTCTGTAACGTTGTTCTCTTGTTTGAAGTCGTCCAGCTTGGCTTTGGCGCGTTCCATTTGCTCGATCTGGAATTCCTGACCGGCGAAACTGCGATAGGTTGCCTGGTCCTGTACGGACTCGCGTAGGCGCTCTATAAAGTGGTCAAGGTCGTCTTTAAGGTTCGGGTCCAGATAACCGGCGTTTTCCTCGCCTTGGGCCAGTATCTCGCGTGCGCCGTCCATCGACAGCCCACCTTTGCGGAATAGTTTGCGATTGCCAAATCCCTTGATATTGGCTCGGTCAATATCGGCTTGGTCTATACCGTTGGCGAGTGCGTCGTCTATGTCGATGCCGCCCGACTTTCTGAGCGCATCCTGCATGTCGTCGCGCAGAATGTCGATTGGCTCGCTTTTGGCTTTCAGGCGTTGATCGTTGGCGATCTGCTTGGCGCTGCGGGGCTTGACGGTTTTCGAGAGTACCCAGCCGTCAGATGTTTCGCGGGGAACATAGCCGCGTAGCTTGTTGCTCTTGGCGTAGAGTTCTGCGCCCTTCGCCTTTTTGAATGTCTTTACTTCACCTTTGGGGGTGGTGTAGTCGCTAACTCTCGGAGAATGCTGTGTACTATCCGCTTGTGCGTTTTCCGTGCGTTCCGCTTTAACGACGCCAGGAACGGTGATGCCAGTACGTATATCAAATCCTGCTGCCGGTCGTTGTACATCTACTTCTCCTGTGGCTTGGGTGCCGTTACTTCCGTTATCACTGAACCGTCCCGGCTGATTTTGATTTGCACCGATTGATTGGCTACCGGCATCCACGGATGGGCTGTTTGCAACAACCCGTCCGGTGTCAGCGTCAGCAGATTTTCCCGCAACTTCTGATTCAGCCGCGCTTGGTCGTCCGCTTGTTCCGTCAGGTGATTTAGTTGGGAGAGGTTCATTTACTTTGGTGGTGGCGGTGCTAGGCTGCTCCACGGCACGTTGCGCCATCGGCCCTTGCTCAACATCTGAACGTGTAGTCCCAGCCGCTTCGATACTACCGCGCGCTGTGGCTTCCAGTTGGCCGGGTTCATTGCGATTTCCACCAGCTTCTGAATCAGTTTGTCCTCGCTGTCCATTGGCAGATATTACTCCATTCTTCAAATCAAGCAAGTCCTGCGCACGTTCTGCGGCTGCAAATGCTTTGTCGGCAAGGGCCGTGTTGTTCGGTTGTTTATCGGACATTTGGCCGAGATTGTTTGCGACCGTCAGGGCTTGGGCGAGTTCCGCTTCCTGTTCGCTGGTCCAATTCTTTGTTCCTGAATTGAGAACATCTGTACCCAAATTGGGACTGGTCGTACCTGAATTGGGTATAGCACTAGGTGATACGGTTTGTTCCGTTTCCTCGGTAGTTGTTGGGGATTGCAGAGGATTTGTAACGGCGTTCACTATTTCATCTTGTCCACGATTCATGGACAACGATGAATTTTGAACAGGCGGCGTTGGATTTTCTTGGTCGAGCTTTATCGCTTCATCCTGAATCGCGCGGGTGTCGTCGGCTAGGCCAACATCATCAGCCTTGATGCCTGCGGCTTTGAATGCTTCACCGATAGGCTTGGCCATCTCTTTTTGAGATTGCTCGATTGCACCGTCTACCGTGTCTTGTTTTAGAACTTCGGTGGCGGATTGGGTGATGGTGGGGGCTGGTGCTGTTGCAGGTTTACCATTCACCGCGCCGAATGCGCCGCCCATGCCTGCGCCGCCGAGGATGCCGAGGCCCATCGACTCGCCTACGTCCTCTGTCGCTTTCTTGTCCGGGTTGTACTTCATTTCAGCCAGATTGCCGAAATACTTTCCGCCGCCTTCCTCGATACCCTCAGACACACCTTCGCCTATCGCGCCCTTGAGAATTCCCGCTGGCATTGAGCCGGCCACAGCTTTACCGGCCATCGCGCGCTCAATGGTCGAGCCGCCAGGGAGTTTGTTCGCCAGTACGGATATGCCACCGGCTGCGGCGGTCGCTTTGCGGCCTACTTCAAGCGCAGCTTCTTTTGCTTGTTCAGGTGTGGCGCCTTTGCTGATCGCGTATTTGTAGGCGTTTTCGTAGGCTTCGCCGCCTATGTCTGCGCCCTGCATACCCGCGCCTGCAGCTATCGCACCGCCAACACCAGCCAGTTTCGCGCCAACGGCAGGGCCAACGAGTTGCGGGATCTGCTCAGTAAAGAATTCGCCCAGCAAAGCGGGGTTCTTGACCGTCTCTTTGATCGCGGTTCCGGCTTGGTTTAGGATGCCGTCCTGCCCCTTGATCGCTTCTGAGCGCTTGGCGGATTGCTCTTTCAGGTACGGGGATTTGGCGTCGTTGTAGCCTTCCTGTGCGTTTTTGCCGATTTCGACCAGTCCGTTATTGGGGTCGTTGCCGGGAATCATGCCGACGAGTTGGCCCACATTCTTGACGGCACCGGCAGCACCGGACGCGAGAGATAAGCCGGTGTCTTTCGCGGCTTCGCCCCATGTGCGCGAATAGCCAATCTTTGACGAAAAATCGTCCAGCTTCATATCGCTATAAAACTTGGCGTGCAGGCCACGGACTAACTCATCGTCGCCCATGTCGTCATATTGCGGGTACTGCCTGCGGATTTCGGCTAGATTCATTTCGCCTTCCGAATGTTAAATGGATCGTTCGCGGCTGGTTCCGTTTTCTTGCCCATCAACTTATCTTTTTCGGCAAGCAATTCAGCAAGTAGCTTCTTGTCGCCGCCCATGCTGCGCGCCTTCTCGATCTCTCTATTGATCGCGTCCAGATTCTCTTTCAGCATCCAGTCATTCGGCTTGCTGTCCACCTTGTTAGCTGGTGCCTTGATCGGATTCTTGGTGTATTGGTCGATTGGGTGCGTGCCGTCAGGTTTGACGTAGTAGCCCTTTTCGTCGATGTGCCAGTTGTTGTTCTGCGCCATTTCCGCAAGCTCTTTCGACTGCGCGCGGCTGAGATTGGCTTGACCAGCTTGGAACGATTGCGAGCGCTCTTGTTGTTTTGCGCTGAAATCATTGGATTTGTCTTGCATGACTTCGGCGTTCTGGAACCCGGCCACCTGCGCGTCTTTACTCGCCAGAATCCCGCGCTCTTGCGATTCAGTGCTGGCTTTGATGCTGCGCTCCTGCGATTTATCAGAGTGATCGAATCCACGTTGTTGCGCACGTTCGGCGCGTAGGTCGCGGGCAGCGGCTAACCGTTCCTCGATGTCGGCCTGTTGATCGCGCGCGCGTGCTTCCGCGTCCGCTTTCATCTGTGATGCCAGAATCCCGGAGCCTGATTCTGCCGCTGCTCCCAGCGCGCTTAACCAGGCGCTCATGCTTGCGCTCCCAAAATACCGGGCTGTGGTTTCTGTCCGCTTTGTGCGACTGCAGCGTTAAACTGTTCCTCGCTTACACCCAATGCGTTATGAATCCCCACCGATACCCCATGCGCAGCTTCACCGAACATTTCCTTGGTCGCTTCGGGATCACCGGCCATTTGCAGGAAGTCGAAGGCGTGACAAAGTAATGTGTAGCCGACTGGTTCAAGAATCTGCGGCGGAAGTGTCTTATTCGACTTCTGGAACAGGATGTAGACGACCGCACAGATACCCTTTGCCAGCTTCTCGGCCATCGGTCCGGGTGCCTTCAATTGCTCCAGTGTCATCTCGTAAGTTTCCTTCGAGAATATCTGCAAGTCACCCTTGAGGATTGCCATTTTGTAGATGGGCATCAACTCCTTTGGCATCTTGCTTTCGATGTCGGCAATGAAGGGTTGGGTGTCGAATTTGCCGGACTCAAGCGCGGGTGAAGGCGTAGCGCTCGCTGGCTTCGCGGGAAACTGTTTGTTACGTGGTTTGCGTCTGCGTGCCATGTCTTATCCGCCTGTGTAGTACGAAATTGGTTTCGATATGCCGCGCCCCCAATCGGCCTTTTGTGCGGCACGGGCGGCGGCTTGTTTCTCTATTTCGGTGCGCGCCTTGGTCGCGTCGATGTTGGCGTTTATCCCGTTGATCTGCGCTTGCTGTAGCGGTTCCCCGGCTTTACCTTTGGCGTAGCCTGCAACGGCGTCCATGCCCATCTTGGCTAGGTCTTTATTGTTGCTTACCCATTGGCCGACTGAATTGAAAAAGCCCTGTGGACTTCCGCTGTTGAGCGTGGATGAACCGGGCATATTCAACATGCCGCCTTGATTCGGGTCGAATGGTTTGATGTCGCCGGTTGAGAATGGCGTGACGGCTGCGGGTTGCGCGACTGCTGGCGCCGGTGCGGGTGACGCGAGTACACCGGATGCCGGTACGCCTGCGCCGTCAACCGTCAGGGTGCCATCGGCCAGTATGCCGCTTGGTACGTTCGGGGTGATTGCTTGTGGTGCCGCAAGTGGTGTTGCGGCCGTGCTTGCTGCGTTGTCAGCGGCGATTACGTCAGCCCCGCTAATGCCGGGAGTGTTGGCCGATTGTGCGCCAGCACCTACACCGGCGCTTGCTGCGGTATCAGCCCCGCCAAACAGACTCATGCCAGCCGTGCCCACCGCGCCGACTGCGGAAAGTATCGAGCCGTACTTCATCAAGTTTTGATTGCCCGTCGCCGCACCAATCAGGGTTGCAGCGCCGCCGACAATCATCGCGCCGGCCAATACCGTACCGACAACCGATGTCGCCGCTGCGACCGCGCCAACACCAGCCACGATAGAGCCTATGGCGCCGACGATAGCGATAACCGGCATGGCGTGTATTGCTCTGAGTGGTTGGGGTTTGATTGTTACGGTACGTTTCACATGGAACATCGGCTGTACTGATGCGTGAGACGGTGCGCGAGTGCGCGGTTTGAATGTAGCGGGATGGGGGATGCGGAGGCCGTTGATAATCATTGCGGTGCCTTTTCGTAGGGCGGTTCGGTCATGCAAAAGTAACTGTAGTGATCGTCGCTCCAGGTCTTGAGAAACCCCAGGCGCTCGCGTAATTTGTGGTCGGTTTCAGCGATTGGGACTCTGGTCGTGACGAATCCGTATTCGAGCAGGATCGGCAACACGAAATCTCTGACGTTCTTGCGGCTGATTGCCTTCTTGTCGGTCAGGCTGGCCATGTGCAATTCGGTGCCCTTCGATAAAACTACGGCAACATCAACACCGGCCCGCTGCGCAACGGTGCATTGCCAACCATCAAATGCGGCTTCGGAGATGCCGAGTTCGTCACACAGATTTGTTACGGCGGGGTGCATCAACCGTTTGGCCCGTAAGACGTATCAGGAACCCAGCGCCCGCCGATGGTGAAGTAGTGCTTGCCGCCTTCTTCTTTCTTCATGCCGTCCGGTAAACCGCTTGAGGTATCCGTTCCAAGTCGTCCGTCAGGCCCGAATGCGGTATCGACTACCCATTGACCATTGAGGAATATCTGATGCTGGCCTTGTAGTTCACGGCGCCCACCATTCAGTGTGCCGCCGTTACTTTGCCCAATCATCTCTGGATCTGGCGCGAGTACCGCTTTGCCTAAAGCACCCAGCCCCATCGCATCAAGCAATGCCTGCTTGCGCGCGGGGTCCATGTCCATATTGTTGATGATGTTGTTGGCCAGGGTGTTGCGCTGGCTATCTTGCTGCGCGCGGTAGTTCATGTCCGTGTTGTAGCGGGATGTCTCGCTAGAAAGCTGCGCGTTCCATCGTGACGTTTCCGCGCTCAAACTTGCTGCGCTCAACTGTGCTGCAGCGTTAATCCCGGCGACAGAAGCGCTCGATGCGGCCTGAATCGCGGCTATCGCTTTCTGTCCGTCAATCGTATTCGACTGCAACTGGAACTGGTTTTGTGTGTCAACGTTGTACATCAAGCCCTGATTCGCAAGGGCGGTGTTGTAGTCGGCTGCTTTGCCGTAGATTCCGGCATCTGCTGCCGCGACTTCTAGCGATGCCTTCGCGCCCGCTTCTTCGCCGGCACTCGCGGCCATTGTGCTGTTCACCCCGCCGCGCGCGTTCATCTGGCGTACTGCACGGTCTTTAAAGCCTTGAATGTACGGGTTGTTTCCAGAGAGCAAACCGTTCTGCTGGCCTGCTACCGTTTCCGTGGCCGGGTCAATCTTGCGGGTCGTCAGAGATTCCGGTGTGATTGTCGTGGTGCCGTTGGCGTTGAGTTGGCCGGTGAGGGTCGAAGTGATGCCGTTGGCTGGCGGTGTGGCGAGGATGCCCGTTGCTGGCGTGACGGGTGGGACCGGACTATTAGGGTCGGTCGGCGTGCTGTTGAGAATGCCGCCCGGTGGAAGTCTGCGGTTTTCAGGTGCGACGCCGCCGAATGGGTCGTATGTTCCGCCTGTTGGTTGTGGTGTGGCTGGGGTTACTGGCACCGTTGGTGCGGGCGTATCGAGTAGCGGCCCGCCCGTACTTGGTACAGTCGGTGCTTTGGTGACTGGCGGGACGACACCTGTAGGTGGTGTGGTGACGATGGGTGCTGGATCTGGATTCGGATCGCCGTTGCCGCCCTGTCCGTCCTTGTTGATATTGGCAAGGGTCGGCGTTCCGAGTATTCCGCCGCCAGATAGCGCCGAGTTGTCTATGTCGCTGTTGTAATTCTGGAACCAGTCAGCGACTTTTTGTGCGGTGTTAGCGGCCATATGCAATCCTGTTTTTTTCGTACCACTTGGCGAACACTTCATCCTTCATGTGTTCAGCTATCTGTTCGGCGGATACCTGGCCGGATTTGATGCACTCAGCTATTAATTGGTAGTTCATCCCATCGCCTCGACAGACATAAAAGTGAAAGTATTGCCAACCAAATCCAGTGCGCCGCCGCTGGATTGATTGACGATCATTGTGATTTCATCGTTTGCGGCCACTTCAATAATTGCCGTACTCAGAGATTGTTGTGTGTATGCGCTGCCCTTGTTTTTTTGCATGGACAGGCCATTGGCGACGGCGGCATTTTTATAAATCGTTATCGCTCGATCGCCCGTAGAATTGGTATCCCAATACGCTCCCGCCGTGACCTTTATGCGGCTGACGGTAGCGGGGATAATCAGCGCCCCACCAGACAGGAAACAGCCTAGATTGTTTGTGGTGCGCGTATTGAACCCGGCGACGGTATCTGTGCCATCGGTGCAGGATTGATTGCCGGATATTTGCGCCATCGTTGATTTACCGATGACTGAAAAATTCGTCCTGATAACGGTCCCCGACTTGGCATAAGTGCCGGTGAATCGGTTGCCGCGTTCTTCGTAGTAAACGGTTCCGCTTGCGCCATCCAACACGACGGAGTTGGTCGCGTATCCGAGGACGGTGAGATCGGCGCAATCATTCGCGGTGACATAGGCGTCTTTTGAGTTGCCCGTACCAATAGCGAGGAAGTTGGTATAAGTAGAACCGTTGCCATACGAATTTCTGAATCCGAAACAACTATCAAATGCGACTGGCTCGACACCAGAAAACACGACGCCGGTACTGTCCGTGGTGGACGAATCCACCAGGAACCCTTGCTGCGCATTCGATTCGCTACCGCAGCCGGTGAACTTCACGGCTTTGCTGTTTCTGATTAAGTACCCGGCAGCACCGGACCAGTCGGCGTAGCAGTTATTGAACTGGCAGTAATACGCCCCGTTGATGTACCAGCCATATGTTCCGTTCCCGCCTTGCGGGTTTACCGCGTCGCCACCGGACCAGCAATTTGTGAATACACAAGCGTTGATCGGACCGGAAAGGTTGAATCCCATCGCGGCGTTATTGCGCGATTCGATGTTCTCGAAATTGCCGACATACGTTTGCACCATCTTGATGCCATCGGTGCCGCAGTTGGTGACAATGACATCCTTGATATTGATGCGGGAGATGTAATTCACGCCGTCCCGACTATTGCCGGCGTTGACGTTGATCCCGATAGCAGGCGCAGATTTGACCGTCAGTTTCTCAATCGAGATGCGTCCGCCCCAGCCGTAAATCCCAAAGCCATCTGAACCAGCCGCCGCCGATGAGAAGTCAAACGTAGTGGCTGTTTTTCCGGCGCCACGGATGATGATGTTGTGATAGCTGTCGGCCATCGGCGCGAGTGGCAGGCTGGCATCCATCTTGTACCAGCCAATCGGGCAATCCAGAATCCCGCCGCCGCGCGCCTGCAGGTTAGCGACTGCAGCAATGATTGCGGCTGAAACATCGAGCGTATTTGTTCGCGCGATTACATCGGCTATCTGCGCTGCAGTCATGAAGTGAAACGCGGAAACGACTGTGCGGCCAGTTGTCAGTAAATTAGTGGCTACCGCACCCGTACCGGACTGAATAAAACCGATACCAGACGCGCCGGTCGATGACGAGACATTGCCTAAGCTATCCGCTGCGCCATCGAGCCATTCGTACCACGCTTGCGTAACCTGTCCCGTTTGATCCTGTGGCGTGACAATCGGGACTTTGCGAAGCGGGATCGCCATTAAGACGTAAAGAAGGTCGCGTTGCAGTAGGCCACATCGCCCACGGCTGGCGTGATCTGCGTTGTGCTATTGAGGCCAATAATTGTGACCACGCCCGCTGTGGTGATTGTCACCAGCGCCGGGAAATAAGCTACTGCAGAAGCATCGAAATACATCCCCGCGCAATACGTGGTGGTCGCAGGGCGATACCCTGACGGCAAGGTCATTTGCGCAGCGCCGGGAGAACCAGCGGCGAGCGCTTCTGCGTTCAGGTGAATCATCGTGCCAAGCTGCTTTTTCAGCGTCGTCGGCCCGTTATTTGACCAGTTGGTCCCGTATGAGATGGACGATGCCCCGCTGACCGGCGCAACAACAACTTCAATTGCGGTGAATCCCGCCGTTACCGCAGCTTCGCGGTCGTTGATGTCGGTTGCGTTTGCTCTGCCGCCCTCAGAGAGACTACCTACAGCGGTGAAGTAGGTCGTCATTTTTAGTATTCGTATCCCACAATTGAGGCGTAAACCAACCCTGTTGTCACGCTGCAAAGTTGTGTCAGGGCGATTTGCTGTGTGCCTGAAAATTCGAGGCCGTCAGGGATCTGCAAGAACATCTGCCCGCCCTGCTGCGCGGTTGCGGGTGCGGATGCGACGGGGAGAAGGGCAATAATCGGGCTTGAGCCGGTCACGCCACCGTTGGGTTCCATGCGCAAGCAAAAACGTGCCGATAGAACCGCAGCCGATGTCGAAATCAATCCCACCGTAATTGCCTGGATGCGCCAGCGCTTAGCGGCGGTGACAGTCATCGACGTAGCGGATGCGGTAGCCGCACCGTCACGGGATATATTGAATGCAATCAATGCTTCTGATGTAACGCACGCCGTACCGGAAAGAGCAGATGCGCAGTTGACGATTACGCGCCCACCGTCCTTGAGGCTTTGCACGGAAAGCCCGGTAGAACCTTGCGTGCCTTTGGTCAGTGTTGGTAGCGTGGTGACGTTGATCGGCATCGGTGCGGCTGCGCTGGTGTCATTTACCGAGCCGTCAGCACCCCATACCGACTTCACGCGCATGTACTTTGCGCCTCCTACATCATCAGCGGCGAATGTATCGCCACCGGCCATTGCGTTGCCCGTGAAGTTATCTGCCATTTCGAATCCCTAGAATGAAAAACCCCAGCACTTGGCTGGGTCTGTTTGAAAAATTAGCGCTTGAGTTTTCGCGGCGAGTAGTAAATCGTCGCCCCGCCTAAGCTGTGACTGGCGTAGTAATCTGATTTCGAATAGAAGAACATCGACATATTTACCCCGTCGCCGCCCACCTTGAAGTTAGGTGTGATCGTGCTTTGCGCGTCGTAGTAGAACGAACCCCATAGCGTCGTTGGTCCACCCCAATACCCACCGTGTCCGCTGATTGCGTTGGTTCCCGTGGTGTGTGAGGAAATGGACGTTTCCCCGTAGGAGAATTCAGGGTGAAAGCCAATATTGGTGTAGCCATCGCAGGACATTTCCATCAGCACTTTGCGATAGTGCTTCTTGATCTGCGGGCTTTTCGCGTCACCGAACGGCATCCGTATGTACGCCTCGATCTCATTGCCATCGAAGCTCGTACCCTTTTCGCACTGGTACACATAACCGTTGTCGGCCCCGAAATAGATCACGTCTTTTCCGGTTGAATCTTCGCCGGCACAAATACAGGTCACGTTGATTGCATCTGTGGAGCGGCCAGAGTTGTAGTCGAATTCTGTTATTTGAACGAGTGGATTTCCACGGCTATCCGTACCCACGGAAAGAATCATGCCGGTGCCATCGTTACCGTAGACGCGATACTGATTCTTTGCGCGGTAGACGGTCGAAGCGATTGCGTTGATGCGTACCCGATTCGTTACCGGCTGCGCGCGGCGGCTGATGATCTGCTCGTTAAACGCACCGTATGCCTGCGTCGGGGAGACTTGCACAACACCCTGATCGTCCAGGCAGTACGTTTGCCCCATTTCCTGCATGGTCCGTGGGATTGCCCCGCGTGTTTGGCTGACGTTCTTTTCAACGAAGTCATCAACACTGGAACCGTTGAGCTGGTGTATCGAGTTTCTTGCGCCTATGGCCAAGGCTTCACCAGGCATGACGGCGAAACCTGTTATGTCGTCACCGATACCGACTTCTGCCCCACCTGTTACGGTCGTCCAGACAAAAGGCAATCCAACACCTGAATTCTGGCGCGAGCCTTTGAACGAGAGGAACAATTGGTATTTGTGGCACTTGATGTATTTCGGCGTATCGACGGTCATGCCGGTTGTGATGGGCACAAGGTTGGTGCCGTCAAACTCACAAGCCCGATGCGTACCGCTGGCGAAGTACATATAAAACGTACTGGTCGAGCCGAAAAAGTTGTAGTTCTGGAATTCGTAGCGGCCAGATGGGGCCAGGGTGATTTGTGTCTGTGTAGCCGTCAGCTTCAACGTTCCGCCGCTTGAGGTTGTCGCGGCGCCGTACAGGAAGCCGCCTGTCGCCCCGGTGATAATCAGGCGTCCGACTCTTGACGGGCTGGTGGCTGATGTGGTCTGCGCTACCCTTGCAATGGTCGCGGTGTTGCCGCCCTGCGTGAGCGTGTCGCCGTCAAGTACGCTGTTATTTCCACCTGTAAAACTGATTTCGTAGCCAAACGTAACCTGCACCCAGCCAGTCGATGTCGATTTCCACATCTGCGCGACTGTTCCATCAGCGCTATTCCTGAATGCGTAGACGACACCGTTGTAAACATTGACACCAAGGATTGAGCCGGAACCGGGAACCTTTGATACGTCTACCCGGTAAATGTCAGCGGCGGCATTTCTTGAGATTGCATCGCCTTCGGCAGTCGGATAGCCGCCCTGCGTCATCCGGCTTGTCAATGTCCCCACTGTCGCAGTGGAAATCATCATCAGCAACAGCGGGATGCCGCCATAACTGACGCGCAGGGATTCGCCGCTTTGGAATGTGCCGGTTACTTTCGTCAGCACAAGTGCGCCGGAGGTTGTTGGGGCTGTTACCGCAATCGCCACGACGCCGACTGCACCGCTAGTAATGCCAACAACCGACTGACCAACAAGCAAGCTGGTGCTGATGCTTGCCGTGCCATACCAGTAAACCGCGTCACTCGGTCTTGCTCTGCCATCGTAGCGTTCAAAGCCGTCGATGCGCTCATACCCGCCGAATAGCTTTGGCTGGTAGTTCATTGCATCCAGGCAGGCGCCCGGATTAATGGCAAGCGTTGGCGTTTCCAGATCCAGCCCGCCTTGAAAGCGGACGTAATGCGTCTTTGTTTCTACTTCGGGAAAACCTACGGTCACAACATGGCCCCAGCAGTGATCGGCGAGGGGAGTTGTGAGCGTTTCAGCGGGCCAATCATAGCCTCGTATTCTTCTTTTCCAAGCCCGTACAGTTCTTGGGCGGATTCGCGCCGGCCATGCTTCATCAGCGCCATTGCAACGAGAATCAGTTGGTGTTCATCGGGGATCAGTGGCACCGTTCCATCCGCCGTCAATAGCTGTGGACGTTTGAAATACTCGCCCACTACGGTATAAATCGCGTCCGGTATCGGGTAGAACATCACCGATTTGTCTGGTTTCACCGTGAACTTGATCGGCATCCCGGTATTGCTGCGGGATGCGCCGAACAGGTACGCTTCACGAAACAGCGGCCACGGCATGAAGTCGAGGTACTGTTCACCATCAACACCAGATGAGGTCAGGTAAATACGAAACGTGTCCGGCTTCCAGGTCTTGTGTTCTGTCAATCCCGCTGCGGTCGGGGTATAGCTGGCAGTCGCGGCCACGGTATTGAAACTGAAATCAAACCGCAGGAAGTCCCAATTGTTGAACATCGCCTGCAACTTCTCATAGGCCGAATCAATATCACGGACGACTTGCAGCATTTCTCCGGTCTGTGAAGTCGTCGCTGTGGGGATCGTGCCGTTGGCCGCGCCCGATAGCTGAGCCTCTTGCGCGAGACGCTGGCAGAGTTGCAGGCGGGTGTAGGCCATGTCTTAGTTCTGCGCCAGCGTGAAGCGGAGCCAGTGCGCACCCTTCGGGTTGTCGTCGCGCGTGATCTGGAACGGGAAAGCAAGGGCGGACGATGGAATTTGCATCGAGTCCTGTATGCCGTCCTTGTTCACGAAGTCTTTTTGCTCGAAGCCGGTCCGTTTGCAACGGGCGAGGATTTCAACCACATTGCGGCGCACCGTGTAACTCTTGCCGCGTTCAAACACGATAGAACCTGTGTTGGTGTCTACCGGAAACAGCTTGGATTCATTCTTGTCGGTGCTGGGCAGGATGTAGATGTCCAGCATCTCAGCCATAAACTTGAGATTATTCTGGTATTCGTAGTCGTGAGCGCGCTTGTATGCCAGCTTTTCGGCATAGGTCATTTCAGGTTTCAAGCCAGATAGATCAATCCCGCCACCAGGCATGAGCCGGTCAAACTGCTGGCTGTTGTCTGCCGGTGAAAGCGACTCCGAGGCCGGACCAGAGCTTTTCATGATGCGCGGAACATCGTTGCCGATTTGCTCCTGTGTGGCATCGAGGATTTTTGAACGAATGACCGGATTCGATGAGGCTTTGTTGACTTTGACTGATGCGGTACGGGGCATTTGATTCTCCAAATAAAAAAGGCACCCGAAGGTGCCCTGTGAGTGGGTGTTACTGGTTACGCGTCGTAGCCTTCAAGCTCGATAAGGAACTTTCCGGCTGTGTACGTTGCTGCGGTGCCTGCTTCGCCGCCACACAAATACAGGTATTCGTTAGCGGTTGGGATGTTGCCGAATGACTTGGTGAGGCCGTTAGTCCATGCGCCACCAGATGTCACGAGCGCGGTTTCCGTCAACGCGGCAATGCCATCGTCAAATACGGCGGTGCCGACCGTTGCGGAGTACAGGTCAACGTCATCAGCGCCGCCAGCAGGAACTTCAAGGCAAGTTACCCGGCCCGTCAGAATCGTTCCGTTACGTGCGGCGGTGAGTTGCCCGATGTGCGCGGCACCCGCACCAACACCGATAACATCAAGGTCGGTAGTCGATGAGCCGAGGCCGGTCAGGTCAATCAGGATGCTGGTACGGATGATGCCGCCGTGTTTTGCAACGCTTGATTTGTAAACCGTACCCGTACCTGCGGTGATACCTGTGCCCGCTTCTGTGGCCAATGTCCCGCCACGGCTAAACGCGGTGAGTTGCGTAGGCGTAATCGTTGAGAGAACGGCGCTTGTGGCGCTTTCCACAACGATTGATGCGCCCGATCTGATGCGAAGTGTTTTTTCGACAATCGCGTTAGTTAGTCTTTTCCAAAGCATGATGAACTCCTAAAGTAAGCGTGGCCCCGAAGGGCCACTATTTTTATGGGATGGTGAAACGATTAACCGTGAGCCGACCAGTTAACGACTTCTGAGGCGAGGATTGCGGCCAGTGTTGCGTTCTGCAAAACCTTGAACGCTTTGCCAGCCGTGTTAGCGGTGCCGTCTGCGTCACAAACGGTGATGCCGCCGTTGGTCGTTTCGATGGTGCGTGTACCGGCTGCGGCACCCTTGATACAGGTGTTCACTGCCATACCATCGAACCATTCGATTTCAATGCGCGAAGTAACGTTGGTCCAGCAAACGTATCGCGGTGTGAAGCCGAGGTTAACCACAACGTAATCTGTTGCGGTGATTGATGTTGCCGGAAAGGTGATTCGACCAGCCGCGAATGCGGGAGCATCGCCTGCCTGTGTCGCGTTGTTGGTGGTGTATGCGGTATTGACTGCCATGATGGTTCCTTTGAAAAGAGAAAAGGGCTACCGAAGTAGCCCTAAATGTTGGTTATGGATTAGGCGGGCGTCGTGTTAGTTGTCGCCACCTCGCCAACCGCCATCCAGCCCGGATTAGCAACCAGTACAGCGCTCCAGAAAATAGCGCCGACATAACCGCGTTGACCGTGTGGGTCATCTTTGGTTTTCTGCTTGTGCGGGATGTGGGTAGGATCAACCGAAGATTCACCGCGCAAAGCGATATCGAACACGGCATCTTCGCCCATCACGAGGATCGGATAAACGTCAGCCGATGTGCCTGTGGTGGAGAAGTTGGTCGTGCCTGCAATTGCAGCGCCAGCATCGGCGTAGGCGGTCAACTCTTTCGATGTGACGAAGCGGAAGTTCTCGCAGGAACCCAGCTCATGCTCGTTGATCGGCTTGCGGCTACCGTACTTGGCCACGGGAACGAAACCGGGAAGGTCGCGGATGTCCGGCTCCAGATCGGTCGAGCAGAACACCAGATAACCAGCCTCGATTGCGCTGGTGTCATAGTCCGGCGAAGCGGCAAGAATCTTGTTGCGCATTTTCGCGCCGTTCAGCTTCAAGACCTTGGTGATGTGGCGCAGGAAGTTGAGCGTGATTTTCTCGTCCACCGTCACGCGTGAAGTGCCACCGGAGTAGTAAACGCCGGTGGCTGCTTTCATTGCGCCGTAGCGGATCATCTCGCGCACCAGGCCCATACGTTCGCCGGTTTGCTGCAGTTGATCGCCGGGAATGTCGTCCTCGTACAGCGTGGCGGCTTTGTCGGTGTAGCTGTACAAAACGCCGTACTGGTCGATGGTCTTTGCCACATCGTGGTAGGTCAGCGACTCAGCCGATGGTGTAACGCCTTCCGTGATGACGTGTGTTGCAGCGGTGACGCTCCAGCGGTTGATGGTGTTGGCGGTCGAGCTTGATCCGCCAGTTGGCAACACGCGACGATAGGTGATGTTGTCGCCCTTGTTCTTTGGCATTTCTTTCATTGAGACGCCAAGTGCGAGGACTTCGTGAGGTACAGCGTGGGCGATCATCTCGCCTTTGACTTCGTTGATGCGACCCGCTTGGGTCGTGTAGGTATTTCCAGCCATGATGTTTCCTTAGTAGGGTCAGCCGAGCTTTCGCACCCTGTTAAATCCGGCGCTAAGCCCAACCTTGTCGGGGAGTACCGCTGGCGTGTTGTTAGGGACGCTCTTTGGCGTCAACCCACCTTCCAGCCGTGCGGTGTTCTTTTGTTTGGTTGCTGCGGGATCGCGTGCCGCTTTCCAGGCGTCAAAGCCCTTGAGCGTGTCGATCACAAAGTCGGAGTCGTTACTGCTGCTGATTGCGGCTTGAACGTCTGCGGGCTGGAGGCTCTTGAAAATCTTGAAGTCAGGCGTTTCGCGGATTTCCAGTACATCGGGATACGCCTTAAATACGCGGGCGCGTTCCTTCTCTACTTCTTTCGCGTGACGTGCGGCCTCTGCTTCGGCTAGTTTTTCCTGAACGATGCTGTTGATCTGTTCCGCGTCCACCGTTCCGGCAGGGGCGGTCATCAATGCGCTCAAGTCATCAGCCAAGCTATCGGCCATGTCGTCCCCGAATTGCTCACGGGTACGCTTCAAGGTGTCGCGCGTAATCTTCGCCACCGTTGCCGGTGTTTCCGTTTTCGCGGTCTTAACGAGTTCCAGGAATTCGCTTTTCAGCGAACCCATCTTTCCTTGCAGTTTTCGTTCTGACGCTTCGAGGGCGGTTCTCAGCTCCCCGATGCCGGCCAGTTGTGCTTTCACTTCCGATGGTGTCAGGCCAAGCCCTGCAATGGGTTCCTCTTTCGGCGGCTCGGCTTTCGCTTCTTCCGTCTTAGGGGCATCGCTGGGAATCTCGGCGGGTTTGTCCGCTTCGACTGGCGTTACTTCTGGTGTCGGCGTTGATTCTGTGGGCGTATCACCGCGCACTTTGTTGAATCCGGCAGACAAACTTGCGCTGACTTCGGTTGGTGTTGCAACAACTTCGGCTGTTTCAGACATTCACTTCTCCATAAAAAAACGCGACAGCCTTGCGGGGTCGCGTTGATGATTGGCAGGGTTTAAAGCGCTGCCGGTTTACTTCTTTTCTCTAAACTCTTTGTCCAGATTGATTAACTGCTCAAGCAACTTGATGTGCGCGCGGTACAGGGTCGTATCGCGTTCGCTGTTGTCGAGCGAATCATTCATGCGACGAAACTTTTGCTGCTCTGACTCGAAATGCTCTTTGAGCTTCTGCCAGAGTGGGTCGTGCGCTTCGGCGTAGGTGAGGTTCACTGTTGAAACGCTTGCCCATCAGGCGCACGCTGCGGCGGCTCACTGGCGGGCTTGACTACTTCCGGCGCGCCAGCGGGCGGTATCGAGGCCAATTTTTCCTGCATCTTGAGCTTCATGACGCTATCGGCCAGCTTGGCTTTCAATTCCTCGATCTGCCGCGCGCTCTCGCCGTTCTCTTTCATCAATTCAATTTCACGCTTCAACATCAACTCGCGCTCTTTGAATCCTTGCAAGGTTTCTTCGCGCTTGGCCATTGTTTGCTCGTACAGGTTGTCGCGGTCGGTATCGAGGCGCATCTTTTCCGCCGCCTCTTGCGAGCGAATCTGCTGTACTTCGGTCGCACTCTTGGCGCGAATCGTTGCCACTTCGATAGCCGGGTCTTTCGGCTGCTGCGCCGCTTGTTCGGCCATCTGCTTCTTTTCTTCTTCGGTGTACTCGATGCGCTCCACGTCCATACCCTGGCCCTTGAGCCATTCTTTTGCCATCTTTTCGGGGTTCAGTCCGTAGATTGGATTGGCTGCACGGTCGAGCATCTGAGCAACGAGCATATTCTTGGCGTCGCGTTCAAACATGACGGTTGAACCCATCACGTCGATCACGAAGTCGCCCTTCTCGCTGGGATCTTCACCGTAAATCAACAACCATTCGTAGTACCGGGCCACATGCGGGGCCATGCGGTCATCGAATATCTTGCAGATGCGACGCATCAACGCGCCGGCATTGGCTTGGAGTATCTGTCTGCCTGCGGCTGTTTCTTCGTTCTCGCCCTGCTGGCCTTGTTGCTGTATCGCCATGCCGGTGACTTTTTCAGCCATCTGCATTGCAAAGTTGATGATGTTCATCAGTTCAACTTGCAGGCTCGGTATCGTGATGCTGGTGATTGCGTCCGATGCCTTCTGCATGGTCGCGCTGGCTTTCTTGCGCAGCATCAAGCGAGGCCGGATTTCCATCGGGCCATCGTCGGCAGGCTCGATAATCTCGTCGTCAAAAATGATGATCGGTGCGCTGGACATACCAGCGTTGTCCATCAGGTTCCGTGCGCCTGCGTTCAGCATCCGTTGCGGCGTTTCAACCTGGTGGCCTACGCCGATGCCTGTCCACGTGCCCGGTTTGTGCTGCCATACCATTACGTCATACGGGAATTGGCCGCTGTCTAGCGTGTTCTGTTTGGCTTTGATAACGCGATCATTAACCGTGAACACAACCACGTCCAGCACTTCTGCTTCGTCGCATTCACAGCCTGCGGCCTTCATGTTCTCGTGGTCGGCGGTGCCGTGGTAGTACCAAATCTCGAACTTGTCTTTGTCTGACTTGTCCTTTACGTCGCCGCTGAGATACTTTTTACCTGGTCCCTCAATCAAACATTGTCTGATCTGGTCATCCAGATAAAGCGGCTGGCCCTTTTTGTCCACGGAACCCATGAGTTCGCGTAACCCTTTGGCGGTGATCGCATCACACTCCCAAACGTAGGAACCGCTATGGATATCCTCGCCGCACGCCGGGTCGGGAAAGAAATTCTTCGGGTGAATCACCTTCGAGTGCGGTTTGATGCTTTCAACCGTCTCAATCCTGATCTGCCCGCCTTCGCTCAGTACCTTGCGGCCTTTGAATCGCTTAGGGAATGGGCCTTTGAGTACCGATGTGCC